>MDTB01222246.1_pt1 | contig 10346 bp, 8 predicted proteins | sample 811161 | NCBI WGS metagenome assembly MDTB01 (sample SAMN05326650, study PRJNA326480) | marine metagenome | isolation source: seawater | place: Mediterranean Sea | collected 2009
CTATTTCCTGATGCTACAATGACCCTACCCAGTTTCAGACTTTTGGCTCTTAATGCGACTCTCGCTATCATTGGGACACCAATAATATCTAATATAGGTTTATTTGGTAACCTTCTCGACTCTAATCTTGCTGGAATTATAATTAAAATTTTTTTATTTTTTTTAATCAAATGTATCCTATTTATATAATATAATGTTTACGTCTATGAAATTATGAATAAATATTTTTTATCAATAATTAGTATAATGATTATATTACAATCTCTATCTTTAGTAGATGATTTTTTTTTTCAAAAAAAAAAAATTGAAAATTCGTATAATATTACAGTTATCAATAAGTTAAATAAAGAAAAAAAATCACCAGACAATTTAAAAATAACAGAAATAAATTTTACGCAAAAAATTAAGTCAGCTAGTGTTCGCAATGGAAATAAGTTATCAAAAAAATGTTCCGGATGTCACGATTTAAACGATAGCTTAAAAGTAAAAATTGGCCCACCTCTATGGAAAATTATTAATAGATCATCAGGAAGTATCCAAGAATTTAACTATTCCAAATCATTGATTAATTTTAAAAAAAACTGGTCATTTGAAGAATTATTTTCTTTTTTAGAAAATCCAAAAGAATATATTGTAGGAAATAAAATGATGTATAAAGGTCTTAAAAAAAGTGAAGATAGATTTGATTTAATTGCTTATTTAAATACATTAAAATAATGAAAATTGATATTCAAGAATACCAAAATTTTGCTTTAAGTTTTGTAGATAAGAGTGGTGAAATTTTAAAAGAAAAATTTAAAAAAAATTATAACGTTAGTTCCAAAAATGACGGCTCATTTGTAACAGACATTGACAAAGAAATAGAAAAACTTTTTAGATTAAAAATCAACTCTTTGTTTCCATCTCATGGAATTATTGGAGAAGAGTTTGATAATAAAAATATTAATTCAAATGAAATTTGGGTCATAGATCCACTAGACGGTACCCACAGCTTTATTGCCGGAAAACCATTATTTGGTACATTAGTTTGCTTGATTATAAACAAAGTTCCTACATTAGGTATAATTGATATACCCATATTAAATCAAAGATGGCACGGTGGATTAAGTCTAGGTGTTTATTTAAATAATAAAATATGTAAAAAAGTTAAAGATAAGCCCCTTTCTGAATCGATTGTATCATCTACTTCTTTTCTAATGTTTAACGAGGTACAACTAGCAAAAGTAAAAAAAGTCTATTCTAAATCAAAGTTTTCAACTTTTGGAACTGATTGCTTTGGATATGGACTACTTTTATCAGGAAAAATTGATTTAATTGTTGAGGCAAATATGAAGCCTTGGGACTATATGGCTCAGATTCCTCTAATCAAAGAACAAGGTGGGTTTATATCAGATTGGTCAGGAAAACCTCTTAACCTCAATTCAAACGGCGAAGTTATAGCGTGTAGATCAGAGAGTTGTTATAATGAAGCTATGAAATTTTTATCAAACGAAAGGGACTAATTTGAAAAAAAGTTTAAATTTCTTTGCTAGAATCTTTATGTTTTGTATTTTATTCAAATCAATTTCTTCAGAGGAACTGCAGTTTCATCATGGAATAGCTATGCATGGTGATTTAAAATATTCAAAAAATTTTGAAAAGTTTGATTATGCAAGTAAAAATTCATTTAAGGGAGGATCTATAAAACTTTCTACAATAGGTACGTTCGATAATTTAAACCCATATATATTAAAAGGGGTGGCAGCTTGGCAAACAGCTTATCTATTTGAAACACTAATGAAGTCGTCATTCGATGAGCCCTTTAGTCAGTACGGGCTAATAGCTGAAGGGGTGAAAGTACCTTCTGATAGATCCTGGGTTTCGTTTAAAATTAGAAAAGAAGCAAAATTTTCTGATGGAACAAAAATTCTCCCGGAAGATGTTATTTTTTCTTTTAATATTTTAATATCCAAAGGACATCCAATATATAAAACATATTACAGTCAGGTTGAGGATGTTATAAAAATTAATAAAAGTGAGGTGAAATTTATTTTCAAGGGAGAACCAAATCCAGAATTACCTTTAATAATAGGTTATCAACTGCCTATTTTTTCAAAAAAATATTGGGAGGGAAAGGAGTTTGGTAAAACAACTCTTAGTCCACCCTTAGGAAGTGGTCCATATTTAATATCAAAAATTAAACCTGGAAGAAGTATTACTTTAAAAAAAAACCCAAACTATTGGGGTAAAAATATTAATGTAAATGTTGGACGCTATAACTTTGATGTAATCCATACTGATTATTATAGAGATGAAACTGTTGCTTTAGAGGCATTTAAATCCGGTGCCTATGACTTTAAACAAGAAAATTCTTCTAAAAATTGGGCAACAGCATATAAATTTGGGGCTGTAAAAGAAGGTAAAGTTAAAGTCGAAGAAATTAAATATTATAGACCCAGTGGAATGCAAGGATTTGCCTACAATATGAGAAGGTCAATTTTTCAAAATAGAAATGTCAGAAAAGCGCTTACTTATGCATTTGACTTTGAATGGTCGAATAGAAATCTATTTTATAATGCATATACACGGACAAAAAGTTTCTTTGATAACTCTGATCTTTCTTCTCAAAGTTTGCCAAGTAAAGAGGAACTAGATATTCTTCAAAAATATAAGGGACAAGTTCCCGATGATGTTTTTACTTCCATTTTCTCTCCACCAAACACAGATAATGAGAATGGACTGAGAAAAAATTTAAGAATTGCCAGAAGATTGCTAAAAAAAGAAGGATGGATAATAAAGGACGATATTCTTACTAACAAAGAAACTGGTGAAATTTTTAAATTTGAAATTCTTCTCAGGTCACCACTTTTTGAAAGAATTGTTTTACCGATGAAAAGAAATTTAAAGAAATTAGGAATAGAAGTTTCGATAAGAACAGTTCAAGACGATTCTCAGTATATCAGAAGACTTGAAGATTTTGATTATGATATGATTGTCGTCAATTATGGTTCAATTATTTCTCCTGGCAATGAACAAAAAAATTATTGGAGTTCATCAACAGCTAACCAACAAGGCAGTCCTAACTATATGGGAGTAAAAAACCCAGTTATTGATGAAATCATTGATAAGCTTATAAGTGCAAAGTCAAGAAAAGAGTTGGTGATATACACTAAAGTTTTAGATAGAATTTTATTATTTAATTATTACCTCATTCCTCAATTCCATATTGGTCATTATAGAGTTGCCTATTGGGATAAATTATCAAGACCAACAATTTCTCCTAAATACGATTTAGGTTTTGATTTTTGGTGGTTTGATCCTGAAAAAGTAAAAAATTTAGGTAATATGACTTCTTCTCCAAATAATAAAAAAAATAATAAAGACAATTCAATTTATTATTTGCTATTAATTTTCTTATTATTTATTTTATGGAAGATTAGAAGAAGAAGTAGCTGATGTTAAATTATATTGTTAAAAGACTTTTTCTTATTATTCCAACTTTATTCGGAATACTTGCTATCAATTTTCTTATTATTCAAGCTGCACCTGGAGGTCCTGTGGAAAAGGCCATAGCTCAAATTAAAGGTACTGAGGTATCCGTTACAGAGAGATTTACTTCCTCTGGCGGAGAACAATTATCTAACGACCAATCGCTAAATATTTTAAATTCCACAGAAAGTAAGTATAGGGGGTCACAGGGAATAGACCCCGACCTAATTAAAGATTTAGAAAAGCAATATGGATTTGATAAACCTCCGTTGCAAAGATTTGTTGAAATGCTCAAAAATTATTTAGTTTTTGATTTTGGAGAAAGTTTTTATAAAGACAAAAGTGTTATATCTCTAATTTTAGAAAAGTTACCCGTTTCAATTTCACTTGGTTTGTGGACAACCTTATTTGTATATTTGATATCCATTCCCTTAGGTATTAAAAAGGCTTTAAAAGATGGTTCAAAATTTGATATTTATTCTTCCTCTCTAATAATAGTAGGTTATGCAATTCCAGGATTTCTATTTGCAATCTTCTTAATTGTTATTTTTGCCGGTGGCAGCTACTTAGATATTTTTCCTTTAAGAGGTTTAGTTTCAGATAATTGGGAAGAGCTTAATTTATTAGAAAAAATTATTGATTATTTTTGGCACCTCGCGCTCCCTGTTTTAGCAATGGTAATTGGCGGTTTTGCTAGTTTAACTATGTTAACAAAAAACTCTTTTCTAGATGAAATAAACAAACAATACGTACTAACCGCAAAAGCAAAAGGAGTAAGTGAAAAAAAAGTTCTATACGGACATATCTTTAGAAATGCAATGCTAATTGTCATTTCAGGTTTTCCTGCAGCATTTATAAATATTCTTTTCACTTCATCGCTTCTAATTGAAGTTATTTTTTCATTAGATGGACTAGGACTTTTAGGATTTGAGGCGGCACTAGGCCGAGACTATCCTGTGGTATTTGGAAGCTTGTATATTTTTACCCTGATAGGTCTATTACTCAGACTTATAAGCGACCTGACATATGTTTTAATTGACCCTAGAATTGATTTTGAAAGTAGGGGAAATTAATGAATGTATCGCCTTTAACTATTCGTAGATTAAACAATTTTAAAGCTAATAAGAGAGGGTATTTTTCAGCTGTAGTATTTTGTATTTTATTCTTTATTTCAATTTTCGCTGAATTCATTGCTAATGATAAACCCATCATTATTGTTTTCGACAAGCAAATATATTTCCCAGTTTTTAAAAAAATTCCTGAAACTTATTATGGTGGAGAATTCCAGACAGAAGCCGATTATAAAGATCCTTATGTTAAAAAACTCATTAATGAAAACGGATTTTTTGTTATGCCTCTAATTGAATATTCTTATGATACTATAAATTATGATTTGAAAGTTCCGTCTCCCTCACCACCTTCATTTGAAAATTTATTAGGAACTGATGATCAGGGTAGAGACGTGTTAGCTCGACTTATTTATGGCTTTAGAATTTCAGTTTTCTTTGGTTTAACTCTGACAGTTTTATCTAGCGTTATAGGTATTATTGTTGGAGGAATTCAAGGTTTTTACGGCGGAAAAATTGATCTACTTGGTCAAAGATTTATTGAGGTTTGGTCTGGGCTACCTGTTTTATATTTACTCATAATCATTTCTAGTTTTGTTGAACCTAGTTTTTGGATTCTATTATTTATTATGCTTCTATTTAGTTGGATGTCACTTGAGGGCGTTGTTAGGGCTGAATTTTTAAGAGCTAGAAACTTTGAATACGTAAAGGCCGCAAAGGCACTTGGGGTAAAAGATGTCAAGCTTATGTTCAAACATGTACTCCCAAATGCAATGGTTGCAACCTTAACCTTAATGCCCTTTATTCTATCAGGTTCGATTGCTACACTTACCTCACTTGACTTTCTTGGTTTTGGGTTACCACCTGGTTCTCCCTCATTGGGAGAAATGGTTGCTCAAGGAAAAGCTAACCTTCAAGCGCCTTGGTTAGGATTATCAGCATTTTTCACTTTATCAATACAATTGAGTCTTCTTGTATTTATAGGTGAAGCTGTGAGAGATGCATTTGATCCTAGAAAGGTAATATAAATGGAACCAATATTGAAGATTAAAGACCTAAATATTGAATTTGAACTTAATAACAAGTTAATCAAAGCTGTTAAGAGTAGTAATTTTGAAGTTTTTAAAGGAGAAACTCTTGCCATAGTTGGTGAAAGTGGATCAGGAAAATCTGTAACAGCCTTATCAATTATGCAACTAATTACAAGAAATATAAAAACAAATATTTCTGGAAAAATCTATTTTAAGAATAAAGAAATGATGTCCCTTAATCAAAATGAACTATCAAAAATAAGGGGGAAGGAAATTTCTATGATTTTTCAAGAACCAATGACTTCTTTAAATCCATTACATACAGTGGAAAAACAAATATCTGAATGTTTTTATCCTCAAATTGAAAATATATCTGAGAGAAAAGATAGATGTATGGAACTTTTGAAATTAGTTGGAATCGAAGATATCCTTTTAAAAATGAAAAGTTACCCTCATCAATTGTCTGGTGGACAAAAACAAAGAGTAATGATTGCAATGGCCATTTCAAATGACCCTGATTTATTAATTGCAGATGAACCAACAACAGCTCTTGACGTAACAATACAAAAGCAGATTCTTAAATTATTGGATGAATTAAAAAAAAAAATCAATATGTCATTAATTCTTATTACTCATGATTTAGGTATAGTAAAAAAAATTTCAAATAGAGTTTGCGTTATGAATAAAGGAATAATCGTTGAACAAAATACAACTAAATCGATTTTTACATCTCCTAAACATAGTTACACGAAACAATTAATTAACTCAGAGCCAAAGAGTAAATTTATTTCAAAGGAAAGATCTAATGTAGAAATACTTCAAGCATCTAAACTAAATGTAACTTATGAATTAAAAAAAAATTCTTTTTGGGAAAAGAAAAGTGAATTCATTGCTGTAAACAATATAGACTTTAAATTATCCGTTGGAGAGACTTTAGGGATCGTTGGAGAAAGTGGAAGTGGTAAAAGTTCTTTAGCACAGGCAATATTGAAATTAATAGATTTCGAAGGTAATGTTTTTTTTAAAAAAAAACTAATATCAAACTTAAATAATTCTCAATTTAGGCCTCTCAGAAAGGATATTCAAATTATTTTTCAAGACCCCTATGCATCGCTTAGTCCAAGAATGACCATTGAAAATATTATTGAAGAAGGTCTTGGAGTCCATAGTATTTTAAAAAATAAAAAGGAAAAAAAAGAATTAGTAAAAAAAATTATTAAAGAAGTTGGTTTAGATACTGATATGCTCAACAGATATCCTCATGAATTTTCTGGAGGTCAAAGGCAAAGAATTGCCATAGCTCGAGCATTAATATTAAAACCAAAATTAGTAATTTTAGATGAACCAACTAGCGCGCTTGATATGACTGTACAATCTCAAATAATTGATTTATTGCTGGATTTGCAAATTCAACATAATCTTTCCTATATATTTATAAGCCATGATTTAAGGGTCATAAAAGCTATCTCTGACAATATAATGGTTATGAAAAATGGAAATATAATTGAGACAGGAACAAAGTCTGAAATATTTAATAATCCTCAAGAAATTTATACGAAAGAGTTAATCAATGCGGCATTCTTAGATTAGTTTTTTGAAAAATGTTCTATTAACTTTAGAAGGCTTCTAATTCCCATTGCTTCTCCTCCAACGTATGAAGTCAAATTTTTGTTTAAACTCCAAGCCATCAGGTCAATGTGAATCCAAGGAATATCTTTATCTACAAATTTCTCTAAAAAGAGGGCAGCTGTAATAGCCCCTCCGAAACTATTTCCTATATTACTTGTATCGGCATGATTAGATTCTAATTGATTTGAATAATTATGCCATAACGGTAAACGCCAAAGAGGATCTCCGCAAAAGTTAGAACATTTAACTAAATTTTCTGCAATTTTATCATTATTTGAAAAAAAACTTGGAACATCAGTTCCCAGTGCAACTCTAGATGCTCCAGTTAAAGTGGCCATATCAATGATTAAATCTGGCTTTGATTCACATGCATATGTTAACGCATCGGCTAATATTAATCTTCCTTCTGCATCAGTATCCCCAATTTCAACATAAAGTCCTTTTCTAGATTTGATAATATCTGATGGCCTTATTGCTTTACTTGATAAAGAATTCTCAACAAGTGGTAAAAGTAGTTTTAAGTCAATATTAATTTTTTTTTCAATAAGCATTTTAGCTAAACCTATACAGTTTGCAGCCCCTCCCATATCTTTTTTCATAAGTTGCATACCGGAACCAAGTTTTAGATTCAATCCCCCCGTATCAAAACAAACACCCTTACCTATAAGAATAACACTTTTTTTGAACTTTTTTCTTTTATCCTTCCACGTAAACTCGGAAAATATTGGTGCTTTATTTTTTTCTGCACCGTTACCCACATTAAAAATTAACGGAAATTCTTTCATTAAAACCTTACCTTTTATCTCTTGAATCTGAACAGTTGACTCAGAAAATAACTTTCTTGCTTCATTCTGAATTTCTCGAGGACCAAGTTTATTTGCTGGTATATTAATTAAATCTCGGACTAATTTTATAACCTTTGCATCAAAGGCTTGATCATCTGTTACATTAAGAAGTTTTACTTTTTTATTTTGTTTAACACCTGATTTAAACTTTGAAAAATTATAACTACCTAAACACCAGCCTAAATAAATATTTTCTGGTCTATCCAAAACTTCTGAGTTAACAATCTCATAGTTTTTTTTTGTACAAAAATTAAATAACTTTACCCCTACCCAAACCAAATTATAGTTGAATTCAAGTTGGGTTAAATCTTCAAAAAGATAAGTACAGATAAAAATTTTTTTTTCAAATTCAAAAATGAAATTGCTGGGGAATTTTTTACCTTCTAATTTATCTCTGAATTCTTTTTTATCTATTGGTAACTTCTTCTTATCATTAATTAACCAAATTAATTTTTTGTTTATTTCTTTTTTGATTGTCATTATTTTTTAACATATATATATTTAACTTTTTTAAAGTAAAACAAAAAAGGCAAAAAATGAAATTTTTAATCATTTCTTTAACATTTCTTACACAACTTTTTATTTCTTCTGATCTTTTAGCAGCAACTGATGCAAATGGGCCATCTTCACTTGATATGATTACCTCTCCTTTAGGAGTTTTTTCTATCCTAGTTTTTATTTTAGCTTACATTTTTGTTATGGCTGAAGAGTATACTCACTTTAGAAAATCAAAACCCGTAATTATAGCTGCGACCGTTATATGGGCTGGTATTGCTTTTTACGCTAGTGGCGATCCAAATATTTCTACTCATTGGGCTGAACAAAAATTTAAACATCTAATTCTTGAATTTGCAGAATTATTTTTCTTTTTATTTGTTGCCATGACTTTTGTCAACGCACTTACAGAGAGAAAAATGTTTGACGCATTGTGCTCATGGCTATCAAATAATAAATTTAGTTTTAAAAAAATATTTTGGATTACAGGAGTAATCGCCTTTTTTCTATCACCAATTGCAGATAACCTCACAACAGCTTTAATTCTAGGAACAGTCGTATTAGTAGTGGGTAAAGGTAACAAGAATTTTATTACTATTGGAATGATTAATATTGTTGTTTCAGCAAATGCGGGTGGAGCATTTTCTCCATTTGGTGACATAACAACTTTAATGGTTTGGCAAAGAGGCTTCGTTTCTTTCTTTGATTTCTTTAATATTTTTATTCCATCAGTTATTAATTACATAATACCGGCTACTATTATGTCATTTTTTATCTCTAATAAAGTACCTGAGGGTGATGGTAAAAAGGTTCAAATACTTCCAGGTGGTAAAGTAATAGCTATTTTAGGAATATTGACTATTTCTATAACAGTTGCTGGTCATCAAGCACTTCATATGCCTCCAGTATTTGGCATGATGTTTGGACTTGGTATGTTAGGTACTTACGGTTATTTTCTAAAGATTAAAGCTACCGAAAAAAATAAGTTTGACATTTTTCAACTTACCGGCAAAGCTGAATGGGATACTTTGTTATTTTTTTATGGTATTCTTGTATCTGTCGGTGGATTAGCTGCACTCGGTTATCTTAAATTGATTTCAGATGATATGTATGTAACTTTAGGGCCTACTTATGCAAATATTTTAGTAGGATTTTTATCAGCTATAATCGACAACATTCCAATAGTATATGCAGTTTTAACCGCACATCCTTCCATGGATATGGGCCAATGGTTACTTATTACTTTAACTGCTGGTGTGGGCGGATCCTTATTATCAATAGGTTCTGCAGCGGGTGTTGCATTAATGGGACAAGCGAGAGGTATTTATACTTTCTTTGCTCATCTCAAATGGTCCTGGGCAATTTTACTAGGTTATGCTGCAAGTGTTGCAACTCATTTATGGTTGAATGCTCATTTATTTGATTTAGTTCCATTGGAAAAATAGACAATTAAAAATCTAAATAAGGTATTGGTTTAAAAGAGTTTATTTTGTGAAATTTTACAATATCTTGTTCTGAATATTTTTTCATAATTAGTTTCAAAATTATGCTTTACAAAACCTGTGTATCGATTCAATTCTATAATGTGTTTCGCAATAATAATATTTCTTTTACTCTTTTTGATATGGTGAATATTGTTGAATGATTAATAGATGTATTAATCTCAGTGACCTTACTTTCATTATTTTAAAAGTCATTAATAGTCGAATTATAGAGCCAGTTATTCTCAGTGTCTAGATAAAAGGTTTGAGCCTCATCTATTTGGCTAAGATTTTTAAACTCAACATCCGTTTCATCGTTTTCTCCGGATA
>MDTB01198996.1_pt1 | contig 10345 bp, 10 predicted proteins | sample 811161 | NCBI WGS metagenome assembly MDTB01 (sample SAMN05326650, study PRJNA326480) | marine metagenome | isolation source: seawater | place: Mediterranean Sea | collected 2009
CTCAGCAATCTCAGGTGACGTTTGAGCCATGCGTCCGGCAAACATTTCCATGCCCGGATTATGAGCAACCAGCAATATGCAGTCATGGTCACCGCCATTACGTTTGGCGATATTCATCAGATCCGTGTGCATGGCCTGATAGAGGTCGCTGGAATAAGTAATGATGTCGTGATTGCATAGCGTGACAACGGTTTCACGTGTTCGGCGTGCGGTTGAGCAAATCACCAAAGTCGGTGCAAAATTATTTTCTATATAGCGCGCCATGATTTCGCGGTCACGACGACCTCGCTTATTGAGTGGACGTTCATGGTCATCAAGTTCGGGCGTATCCCAATCTGATTTGGCATGCCGCCAAAGCAATAATTTAACCATCAGTATCCCGCCTTTTTATCTACGACATTGTTCAAGGGTTCTTGTTTAGCAAAAAGTACCAGATTATCCAGAAAAGAAGTGGAAATAGCGTCAATAACCCGCATATCGCACCAGGCCAGATGGGGGCTGAGAAACACTTTTTCATGCCCGTAAATCCAGTGATCTGCGGGTAATGGTTCGGTCTGGACGGCATCAAGTGAGGCACGGGCAAGTTTTCCCGAGTCTAGAGCCAGCTTTAAATCATTTTCATCAACCAATGATCCTCTGGCGATATTGATCAGATGAGCGTCCTGTTTGAGATAGCTGAGAGTTTTTGTATTAACAATATTGTCTGTTTCGATGGTTGCCGGTGCAGCCAGAACCAGGTGGTCGGCTTTTGCAAAAAGTGCCTCGAGACTGTCTGTTGTTTCCACCCCGTCCACAAAAACAGATGATTGCCGCGTCATGGTCATAACTTTCATATCAAACGCCAAAGCGCGTTTAGCAAGCTCTTTCCCGATGGAGCCAAAGCCAAAAATTGAGAGTGTCTGCCCCTGTACCGCGCCAATATTATCGGCGATGGACCAGAGAGGTGATGGCGCGCTGATCCAGTTTTCCGGCAGATTTTTTCTGGCCGCCAAAATGCAGGTGAACGCCCATTCTGCAACTTGAACAGCACTTGCGCCGCGCGCGGAGGTTAAAATTATGTCTCCCAAAGCTTCCAGGGGGAAGCCGTCAATACCGGTTCCGAAAACATGTATCCACTTTAACCCGTTGGTCGCTGCAATTACTTGTTCCACTCCATCCAGGAAAGAGGCCACACATAGAAGGCAGTCAGCTTCCAAATTTTCTTCAAGTGTTTTGTTCGGGTCGATAAAAATAATCTCGGCGTCAGGTATAGCGGCATGAATGCCGTCAACCAGTTCCTGATTATTCAAATAGGATAAAATTCTGACCATGTGTTTGTATAGGACTGCTGAGTTATTTCAGCAAGACCATCTCATCTGCAATACGCCCGGACTGCACTAGTTCCAGAAATGCCTCACCGAGTTCTTCACTTCGCCTGGTGGCTGTTTGCCAAATCTCAATGCGTTTTGACTCATCTTTGATAAATTTCTTGAAATCACCTCTAGAGGGAATGCGGCTATAGGGAAGAGATTTCACATAATCATCCGATGGTGCAAAAATCACAACATTATCTAGCTTGCTAGCGGATACTTTGCGCCAAGGATAGAATTTATCAAACCAGCGCCATTTAAGATAATCGTAAAAATGTGGGTAAAGGACAATCCCTTCATTGGAAGGCCATAACTGTGAAGGAATAGGGTGGTAATCCAGCATACCGCCATCGCGATAAAGATGAATTCCATCTTCAGTTTCAATTTCTATACCATGCATCATGACCGGAATAGCCCCGGATGCATTTAAAGCTGGACCTAAATTATTCTTGTTTAGCGCTACGCTATGGGTCGGATAATTGTCTATCGGCCTGAGTGCTTTTGAACTTCTTGAGTCAGAAAATACAACTCGTTCTGCCATACCCTTTAGGCCATGGATGCTTTTTAGAGATAAAATCGCAGCTTTTGTAATGGCTTGTTTCTGACGTTTAACATTCTCGCTGGCGAGTAGATTGAATGATCTCACAGTGCCAATATGTAGCCTGAAATTCGGGTGAGAGAGTATCTCGTCATCACCACCATCTGCCATGACTTTATCAATCAGTTCCCGTGGCGCCCAACTGATAATATCTCTTATATCGGGTTCATTAATCCGGTCGGCATAGATTTGGGTGCAATAAATATTGGCAAATTGATCTAGCCAGCCTTGTGTGTCATTGCGACAGGCAGCCGCCAATTTAAATGCGCCTGCAGATGTTCCGAGTAAATCAACCGAGTGGTCTATGTTTTTTAGCCATTGCCCCAGTATCACTTTGTCCAGTCCGATTGTTGTCAGGGTCTTGGCAGCGCCTGAGGCACAAACAACGCTCTGCACATCCACCTGATTTAGGCCATGTGCTCTAATATGTGAAAAAGCCCTTGGGCCTGCCAGAACTTTTAAAATCGTCATTTATAGCCTTTGTTTTCTCGTAATAACTAATAGGTTAGCCAGAATTTGTTACAATGTTAAGACCAGTTCTTCCGGTAAGGTTTCGGCATTTCTGGCGACGATATAAATTGGGATATCCGGTACAAACCGACCTAGCGTTTCTGCAGTTTCCTGTTCGAGCACAGGAGCGGTTTCCGAACTGTTTATGATGATTGCTGATGGTTTTATGCCGCGCTGTTCCAATGCTTTGAGAGCTGTCATTGTGTGAGACAATGTCCCAAGATAGCTACCTGTTATAAGCATGCATTTCGCATTTAAGGCTGCCTGCCAGTCTAATGTTGTATCTTTTTCATTTAAGGGGACCATCACTCCGCCAACGCCTTCCACAAGCGTTGGTGTATCAGAGGCTTGTTTATTGCAAAACTCTATCAGTGGTTGAAGCGGGATAGTTGCGCTTTCACGAGTGGCAGCCATATCGGGCGAGAGGGCGGCTGAAAAGCGCCAAGGCGAGATGTCGCGCACATTATTCATTGTTAGCGATAAGCCCATGGCATCAAGAATGTTGCCAGTATCGGATTCATTAATTTTATTTTCGTCAAAACCACTAATCACAGGCTTCACTCCCCTGACGGATATTCCCATCTTGGCAGCAGTCTTTATGAGCAGACACGTGATATAGGTTTTGCCGATATCTGTTCCGGTTGCGGTGATGAAAGTAAGCCCCATTAATTGACCCCATATTCTTTTTTGGCTTCGCATACCAAATCTGCGAGGCGGTCAATATCTGAGGATTTATGACACGCGTTAAAAGCGATACGCAATCTTGCCGTATTCTCTGGGACAGTCGGTGGTCGAATTGCACTGACTAGAAACCCCTCATCGGCAAGTTTTTCCGACACAGTCATGACGGTGTCGTTGCCACCGAATATGACTGGAACTATCGGGCTATGCGGCATGGGTAAACCAACTCTGTCGCAGAACTGTTTTGCATAAGCCAGAGGTTTATCGACCAAGCTTGGGTCTTGTTCGATAATTTCCAATGCCGCAAGTGCTGCTGCCGTGCTCATGGGGGGGAGTCCGGTTGAATAAACGAAACTACGTGCGCGGTTCACCAGTAAATCAATTAATTTCTGACTGCCACATACATAGCCGCCATAACTGCCAAGTGCCTTTGATAAAGTTCCCATTTGCACATCGGCTTTAATTGGCGGGGCAAAAGCAAACCCGCCACCACGACCAGCACCGACAACGCCGATACCATGTGCATCATCTGTAATTAGCCAGCTATCATGGCGGTTGGCGATGTCCCGAAGAGATGGAAGTGGGGCTAGATCACCATCCATTGAAAAAACGGTATCTGTTAAAATAAGACATTTGCTGAATAGGTTGCGTTGGGACTTGAGGTGGTGCTCCAGATCGTCACAATCATTATGCTTAAAGCGAATAACTTTTGCATTTGAAAGCCGTGCGCCTGAATTGAGGCAGGCATGTGCCAGTTCATCCACAAGAATCAGGTCATCTGTTCCGGCGAGTGCAGGAATGAGGCCGATATTAGCCAGAAATCCAGAGCCGAAAATAAGGCAGGCTTGCGTATTTTTAAGCTTTGCCAGTTTCTTTTCTAAGTCTTCCAGTAACGGATAATTCCCCGTGATAAGTCGGGAGGCTGCTGCGCCTGCACCATAAAGCCTTGCGGCCTCATTTGCTTTTTCTAGAATGGTGGGATGATGCGATAGCCCTAGATAATCATTGCACGAGAAGGAAATAAGAAATTTTCCGGATTGGTGGCTCTTTGCTTCCGCGCCACGATGTGTTGTCTTGAGAGTTCGAAAGCTGGCATTTTTTTCAAGTTTATTGATTTTTTCAGCACAGAAAATATCAAGAGAATTTTGATTGGTTTTCATATATTCTAGTTTCCGCCCGTTAAGTCTTATAGTGAAGTAACATTTTCTCAGCCAACCTCATAATTATAAGCGCCCTGTAATTGAACAATAAAGCAAGAAATGAGATTTTCTTAACAAGACAAAAGTTCGAGAGATTTATATGACTGTTTCACCCGTTAATCCGCTTTTTCCTAATATGCCTGATTGGCAAAAGCAAGCGACTGAGAATCTATGGCCGCCGTATACGCAAATGCGTACAACCCCCATTGGTCTTCCCGTAACTGAAGCTGAAGGTGTAAGGATAAAGCTAGCTGATGGTCGTATACTTATAGATGGAGTGTCCTCTTGGTGGTCTGTCTGTCACGGTTATCGTCATCCGCATATTGAACAGGCTGTTATCAGCCAATTGCAAAAACTCCCCCACATTATGCTTGGTGGCTACCAGCACGAACCCGCAGCTCTTCTTGCCAGACGTCTTGCCGATATTTGTCCAGGTGAGCTTAATCATGTGTTTTTTACCGATTCCGGCTCAGTCGCCATTGAGGTTGGTATGAAAATGGCGATTCAATTTTGGCTGAATAACGGCGTGAAAGGGCGCCATAAATTTATTCATTTCAGAGGCGGATATCATGGCGATACTTTTGCCACCATGGCTGTATGTGACCCGGAAGAGGGGATGCATAGTCATTTTTCGGGCGTACTGACACCCCAAATTCTTGCTGAGTTACCTGTTAACGACGAATTTTATGAGCTTTTGGACAAGCAGATGGCTTCTCATGCTTATGAAGTCGCGGGGTTATTGATCGAACCTCTTGTTCAGGGAGCTGGCGGTATGGTTTTTCATAGTGAAGAGGTTTTGAAAAAAGTCGCAGCTTTGTGCAAAAAACACGATATTTTACTGATTGCTGATGAGATTATGACGGGTCTTGGGCGGTTAGGCGAAATGGTGGCATGTCAACGCGCCGATGTAATTCCTGATATTATTACTTTTTCAAAAACCCTGACTGGCGGCACTGTGCCTTTGGCGGCAACCATTGCCTCCCGCCGGATTTTTGAGGCATTTCTAGATGATGATCCTTCAAAAGCGCTAATGCATGGGCCAACTTTTATGGGTAATCCTATTGGGTGTGCGGCGGCCTTGGCATCGCTGGACTTATTTGAGCAAGAACCCCGTCTAAATCAGGTTAAAGCCATTGAAAAACAGCTTACGAAAGAGCTTGAGCCTGCGCGGGAATTTGCTGGCGTAAAAGATGTCAGAGTTTGTGGTTCAATCGGGGTTATTGAAACTACGGGATTAGGGGATGTGAATTTGCTAAAACAGCGTTTTGTGGAAGAAGGTGTCTGGATACGCCCGTTTGGCAATATTATTTATACTATTCCACCCTATATAATTGATGAGGAAGACTTAACTAAAGTTACTTCAGCGATGGTAAAGCTATCTAAAGATATAAAAAGTAATACTTAATATTTTTCAATATCATATTCTTGGGTTTTTTCTTCTTAGAAAAACTGAAATTAACAATGATATGATAAAAATTACGGTCAGTGCACTGACAATAGAGGGGCCAGGCGGGAGATGAGCTTCATGCGAAGCCATATACCCGGTTAAAACACCCGAAAAGGCGAAAATAATAGCCCATAAAATCATTTTTTCTGGAGTTGTTGATATTTGGCGAGCGGCGGCGGCAGGCATAATTAATAATGAGGTAATAAACAGAACGCCTGTAATCTGAAGCCCCATAACAACTAAGGCTGTCATAATTCCCATCATAATATATTGCAGACGTAACGTCGGAACTCCCTCGGCCCTCGCTAAATCAATATTCAAGGTCATCAGAATGAGAGGTTCCCAGATGAGTTTCAAGGTAATAGCTATCAGTGATGCACCGACTATCAGTATGATGTTCTGGTTCATTGAAATGTTTTCAAGTGAACCAAGTAAGTAAATTTCTAATAGTGTATGAGGGTCAATACTGTGATTTGACCCGTTGTGCGTATTGTGCCCTGTTTCTAATGCAGACCAAAAGACTAGCAGCAATCCTAAAGCTAGGGCGCCATGAGCTAAGATCCCAAGCAATGTGTCTATGCTAAGTTTGCGCCGATGTTGAAGATATACCAGCAATACTGCAAATATCGCACAAATGAGTGCGACGCCCATATTAGGGGCAAACCCTATAAACAGGCCAAGAGCGACACCTAAAAGAGCTGAATGCGCTATGGCATCTCCGAAATAAGCCATACGACGCCATACAATTAGACACCCGACGGGTCCAGCAATGACCGCCAGAACTAGTGGGGCAATAAGTGCACTCATCAGTGGCCTTCTCCCGTAACATGGTCATGATCATGTTCATGCGGATAAACGGCCATCGTTTTCGATAAATCGTCCCCGAATATAGAAATGAATTCCGGGTCTCGTGTAATCGCTTGTGGCGCACCGGAACAGCAAACATGATGATAAAGACAAACCACCTTTTTTGTGGATGCCATCACGAGATGAAGATCGTGTGATACCATCAATATCGCCTTTTGGCGGTTATGATAAATCCTTTCCAGCAATTTATAGAATTCGAGTTGACCAGAAATGTCCAGATTTTGTGCGGGCTCGTCAAATATTAATAAATCAGGATCCCTTGCGAGGGCGCGCGCGAGCATAACACGCTGGATTTCACCACCCGACAGATTATGCATTTGCCTGTTTAAAAGCATTGCAATGTCTGTTTCGTTAACAATTTCTGAGAGAAAATCAGCCTTTACTGACAAATTTAAAGATAAAAAACGCCTGACTGACAATGGAAGTACAGGGTCTATTTCCATGCTTTGTGGCATATAGCCGATGGAAAGACCTGGTTTATGAGTTACTTGCCCTGAGTCAGGAGAAAGAACACCGACAAGGCACTTTAATAACATGGTTTTGCCTGCACCATTTGGGCCGACAATTGTCAGAAAATCTTTTTCATCAATACGAAGAGATACATTATCGAGAATACGTCCCGTTTCTTTCTCAACTGTGATGTTTTGACCTTCAATTAACATGAGTAATTTTGGCCTGTTTTATTTTGAGCCATAGGCAATAATTTCAGGAACGAAGGTGATTTGTTCTTCCGTATTAAATTTTAGGGTAACGCTCATCTTTTCTTCAGAGGCAGTATAACCAAAAACCATTAAATGAAGCCCATGGGGTTTTAATAAAACGCTTGATTGGGCGTCAACAGTCAACTTTTCAAGCCGGCGCATCCGCATAACCCCATCTTTCATATCATGCGTATGAATTTCTATTTTTTTAGCAGAATTGCTGTTGGCCGATATCAAGGCCATTTTCATGTCAGATGAGTTGGAAAGTTTAAAAAACATAACACCTGGGCGATTACCGATACCAGGGCGGAAAACGGCGTCTTCGATACTCAAAGAACCAGCCTCAGCGCTTGCTTTTGAGGCAATTATCGCTCCTGATAATGAAAGAAAACAGACTAAAAAAAGAGCTAGGATTTTATTCATATGAGGGTAAACCTATTTAGAAGACTAAAAATTTAAATGACTAATTTAATTAAAGAAAACCAACATACGTCTAATTAAGGCTGGCGACCACACATATCGTCCTTCTCCACAATTTTTTTCATTTTATTTGATGTTGAGTTATCGAGTTGTTCTGACTTGCAGTTTTGAGACATTCTCGGTGTTCGCCTAAAAGACAGGTTTTGGTGTGTATAATGGGTGGTTATCTGAGTTATTCCCCAAAATATGAGGCTAATGGTTGGGCTAGTCTTTATGTTGTGCCAATGTAATAGAGTTGGTCGCCAAACCATTATAGCGTAAATAAGATAGAGAATTCTTAAATCAGCTGGAATTCTGAAAATTTCTACACGTGGATCAAGATAATTAAGAATTGACCGGCTGTGATAGGCGTCGCAATCGCTTCTAATGCATACTGCAACGGGATAATCATTAATCTGCCGATTAATCAAAGCCACCGCTATTTGTACTGGGTTTAGATATTTCTCGGAAAATATCACATGCATTTTTCGTATAGGTCGCAAGTCTCGGTTTTTATTATTTTTCATATTCAACCTGACAGGTAAGTAGCCTTACGCTACCAGTATTTTCACCTTGCACATATAAGTAATTAATTGAATGATATGCTTCGTATATGGTTTTTCTTGGAATTGGTATGAACAAAAATCTCGGAGGCTCACTGGTATATTTCACGCTTCCAACGATTGGTTTTGGCTATATGTATGGGCTAATCAATCTTTACCTAATGATTTTTGCAACCGATTTTTTGGCAATTGCTCCCGCGACTGTCGGGTTTATTTTTGGTATCTCGCGTCTCTGGGATGCAATTTCTGACCCGCTTATCGGTCACCTCTCTGACAACACCCGAACGCGTTTTGGGCGGCGACGTCCATGGCTGGCATTGGCTTCCGTTCCGCTTGGATTCGCTTTTTATATGTTGTTTAACCCTGCTACTGGTTCTGATGAGCTTATTACCATTTTATGGTTCGGCGGTGCTGTTATTCTTTTTTATACGGCCTCGACACTCTTTTATGTACCTCATTTTGCCATCGCGGCTGAGCTTTCAGAAGACTATCACCAGCGAAACATTATTTTCGGCTGTCGCCATGCAGGCTGGTTAGCTGGCTATGTGATGAGCCTTGGTGGGATTTATTCCCTGACCATGTTGCACAGTGAGGGTGCTGAGCAGGTAATTGACTTTGCAGGTAAACAGGCAACCATTATCGGTTTGTTGACGGCGATTAGTGTCTTGATTTGTGCCTATGGTATGCGTGAAAAGCCCGGCTTTGCTGACCGTCGTTCAACCTCGGCATTGCCGGTGATAAAAGATGTGTTCAAAAACATGTATGCAAGACGCATTCTGATTGTGAATTTCATGGATAATGTCAGTTTTGCGCTGACATCTTCGCTCGTCATTTATATTTGTACTTATATTCTCAATGACGCGAATATTGCTTCCGTCTTTATTTTATTTTTCATGCTTCCTTCTTTGTTGCTGGTTCCAATCTGGATGCCGCTGGCCCGCAAATTCGGTAAGAAGAATCTTTATACATTCTCAATGTTACTCTCTGGAACAGCCTTCGGTTCTTTGTTTTTTTCCGATTATAATAATTTGATGTATCTTTACATCGCCGGAATAATGGCCGGTATAGCTAATGGATGTAATAACGTTATCGGCCCTTCCATTTTTAGTGACATCATTGATTATGACGAATTGCAAACGGGTGATCGCAAAGAAGGGGCTTATTTTGCCGTTTGGAGTCTGGTTTGGAAAAGTTCTTCAGCAATTGTTTTGTTTGTTCTAGGCATGGTCTTGAGTATTGTTGGGTTTGAACCGAATGTGCCTCAGTCAGATTTGGTTTTGGACACTATGAAATTTATGTTCACCCTACTGCCTTGCATATTTTATATAGTTGCGGCGTTTTTGTTCAGTTTCTTTAAGCTCAATGAAGAAACGTATAATAATATTCGAAATGAACTTGATACAAACCGCAAAGCCACTCAGCTATGATTCTATCAGACACGACGCTATCTTATATTGAAACGATAAAAGGTTTCATGGATCCTGAGGAAGGCAGAGCTCTTCACGATATGGCTCTTTCGGTTATATCAGATTTTCCAAATGCTCTATCTGTTGAAATCGGTAGTTATTGCGGCAAGTCTACAGTCTATATTGGCGAGGCCGTTCGTAAGCAAAGTGGCTTTCTGGTGTCTATTGATCATCATTATGGCTCTGAGGAGAACCAGCCTGGTGAGGAGTATTTCGACCCCGATCTTGCCGATGCCGAAACGGGTGGCATGTCATCATTACATATCTTTCGCCAGACAATACGTGGGGCGAATTTAGAAGATTTTGTCATTCCTGTTGTCGCCCCTTCGCGCATGGCGTCGCAGGTTGTGGCTGGGGAGATAGGTTTTTTATTTATTGATGGTGGCCATTCCATGCCAGCGGCACACGATGATTACCGCCTCTGGGCGACGCGGGTTGTGACCGGTGGCATATTGGCAATTCATGATGTTTTCCCGAACCCTGAAGACGGCGGCCGCCCGCCTTA
>MDTB01224831.1_pt1 | contig 10345 bp, 9 predicted proteins | sample 811161 | NCBI WGS metagenome assembly MDTB01 (sample SAMN05326650, study PRJNA326480) | marine metagenome | isolation source: seawater | place: Mediterranean Sea | collected 2009
TATTCCAATTAAGCGGAATGATTTTATTAATTGCAATGATAGGAGCAATTGTTTTAACTTTCCGAAAAAGAGAAGGAGTTAAAATACAAAGTTATGTAAAACAAATTTCAAGAGAAAGATCTGATGGAGTAGAGGTACTAGAAGTACCTTTTAACAAAGGAGTTAAAATTGATGATTGAAATAGGTCTAGGACATTATTTAACTTTGGGGGCAATAATTTTTACAATTGGTATAGTCGGAATTTTTTTAAACAGAAAAAATATTATTGTTATATTGATGAGTATAGAGCTTATTCTATTGGCAGTTAATATAAATTTAGTTTCATTTTCAATATATTTAGATGATTTATCAGGACAAGTTTTTACTTTATTTATCCTAACTGTTGCAGCTGCAGAAGCTGCTATTGGTCTAGCAATTATAGTTGTTTACTATAGAAATTCCGGAACCATTCGTGTCGAAGAAATTGATAAATTAAAAGGTTAATATGGAAATTTCAATTATAGCATTACCTTTAATAGCATCAATTATTTCTGGTTTTTTTGGGAGGTTTATTGGTGACAGAAACTCGGAAATTGTAACAAGTTTTTTAGTAACAATTTCGGCAATTCTTTCTGCTTTAGTCTTATACGAGGTAATTGTTAATCAATATCAAGATAACATAATTATTGCTAAGTGGATTAGCTCAGGTTCATTAGATGTTAATTGGTCAATGAAAATTGACCCTTTGTCTGCTGTAATGTTGGTAGTAATAACATCAATCTCCTCTTTAGTTCATATTTATTCTATTGGATATATGAGTCACGACCCGCACAAACCAAGATTTATGGCTTATTTATCTTTATTTACTTTTGCTATGTTGATGTTGGTAACATCGGATAATTTTATCCAATTATTTTTTGGCTGGGAAGGCGTTGGTTTGTGTTCATACTTTTTAATAGGATTTTGGTTTAAAAAAGACACTGCAAACGCTGCAGCAATTAAAGCTTTTTTAGTTAATAGAGTAGGCGATTTTGGATTTGCTTTAGGAATTTTTTTAATTTTTTATTTATTTGATACTGTAAATTATTCAGAAGTTTTTGAGTTAATTCCTACTATTATTGACAAGAACCTAGTTTTTTTAGGCATAGAAGTTAAAGCTATTGATTTGATTTGTTTGCTTTTATTTATTGGGGCAATGGGAAAATCAGCCCAAATCCTATTACACACTTGGTTACCAGATGCCATGGAAGGTCCGACACCTGTTTCAGCACTTATTCATGCTGCTACTATGGTAACTGCAGGTGTTTTTTTAGTTGTGAGATGTTCGCCTATTTATGAATATTCAGAATTAGCTTTAAATGTCATTACTATTGTAGGTATGACTACTGCTTTTTTTGCAGCAACAGTAGCGCTAGTACAAACAGATATAAAGAAGATAATTGCATATTCAACCTGTAGCCAATTAGGATATATGTTTTTTGCTGCTGGAGTGGGTGCCTATAACGTTGCTATGTTTCATTTATTTACTCATGCTTTTTTTAAAGCTTTATTGTTCCTAGGGTCTGGCTCAGTAATCCATGCATTTAAAGATGAGCAAAACATAAACAAGATGGGTGGTGTCTGGAAAAAATTGCCATTCACTTATGTACTAATGATAATAGGAACCCTGGCTTTGACTGGTTTTCCATTTTTATCAGGATTTTACTCGAAAGATGCAATTATAGAATTTGCATATTTAAAAGGCAACACAACTGGATATTACGCGGCAGGTGTTGGTATTTTTACTGCACTTCTTACTTCAATATATTCATGGAGACTGATGTTTAAAACTTTTCATGGTGAGTTTAATAATAAAGATATCAAGATTGAAGAAACCCACGAGTCTCCCTTAGTAATGTTGATACCATTATTTTTGCTTTCTATAGGGGCAATATTTGCTGGATATACTTTTAAAGAATTGTTTTTAGGATATGAAGGAATGAATAATTTTTGGCAAGAGTCAGTCTTTAATTTAGAACCATTAAGTGCTGAACATCCACCTTTTTGGTTTTTGATTTTAACTCCTACTCTAGTAACTCTATCTATTCCTGTTGCTTATTATTTATTTGTTAAAAACAAAAATTTGCCTGAGCAAATTGCAAATGTAAACAAACCATTACACCAATTTTTAATAAATAAATGGTATTTTGATGAAATTTATGATGTTATAATTGTAATTCCATCTAAGAAGATAGGATTATTTTTATGGAAATTTTTTGATATAAAGATAATAGACGGTTTTGGCCCTGATGGTATTTCATCACTTATCAAAAAGTGTTCTTTGAAAGCAAATAAATTTCAAAGTGGATTTATATATCAGTATGCATTTGTAATGCTAATTGGTTTCTCTGCTTTATTAACATTCTTAATTGTAAAATAATGAATTTTCCTATTCTTTCATCTCTAATATTATTACCCTCTATAGGTGCTCTTTTTTTATTGTTTACGAAAAGCAACAAAGAAAATAATATAACTGTTAAATATGTTGCTCTCTTTACTTCACTAGTAAATTTTTTTTTATCAATTTACTTATGGATATTATTCGATCAATCAACTTCTGAATTTCAGTTTGTTGAAGATAGAATTTGGATTAAAGGTCTTATAAATTACAAAGTAGGTGTTGATGGAATATCAATATTATTTATAATTTTAACGACTTTTATAACTCCTCTTTGTATTATTTCAGTTAATAATTCTATTAAAAGTAGACTTGGTGAATTTCTTATTGCTGTTTTAGTTATGGAGTCTTTCATGATTGGAGTTTTTTGTTCGTTAGACCTTGTAGTTTTTTATCTATTTTTTGAAGCAGGTTTAATTCCAATGTTTTTAATTATTGGAATTTGGGGAGGTGCAAGAAGAGTTTACTCAGCATTTAAGTTTTTTTTATTCACTTTATTAGGCTCAGTATTGATGTTGGTGGCTATAATCTCTATTTATTGGATATCTGGTACCACTGATGTAACTCAACTTTACGTGTTAGGGATTGATGCAAAATATCAAAATTTTTTATGGCTTGCTTTCTTCAGCTCATTTGCAGTTAAAACTCCTATGTGGCCTGTACATACTTGGTTACCAGATGCCCATGTTGAAGCTCCAACTGCAGGGTCAGTTCTATTAGCTGCAATTTTACTTAAAATGGCAGGCTATGGTTTTATAAGATTTTCTCTAGGTTTATTTCCTGTTGCATCGGAAATATTTACTCCTTTAATTTATACTTTAAGTGTTATTGCTATTATTTTCACCTCTTTTATTGCTTTAATGCAAGAGGATATGAAAAAATTAATTGCATATTCATCAGTTGCACACATGGGCTTTGTAACTTTAGGTATATTTACAATTCAACAACAAGGGATTGAAGGAAGTATTTTACAAATGATTAGCCATGGATTAGTAGCTGCTGCACTTTTTTTATGTGTAGGAGTAGTTTATGATAGAATGCATTCTAGATTAATCACCACGTATGGTGGCATAGTAAACATTATACCAAAATACTCTGTTTTATTTATGCTTTTTACTTTAGCAGCTTTAGGCTTACCAGGCACAAGTGGATTTGTAGGTGAATTTTTAATCTTAATGGGTGCTTTTAAGGATAATTTCTTAGTTGCAGTAATTGCAAGTATAGGAGTAATAATTGGTGCAGCATATATGCTTTGGTTATATAAAAGGGTTGTTTTTGGAAAATTAGTTAATTCAGATTTGAAACAGATGGTAGATTTAAATAAATCTGAATTATTTATTTTGTCGTGCTTAGCAGTCCCAACCTTATTTTTTGGATTTTACCCAGATCCTTTATTAAATACTATTGAAGTTTCTATTAGTGATTTAATTAGAGTCTATAACCTAAATGTAATGAGTAATTAGAAATGATAAATCTAGAACTAGTTTTCCCAGAAATATTTCTTTCATTATCTATTATGTCTTTATTAATTTTAGGAGTTTTTAAAAAAAATAGCTCAAAATTAATTCAAAATATTTCATTAATTGTTTTGCTTGTTACATCTGTAATAATACTTAATGAAACCTTAAGTGTCGAAGAAAAATTTTTATTTAATGGAAGTGTCATTATCGATTATTTATCATCTTTAATGAAAATAATAACTTTATTAGCTGCTTTTTTAGTTCTTGTTATTTCATCAAGTTATTTAAAAATATTTAAGATTTTTAAAATTGAATATCCAATTTTGATTTTAAGCTCTGTTTTAGGAATGATGGTAATGATTAGTTCTAATGATTTAATTGTATTCTATATGGGTTTAGAACTTCAATCATTAGCTTTATATGTTTTGGCAACATTCAATAGAGATCAGATAAAATCTTCTGAAGCAGGTTTAAAGTATTTTGTTCTAAGCGCATTATCATCTGGTTTATTACTTTATGGTTGTTCGTTGATTTATGGTTTCACTGGTTCAACTAATTTTAACCAAATAGCTAACCAATTAAACTCCAATGAATATGCTGTAACTTTTGGAATTGTTTTTATCTTAGTTGGACTAGCATTTAAAATTTCAGCTGTGCCTTTTCATATGTGGGCACCAGATGTTTATGAGGGCTCACCAACTTCTGTTACTTTATTTTTTACAATGGTTCCAAAAATTGCAGCACTCACTGTGTTTATAAGGTTTTTGTATGTACCTTTTTTAAATTTGATTGATCAGTGGCAAATGATTTTAATTTTTTTATCAATAGCATCAATGCTTTTTGGAGCAATAGCAGCTATTGGTCAAACCAATCTGAAGAGGCTAATAGCTTATAGTTCTATAGGACATGTCGGGTATGCTTTGGCAGGGCTAGCTACAGGTTCTAATGATGGAATCCAAAGTTCAGTTATCTATATAACAATTTACATTTTGATGAACTTGGGATTATTTTCATGTTTATTAATGATGAAAAGGAATAATGAATATTTTGAAGATATAGAGGATCTATCCGGTTTATCAAAAAATCACCCTTTATTATCTTTATCGTTTTTATTAATTTTATTCTCTTTAGCTGGAATTCCTCCATTAGCTGGCTTTTTTGCAAAATTTTATATTTTTAAATCTGTATTAGAGCAGTCCATGTATTTTTTAGCTATTGTGGGCTTGTTATCAACTGTCGTAGCAGCGTTTTACTATCTAAGAATAATAAAAATTATGTATTTTGATAAAGAGAAGGAAAAATACGATACGGACCACAGCATATGGCTTAAGTTTTCTTTGGCCACCTCAACTATATTTATTCTTTTATATTTTGTATTTCCAAGTCAACTTGTTGAAGTGGTTTCAAAAATTAATATCCTTTAATGAAGTTAAAAATTTTTAAATTTAAAAAAGTTAAAAGTACCAATAATACAGCTATTAGAATTATTAAAAATTCAAATTTTAATTTTGGAATAGTTTTTTCAGAAGCCCAAAACAATGGTAGAGGTCAATATGGAAAAAAATGGATTTCTTACAAAGGAAATCTTTTTGTCAGTTTATTTTTTAAAATAGAGAAATTAAATATTTCTTTCAAAAAACTTACTACATTAAATTGTTTGTTAGTTAAAAAAATAATATCAAAATACTATAAAAAAAAAATTGTTTTTAAAAGACCCAATGATTTATTGATAAATAAAAAAAAAATTTGCGGAATATTGCAGGAAACTTTAATTAAATCTGATCAAAAATTTTTGATTTTAGGAATTGGAATTAATTTAGTTAAAAGTCCTTATATAAAAAATTATCCTACAATTAATCTATATGAATTGTTGAATAAAAAAGTTTCAACAAATAGAGTTACAGATGAATTAAAAAAAATTTTTGAGATTAAATTGACGAAATTGTGTAGATAAAAGATAATTATGTATATTTTAGGAGATATAGGAAACTCTGAAACTAAGATTTATTTAGTTGGTTCAAATAATAGAGTCATTAAAGATATAAGCTTTCCAACAAATAAAGTTAATAATAAGATTTTAAAATTAAAATTTAAATCTCTGACTAAAAATTTTTTTGGAATAGAAAAAGTTTTATTTTGCAGCGTTGTACCGAAATCTTTTAAACAAATTAAAAAATTTTTATCAAATATGACCAAAAAAAAATGTTATGAGGTAAAAGACCTTAGATTGAAATCGTTAATAAAAATCAAAGTTAATTACAAACAAGTAGGTTCTGATAGAATAACTAATGCAATTAGTTTAGTTAATGAAAAAGATAATTTTATTATTTTAGATTTGGGTACAGCAACTACCTTTGATGTTGTGATTAATAAAACTTATAAAGGGGGAATAATTGCTCCAGGAATTAAAATTTCGCTTAACACATTGTCGGATAAAGCAACTTTAATTCCTCAAATAAACCTCAAAAAAATCAAAAAAGTGCTGGGTAATGATACAGTAAGTGCTGTAAGGTCAGGTTTTTTTTGGGGTTATGCTGGTTTGATTGACAATATTATTTATTTGATTAAGAAAGAGACAAAAAAATCTTTTAAACTAGTGATTACCGGAGGATTTTCTGATTTATTTAAAAGATCAATTAAAAATAAATTTATTCATAGCAAAGATATTACTGTTAAAGGTCTGATAAAAATTTCAAAACTGATTAAATAAATGAAAGACGAACTATTATTTTGCCCCCTTGGAGGATCTGGAGAAATTGGAATGAATATGAATTTATTTGGTTATGGTCAACCAGGAGATCATAAATGGATTATGGTAGATATTGGTGTTACATTTGCAGATGATACAATTCCAGGAGTAGATCTTATTTATCCTGATCCTGGTTTTATTGTAGAGAGGAAAGATAATCTTCTCGGCATTATTTTAACCCATGCCCATGAAGATCATATAGGTGCAATTGCACATTTATGGCCAAAGTTAAAATGTAAAATCTATGCAACGGCATTTACAGCAGTACTGATAAAAGAAAAGTTTAAAGAGAAAAATATCGACATTACTAAAGATTTAAAAATAGTAGAATTAAACGGAAATGTTACATTGGAACCATTCAATATTGAATATATAACTCTAACTCATTCTATTTTAGAACCTAATGGATTAAGAATTAAAACACCAGCAGGTGCTATTTTACATACTGGTGATTGGAAGGTTGATCCCAATCCATTAGTAGGAGAGGATATAAACTCTAAAAGATTGAAAGAAATTGGTGATGAGGGTGTACTTGCCATGATCTGTGATTCAACAAATGTTTTTAGTCCTGGAAGGTCTGGTTCAGAACTAGATGTAAGAAAAAATTTACTCAATATTATGAGCCGGTTAAAAAAAAGAATTATAATAACATCATTTGCATCCAATGTTGCAAGAATGGAAACAGCTTTTTATTGTGCTGAAAAGACTGGAAGACAGATTTCACTGGTAGGACGATCTATGCATAAAATTTATAAAGCAGCAAGACAATGTGGATATTTAAAAAATACAATAGAACCTATTGACCCAAGAGAAGCAAAAAAATTCTCAAGAGAAAAAATAGTTTATTTATGCACAGGGAGCCAAGGTGAACCTATGGGGGCAATGATGAGAATATCGAGTTATATTCATCCAGATGTATTTATTGAAAAAGGAGATGCTGTTATTTTTTCTTCAAAAATAATTCCAGGTAATGAAAAAAAACTTTATAAATTACATAATCAATTAGTGAAAGATGGAATAGAAGTTATCTCAGAGGAAACAGAATTTATTCATGTTTCAGGCCATCCCAACAGGGAAGATCTTAAGGATATGTATCAATGGGTTAAACCAAATTGTGTTATTCCAGTTCATGGTGAGCACAGACATATGATTGAACACATTAATTTTGCAAAGGAAATGCAGGTACCTCATCCAGTTCAAGTCGAAAATGGAGATATAGTAAAATTATATCCAGGAGAAAAACCAGAAGTTTACGACAAAGCACCGAGTGGCAGGTTATACTTAGATGGAAATATCAGCGTAGAAGAAGACTCTCAATCAATAAAAGATAGAAAGAACTTAAGTTCTAACGGATATTTAGAAGTAACTATTTTGATTACACCAAAAGGGAATATACATAATAGTCCAATAGCAACGTTTAGAGGTTTACCAATTCATGAGAAGGAAGAATTTATCTATGGTTTAGAAGATGAAATTGAAAAGACAACAAAATCTTTTAAACTTGGAAACAAGCAACAAGAACACAATTTAATTGATGCTCTCAAAATATCTTGTAGAAAATTTACAAAAGAAAAGACGGGTAAAAAACCATTTACTAATATTAATTTAGTCAAAATTTAATGAGCCTAACAGGATTAGCTATAATCTATATAATAATATGGTGGATTGTTTTTTTTGCAGTTTTACCAATCGATGTAGAAAGACAAAAAAAGACCAAAATAGATGGTGAGGATCCCGGTTCACCGGAAAATCCAAAAATGCTAAAGAAATTCATTTATTGTACATGTATAACAACAGTTTTATTTGTAATAATTTATTTATTAATGAAATTTGAATATTTAAATTTAAGAAATATAATAACTTAGTATGTATATTTCTAAATCATTTATTCCAATACTTAAAAATAATCCTTCGGAAGCTAAAATAAAATCTCATCAATTAATGTTAAGAGTTGGAATGATTAAACAATCATCTGCTGGAATCTATTCGTGGTTACCAATAGGTTATAAGGTGATGAAAAAGATTGAACAAATAGTTAGAGAAGAACAAAATAAAATTGGAGCTCAAGAGATTTTAATGCCAACTATTCAATCTAGTGAAATATGGAAAGAAAGTGGTCGTTATGAGGATTATGGCGAAGAAATGTTAAGGATTAAAGACCGTCAAAATCGTGAAATGCTTTATGGTCCAACTAATGAAGAACTTGTTACAGATATATTTAGATCATCGGTAAAATCGTACAAATCTCTTCCACAACTTTTATATCATATACAATGGAAATTCAGAGATGAAATAAGACCAAGATTTGGAATTATGAGATGTAGAGAATTTTTTATGAAAGATGCTTACTCATTTGATATAAATGATGAGGAAGCTTTGTTCTCCTATAACAAGTTTTTTTTATCTTATCTAAAAACTTTTAAAAGACTAGAATTAACGGCTATACCTATGGCAGCAGATACTGGACCAATTGGAGGAAATCTTTCTCATGAATTTATCATTTTAGCAGAGACAGGAGAAAGCAAAATTTTTACAGATAAAAGAATATTTGATTTAAACAGCGATGGAACAAAATTGGAAAAAAAATCACTAACAGATTTAAGAAAAAAATATGAACAATTTTATTCAGTAACTGATGAAAAATTTAATAAAGATGAATTTGAAAAAAAAGTTTCTGAAGTTAATCGTCTTATAACTAAAGGTATAGAAGTTGGACATATTTTTTATTTTGGTGATAAATATTCTAAATCAATGGACGCTTCTGTTGATTTACCTGGAGGAAAAAAAGACTTTGTTAAAATGGGTTCATATGGAATAGGAGTATCTCGATTAGTAGGAGCACTAATTGAAGCAAAATATGATGAAAAAAATGAAATCATGAAATGGCCGATTTCTGTTGCTCCATATGAAGTATCAATTATTGCAATGACAAATAAAAATGATTCTTCTGCTCTAGATAAAGCGGATCAAATTCATTTGGAACTTAAAAAGAACAATATAGATGTAATTATTGACGATACAGATGAAAATTTTTCATCAAAAGTAAAAAAGATGAATTTAATTGGAGTACCTTTTCAAATTATAATTGGTAATCAAACTGAGGGTGATCTATTAGAATTTAAAGAAATCGGGAAAAGTGCTCAAAAAATTAATTTAAATGAAATTATTAAAAAAATAAAAGAAGAAAAAGCAAAAAATTGATTTCTACATTAGAAAAAGAAATTACATTAAGATTTTTAAAAGCCAGAAAAAAAGATGGTTTCTTAAATGTAATTTCAATTTTTTCTTTTATAGGTATAGGACTTGGCGTTGCGGTTCTCATAATCGTCATGTCAGTTATGAATGGTTTTAGAGCTGAATTAATAAACAAAATTGTCGGTTTTAATGCACATATTACGGTTAAACCATATGAAAATAGTATTAATTTAGACAATATAAATGAAAATATTCAAACTATATCCAAAGACTTAATTTTAAGTAATTCAGGCGAAGCGATAATAATTAAAAATAATATATCTAAAGGAATTTTATTGAGAGGCTATAAAAGTAATGATTTTTCTAAACTCAAAATTTTTGACAATGAACTTTTCATAGGTAACAATAAGGTTCTATCTAAAAATAATATCTCAATAGGAAAAGAACTTAGTTTTACCTTAGGGCTTGATATAGGTGACAGTATTACCGTAATGTCTTCAGTTGGTGTAGAGACAATTATTGGAA
>MDTB01048948.1_pt1 | contig 10343 bp, 8 predicted proteins | sample 811161 | NCBI WGS metagenome assembly MDTB01 (sample SAMN05326650, study PRJNA326480) | marine metagenome | isolation source: seawater | place: Mediterranean Sea | collected 2009
ATATAGATTTAGTAGAAGAAATCGGTTTTGGTATTACGACTTGCTGTTTATAGATGTACTGGCCAGAAATAATGAAAATGGGGCTAAGCTATTTAAAAGAATGTTTGAAAAAAATTCCCCCGAAGTAATTTTTAATTTCTTGGACGAAAAAAGCTCATTTTTACAGGAGTTTCAAATTATGCGATCCTTTGACGTATGGCAATTTGTGAATGCCCTTTGGAAAAGAATATTTTAGTAACTGCGTTGCATCAACCAATCTTTGAGGTCCCTAAAGCGATTTTTTTGATCCTCGCTGATAGTTAGTTTCTCCAATTCGATGTCCGCCAAATGAGAATGATGTTGAATCAAATCCCAGGTGGCAGAGTGAGCTCCTGTTGCCTCAAATAAAGCCTTGACCTTACGAATTTTTTCTTCCTCATCCATTTGGATATTTCCCCCCAAAAGGTATTGCAATGTTTCGCTCTGGGATTCATTTGTCGTTTTGAGGGCCAAATGATAAAGAATGGTTTTTTTACCCTCTAAAATGTCCCCCCCTATTTTTTTTCCAAAGGTATCTTGATCCCCAAAAGTATCTAAATAGTCGTCTTGCAATTGAAAAGCCAATCCCAGTTGGATGCCAAAATCATAAATTGCCTGTTGATCCTCCTCGCTCGCTCCACTAATGATGGCACCCATTTGGAGCGCACACCCTACCAAAACTGCTGTTTTCAGTCGGATCATTTCTATGTATTCTTCCTCAGAGGTGTTTGGTCGGGTTTCAAAATCCATATCGTATTGCTGACCTTCACACACCTCAATGGCGGTTTTGCTCAATAGACGTGTGAGCTTTTGAAATACATCGGTAGGATAACTTTCTAGAGATTGATAGGCTTTGATCAACATGGCATCACCGGATAAGATGGCGGTATTCACATCCCATTTTTCGTGAACTGTGGGCTTGCCCCTTCGCAATCTCGCCTTATCCATGATATCGTCATGCATCAAAGTAAAATTGTGGAACACCTCCACTGCCATTGCCGCACTCATTGCGTCTTTTGCAGAAATGCCATAAGCTTCGCCTGCCATCAAAGTCAGAAAAGGACGTATCCTCTTTCCTCCCAAATCCAAAAGATATTCAATGGGTAGGTAAAGGTTTTGGGGAGATTGATCTTTATAGAAATCTTTAAGTGCAGACTCAAATGCTTGTTGATTGGCCTTGGAAAGATTCATAAAAATTGATTTTGTTAAAAATACACCGCCAAAAGTTAAAGTAAGATAAAAAAGATATAAACTTTGGAAACTTTTTTTGTTTTTTAAGTTTTCTACAATAATTTTGCAAAAAAAATTGCTTTGGAAAAAGAAATCGTTATATCGGCTTCATCATTGTTCTTACAATATGGCTATAAAGCGGTAACTATGGACGATATCGCTGAATACATGCACATCTCCAAAAAAACGATCTATGTTCATTTTAGTGATAAAACTTCTTTGGTCAGATCGGCAGTTTTTCATGTTTTTGAGGAAGTGAAAAACAAAATCATTGCCGTTCAATCTTCAATTGAAAATCCCATCAAAGCCTTATATGAAATCAAAAAAATAGCGGTAGAAGTTTTGGGGAAAAAAGAAAAGTCTCCCCAATACCAATTGCAAAAATATTACCCCACCATCTACTCAGAAATTAGAAGGAAGGAGCTTTCGGCCTTTGGAGAAACTTTTAAAATGAGTTTGAAAAAAGGAATGGAGTTGGGACTTTTCAGGACTTCTATCGATACTGAATTTATTACACGGATCTACTTCAATGGTTTTGGAGGTTTACGAGATATAGAGTTGTTTCCCCCCAAGGATAACGATATTGATCTGATCATCGGAAAATACATTGACTATCACCTCAGAGCCATTGTTACTCCAAAAGGATTGAATTTTTTAGAAAAATACAATAAAACAAATACTCCATGAAGATTCATTTATTTTTGTTTGTAATCTTACTCACAGGAGTGACTCAAGCCCAAGAACTACCTGAGTCACTTTCGTTGGAAGAAGCCATTGCTTTCGGGTTAACCCACAACCGTTCGATCATCAATGCCGATCGGGAAATTCAAAAAGCAAAAAAAGAAAAATGGAAAACCATTGCTACGGGACTGCCACAAATCAGCTCCGAGGTCAATTATCAAAACTTTTTGGAAATGCCAGTTTCACTGGTTCCTGCCGAATTTTTTGGAGGAAACCCGGGAGAATTTAGGGAACTCACCTTTGGGACAGAACAAAATATGATCGGAACGTTGAAAATGGAGCAACTCATTTTTGATGGTTCATATTTGGTGGGGCTTCAGGCTACTAAAGTTTACCTCGCCATTTCAGAGAACCTCTTTGAAAAAACAAATTTGGATGTAAAAAAGATGGTCACCAACCTCTATTCCAATGTCCTATTGGCCAAATATAATATTCGGTTTTTGGAGAAAAATAAAGCTTCTTTAGAAAACAACTTCCAAGAAATCCATCAAATGTTTATAAATGGCTTTGAGGAAGAGGAAAGCGTAGAACAAATTCAACTCTCATTGGCACAAACCAACAGCCAATTGAAATATGCCAAAAACCTGCTAAAGATTCAAAAAGAGATTCTAAAATTTGTCATTGGCTACCCCATTGAAACCCCTTTAAAACTATCTGATGAACTGGACGATATTTTCAATGAGGATCTTTACTTCGAATCCCTTCCTAACACAGACAATATTGACAACAATATCGATATCAGAATCGCTGATAACAATGTAAAATCAGAAGCTTTAAAATTAAAACTTGAACAATCCAAAGCACTCCCTAAGGTCAATGCTTTTATCAACCAGACCTACACAGGAAACAGTAATGAATTCAATTTTACCAACAGTGACCAAAAGTGGTATGGATCTTCGCTACTGGGATTAAACGTGAAAATTCCCATATTCAGTTCCTTGGGAAGAAGTGCAAACACACAAAAGGCAAAAATCAGCCTGGATCAGGCCAAAACTCTGCTGGAGGAAACCCAATCCAAAATCAGAATTGATACGAATTCCGCCTTGAACGAGTACCAGCTGGCCATCGACAATTACTATACCGAAAAAGAGAATTTGAGACTGGCTGAGAGAATAGAGCAAAAAAACCAAACCAAATTCTTTGAGGGCATGATCCAAAGTTTTGAACTCCGTATAGCCCAGCTTCAGCTCTATAGCGCTCAAAGTAATTTTGTCAACGCCATTCAAAAAGTGATCACCAATAAGATAGAACTGGAAACCCTACTCAATCATTCTAAAACTAACTAATCCATGAAAAAAATTATATACACCCTCTACGTCATTGCCCTTGCCATTGGCTGCTCCGGAAATCAATCTGTAACCACTTCAGATCTGATCAGAGCAAAGGATCTTAATGGTTTAAAGACTCAAAAAGAAGAAAAGTTAAAATTCATCAACGCCTTGAAAGCGGAATTGAATCAAATCAATGCTGCTATTTTGAATTTGGATCCCTCCGAAAAACTGGCGCTGATTTCTACATTCAAGGTAAAACCAGAAAATTTTGATCATTACATAGAAATACAAGCCGACATTAAAACCCGACAAAATGTGCTTCTTTATCCAGAGTATACTGGTACACTCAAAAAGATCTATGTCGAGGAGGGGCAAGAGGTCAAAAAAGGAAAACTCCTGGCACAAATTGACGATGCAGGACTCAAAAATCAATTAGAGCAATTGCAGATTCAAGCAGCGCTATCAAAAACAACTTACGAGCGCACCCAAAGGCTATGGGATCAAAACATAGGTGCTGAAATGCAGTTACTTCAAGCCAAAGCAACTTATGAAAGTCAGTTAAAATCAATAGCCCAGCTGAAAAAACAGTTACAACGAACCCGGATATTGGCTCCTTTCTCGGGAACCATAGACGAAATTGTAGCCAATACGGGGGCCAATTTGTTACCCGGACAAACCCCGGTGATGAGAATCGTCAATCTCAAAAAAATGTACACAGAGGCAAGCGTGCCAGAGCGCTACCTAAGTCAGATCAAAAAAGGAACAACAGCAACGGTAAAGATTCCCATGTTGGATCGAGAATACCCAACCACTGTACGTCAAACCGGAAACTTTATCAATCCAAACAACAGGAGTTTTAGGGTGGAAACCCCTCTTCCCAACCCTGACGAAATGATCAAACCCAATTTGAGCTGTAAGTTAAAGATCAACGATTACAGTAACCCTGAAGCACTAATGATCCCACTGCGTATCATCAAAGAAAATGCTATTGGCAAAAAATATATTTTCAAATTAACTCCCGATGGTAAAGATCAGGTCTATCGCACTGAACAGGTTTTTGTAAAATTGGGTAAAAAGAGTACAGACAAAGTAGAAATATTGGAGGGCATACAAGCCGGTGATCTTTTGGTAAATGAGGGAGCAACCATAGTTGAAAACAATCAAAGGGTCAAAAACATTCAATAATTTGATCGCAAAAAATGAAAAAATTACTCAAAGAATTTCCTTTATCCAGTTGGGCCATTGACCATAAAACCGTGATCTATGTCATCATGGCCCTCTTTTTCTTTATGGGCATACGTTCCTACAGAGTTATGCCTCGCGAAAGTTTCCCCGAGATAAACGACACCCGAATATTTGTCTCTGCTGTATTTCCTGGAAATACCGCCGAAGACATCGAACGTTTGATCGTTGACCCCTTGGAGGATGCCCTCAAAGGGATATCCAATTTAGTCGATATTGCCTCTACCTCTGAGGAGGATTTTGCCGTGATCCAATTAGAATTTGATGAAAATATTCCGCTGGATCTGGCCAAACAAAAAACAAAAGATCTGGTCGATGGCGTAGTATCGGGAGCCGATTGGCCTACTTTTAATAATGCCAAGGTAGAACCCTCAGTTGCTGAAATGGATTTTTCTGAATTGATGCCCATTTTGAGTATCAGTATGGTGGGAGATTATCCCATCGAACAGATGAAAGATTTTGCAGGTTATCTCGAAGAAAAAATTGAACAAATTCCAGAGGTCAAATCAGTAGATGTTAGAGGAATTCAGGCTTTTGAGGTCGAGGTCGCAGTAGACATTTACAAGATGATCGCAGCCAAGATCAGTTTTAACGACATTCTCAACTCCATCGGTGGAGAAAATACAACCATCTCTGCAGGGAATATCATTGCCGGAGGGCAAAGGAGAAGTTTGAGGATCATCGGAGAAATTTCCGATCCGGAAGAACTTAAAAAATTTGTGGTAAAAAGTGAACAAGCAGTAACCTATCTGGGAGATATCGCTACCATCACTTTCAAAGAAAAAGACATTTCTTCCTACGCCAGATCATTTGGAAAAAAGGTGGTCTTACTTGATGTTAAAAAAAGAGGAGGAAAAAATTTGATTCAAGCGTCTCAAAAAATAGAAACTTTGATCGATGAAATTGGAAGAAATATTTTTCCTAAAAATATTAAACTGACCATTTCCAACGATCAATCTGCCATTACTCTCAATCAAGTAAGTGATTTAGTTAATAATATCATTTTTGGAATAATATTGGTGGTTACCGTACTCATGTTCTTTTTGGGTTTTAGAAATTCTCTATTTGTAGGTTTTGCCATTCCCATGTCAATGTTCATGTCATTTATGATTCTCTCTCTTTTGGGATATACCATGAACACCATGGTCCTGTTCGGATTGGTTATGGGGCTGGGAATGTTAGTGGATAATGGAATAGTTGTGGTCGAAAACGTCTATCGTTTAATGGAAAAAGAGGGTATGAGTCGAATTCAGGCAGCCAAAGTAGGCATTGGAGAAATTGCCTATCCCATAATTGTATCTACTGCTACCACAATTGCCGCATTTGTTCCCCTGGGAGCATGGCCAGGACTGATGGGTGAATTTATGATCTACTTCCCCATTACCCTCTCAGTAGTCTTGGGGTCTTCTCTGATTGTAGCCTTATTTTTCAACTCTATGCTCGTCTCCCGTTTTATGGAGATCAGCGAAAGACAGATCTCTCTAAAGGGACTGTTCAGGTTGACACTCATCCTGGGAGGACTGGGTCTGATTTTAATTTTCAACAAAGGAATTTTTAGGGGATTGGGAACGTTGATGATTGCCATCACATTACTCTTTTGGGCTTATAAATTTTTCCTTAAAAGACTTGCTTCTGTTTTTCAAAACCAGTTTTTACCAAAAATGGAAAAAGGTTATCGTTTTTTTTTGTCAATGGCACTTAAAGGATATCGTCCCTTCGCCTTTTTATTAGGTACATTCGTGCTGTTGATTTCCTCTATTGTATTGATGGGTATTTTTCCCCCCAAAGTGGAATTTTTTCCCGAAAATCAACCCTTACAAATTTTAACCTACATCGAATATCCCGAGGGAACCGACATTAATAAAACCAACGCCATAACCAAAAAAATTGAGGCGGATATCTTTTCAGTCATCAATCGGGAAAAATACCACGATGGAGATTACAATCATTTGGTCGAGGATGCTGTGGCGCAAGTCGGGGCCGGAGCAGGAAACCCCGAGATTGACGGTGGGGTTACCAATGAAATGCCACATAAGGCCAAAATATCCCTCACCATGCGAGAATTTAAGTTTAGGAACGGACTGTCGAGCGAAAACCTGCGCAGTGAAATTCAACAATTCCTTAGCGGCAAATATCCGGGGGTGTCTATTTCTGTAGAAAAAGATGCCAATGGCCCGCCAGTTGGCTATCCTGTTAATATAGAAATTTCCGGGAGGGATTACGAAAAACTCATCCTGACCGCCCAAAAAATGAAAGACTTTCTCAACACAGAAAACATTCCAGGCGTAGAAGAACTGAAGATTGATGTTAACAAAAACAAACCGGGAACTCAACTGATCATCGATCGAAAAAAAGCAGGGGAGTTGGGTGTTTCTGCTGGTATGGTGGGTTCTCAACTGCGCAACTCACTGTTTGGAGCCAAAGCAGGGATATTCAAAAAAGACGGTGAAGATTATGAGATCAATGTTCGTTTTGAGAAGCAATACCGCTATGACAATAATGCATTGTTCAACCAATATGTAACCTTCAGAGATCAATCGTCTGGAAAAATAAAAGAGATTCCCATTGCAGCACTAGTCAAAACCAGAAATTCCTCCTCTTACAGTGCCATAAAACACCGCAAATCGATTCGACTGGTCACCTTGTATTCCGATGTGTTGGCCGGTTACAACGCCAATGAAGTAGTAGCTAATGTCAAATCTGCACTGCTCAATTATCCCCTTGATATGGGAGTTGAGTTCAAATTCACCGGAGAAATCGAAGAGCAAGACAAGAACATGACCTTCTTGTCCAATGCACTTTTGGCAGCCCTTGCCTTGATAATGTTATTGCTGGTTTTCCAATTCAACTCTATTTCCAAACCCATCATCATCTTAATTTCTATTTTCTTGAGTTTTACTGGAGTGTTTTTGGGAATCACCCTTTTTCAGATGCCTTTTGTAATATTAATGACCATGATGGGGATCATCTCACTCTCCGGAATTGTCGTGAACAATGGTGTAGTACTTTTGGATTATACCCAATTATTAATCGATAGAAAAAAACGGGCTCTTAAAATTCCCGAAGAAAAAATGTTACCAAACTCTGAAGCCATTAAGGCCATCATCCAAGGAGGTACTGCTAGATTACGGCCGGTAATCCTTACAGCCATTACCACCATTTTGGGATTGATCCCTTTGTCTATTGGCCTTAACATCGACTTTTTCTCTTTGTTTTCGGAGTGGGATCCTAAAGTTTTTATCGGGGGAGATAACGTGATTTTTTGGGGGCCGCTGGCCAAGACCGTGATCTTTGGATTAAGTTTTGCTACTTTCCTTACCCTAATCATCGTACCAGCTACCTTTCTGATTAGCTACCAGGTAAAGCTGAAATGGAAAAAGCTATTTCAAAAATAATTTTTGGTCATGGAAAAGCCTTCTTACATTTGCAACTAATTCAAACATAATGTTAAGATCCCATCACTGCGGCGAATTAAATGAAAATCATTCCGAGGAAGAAGTTATCCTAGCCGGATGGGTACAAAAAATAAGGAATAAAGGTTTTATCGTTTGGATCGATTTGAGGGATCGTTTTGGGATCACCCAATTGGTTTTTGACGAAGAGCGTTCACCCAAAACGGTTTATAAAAAATCCCTTGAGTTGGGGCGTGAAGACGTGATCCAAATCAGAGGAAAAGTAATCGAAAGAGAATCGAAAAACCCAAATATAGCTTCCGGAGGAATCGAAATATTGGCAACGGAGTTAACGGTATTAAACGCCTCTAAAACCCCTCCATTTACTATTGAAAATGAAACGGACGGAGGGGATGAACTGCGGATGCAATATCGATATTTGGATTTGAGACGCACCCCGATAAGAGAGAACCTGATTTTCAGGCATAAAGTTACCATGGCCGTTCGGAATTTTTTATCCGGGAAAGGCTTTATTGATGTCGAAACTCCGTATTTGATCAAATCCACCCCTGAGGGAGCACGTGATTTTGTGGTGCCTTCCAGAATGAACAGCAGACAATTTTATGCCCTACCTCAATCTCCACAGACCTTTAAGCAACTTCTAATGATCGCAGGTTTTGACAAATATTTCCAAATCGTAAAATGTTTTAGGGATGAGGATCTAAGGGCCGATCGGCAACCGGAATTTACTCAGATAGATTGTGAAATGACATTTGTTGAACAAGAGGATGTCTTGGATCAATTTGAAGCCATGATACAACACCTTTTCAAGAAAATCAAAGGGATGAAATTGGGGGACTTCCCGAGAATTACTTTTGCAGAAGCAATGGAAAAGTATGGTAATGACAAACCCGATATACGTTTTGGAATGACTTTTGGTGAATTGAATGCATTGACACAAAACAAGGGCTTTAATGTATTTGACAGTCAAGAATTGGTTGTAGGAATTGCAGTATCTGGCGGTGCCAACATGTCTCGAAAAGAAATTGATGAGTGGATCGAATGGGTAAAGCGACCTCAAATCGGCGCCAAAGGTTTGGTGTGGGTTAAATGTAACGAGGACGGAAGCTACAAATCTTCTGTAGATAAATTTTTTAGCAGTGAAGATCTTTCCCAATGGGCAACTGCAACAGGAGCGAAAGCGGGAGATTTGATCTTTGTAATGGCAGGGCCAACCCAAGCCACCCGAACCCAAATGAGTTCGCTTCGCATTCAAATAGCAGAGCAAATGGGGCTGAGAAAACCCGACGAGTTTGCCGCCCTTTGGGTAACTGAATTTCCGCTGCTTGAATGGGACGATGAGACGCAGCGATATCACGCCATGCACCATCCTTTTACCGCTCCTAAAAAAGAGGATATTGATTTGTTAGAAAGCAACCCAGCATTTGCAAGGGCCAATGCCTATGATCTTGTATTAAATGGAAATGAAATTGGTGGTGGTTCCATCAGAATACACGATACAGCCCTGCAAGAGAAAATGTTTGATCTGCTGGGATTCACAGAAAAAGAAGCTCAAGAACAATTTGGCTTTTTGATGGATGCCTTCAAATACGGTGCCCCACCCCACGGTGGAATCGCATTGGGACTTGATCGTTTGGTGGCTATACTTGGAGGGAGCGAGACCATCAGAGACTTTATAGCCTTCCCCAAAAACAACAATGGTAGAGATGTGATGATTAATGCACCCTCAGCTTTAGAAGATGACCAATTGGAAGAATTATACCTTAAATCAGTGCCCAAGAATCCTTCATGAAAAAATTCCTAAAGAAACTAAATTCATTAACTATGAAAAATTTTTTGAGATTTCTTTTTTTAGGAATTCTATTGAGTTTGGCAATGGGATTTTATGTAAATAATACTGGGAATTATCTTTTAGGAAATAAAATCATTGGATTCACCGTATTGATTTCGGCTTTCTTCTTCATGCCTCTTTTTTTGATACACCGATGGAGAGGAAAAAAGCTTCAAGACTATACCCTTTCCAAAGAGAATTTGGAGAAACTTCGGGATTTAGATCAAAAAAAATGATCTAATTGAGTTTACCCGCCTAAGAAAGTGTAACTTGCACGAAATTTTTAAATTAATATATGACTGGCACAGTTAAATTTTTTAATGGATCCAAAGGTTATGGGTTTATTACCAATGACGAAACTTCAGAAGATGTTTTCGTTCACGTTTCTGCCCTTGATGGGCTTACACTCCAAGAGGGTGATAAGGTTGAGTATGTAGAAGAAGAAGGAAAAAAAGGGAAGCAAGCTTCGCAAATTTCCCTGTTATAATAAACATTACGACTCATGAAAAGCCTCCTCAGTGGAGGCTTTTTTATATTCTTTTTTTTTGAAAAAATCTCTTAATTAAAGCCTCTGCCTCATCAGCCAAAATCCCACCA
>MDTB01072192.1_pt1 | contig 10343 bp, 11 predicted proteins | sample 811161 | NCBI WGS metagenome assembly MDTB01 (sample SAMN05326650, study PRJNA326480) | marine metagenome | isolation source: seawater | place: Mediterranean Sea | collected 2009
ATTAAGTCCATTAGATAGACATTTTTCTTTAATGTAAAAAAAAATTGAAAAGCATTTTTATTTTAATTGTAAATAAGTAAGTAAAAAATAATTATAAAATGGATAATATTAACACAGAAACGCGAACATTTAGATTTAAATTTAGTCCTGATGTTAATGAACACATACAAGATTTTTCAAGTCTTCATATGTATGATACTAGTATTAATTTAAAAGAAAATTATGATAATTTTTGGGAAACTAATGTTGATCTATTTATGCGAGAAAAACAAAGACTTGAAATGAATGGGTTTAGTAATAATCTTAAGACTGCAATGTTTAGAAGTATTAAATATTATCACATAAAGAAACTTAAAAAAAGTAGTGAAAATTCAGAACAAACAACTCCCATTTCTGAAAATACAAATAAATCTAATATTACTCGTGATTACATTAAACTTAATAAATTCATAATACAATTTATTGATATGTTTATTATGAATTCATTAAATTCAAAAAAATTCAAACCATCTACTAATTTCGATGAGATTTATAACAATAAAGAATTTCAAGATTTATTGAAAGATGAAAAACCAAAAATTATGAATAAATATAAAAAATATTTGGATGATAAAAGTATCGAATTTAATAATGAAGACTGGGAAACATGGTGGCAATGTAAAATTAAAAAAACACACAAAAACAGATATTACTGTATAATGAAAAATGTAAAAAAAGATACATAACTCAAATAAAATATAAAATTACATTAAGTATTATACATATAACATATCATGGAAATTATTGGTAGTGGAACCTATGGTTGTGTATATTTTCCTGGCTTTAATTGTAAAGGAAAAAAACAAAAAAAAAATAATAAATTAGTATCTAAAATAACTACAGATGAAATTGGTGTACAAAGTGAATATGAAATAGGGCAAACTATTAAAAAAAATATTCAAAATTATAATGATTTTTTTTTAATTGTTGAAAAGAAATGTTCTATTTTTAAAGGTAGTCTTAATGATTATGTCAAAAAATCTTGTCATTTAGTTGAAGAAAATCAAAAGAAATATCACGTATTATATTCTAATTTTATTAAAGGTTTTGATTTATTAGATTTTTATAAAACAAACTTAACAAAACAAGATAATTTAAATAATTATTATTCTAATTTTTTTATTTATTATACAAATCTTATACAAGGTGTTTTATTTTTAGAAAATGTTAATATTGTTCATTTTGATTTAAGTTTAAAAAATATACGCATCAATCAAGAAAATAATAAAGCTATTATTATTGATTTTGGTATGTCTATTTTAATTAATAATTTAATTAAAAATCAAGATTTATATGGTAATGTTACTGATTTTGATCCTCATCTTTTAAAAATTTATTTTTCAATTAATCCAATTACATCTCCAAAATATTGTTTTGAAATTCAAACATTATGTTATATAGTATTAAATTTTAATGGTAATTATGATAAAGTATTTGATAATGAAAATTTTTCAAAATTGATCAAAAATTATTATTTAAAAAATCAACTTTTCATATTATTTTCAGAAGAATTTAAGGATTTTTATATTGAAAATATTTATAATTTATATTCTCCATTTGTTGGAAAACCTGTAAAAAAAATTATATGTCAGTGTTTATCATCTTGGAGAACATGGGATAGTTTTAATCTTCATTTTCATTTTATTTCTTTATTATATAATCTTGATAAATTCAATGTTTTTTTATTGGAGATTATTAATTTAAGTATGAGACAAATTCATAGTGATCCATCAAAGCGCCTTTCTTGTTCAAAATTAATAGATACATATAAAAAAATATTAAAAAATAATTCTAATCATCAAATTTTACATTATAAAGAATTAATTCAAAATATGAATTATAATAAAGTTAGTCAATCATTTTTTACAAGTTTTGAATATCTTCATTCTTATCAACCTAAAAAATAAATTTTATTTTATTCAATAATTATAATTTACGATTTATTTATTTTAATAAATTATAATTATGAGTTTTTTAATAAGTGATTTAGATTCTGGTATTCCAGGAACATTCGGAACATCAAATGATAGTGGTGGTGATTCTATTGATAAAAGTTTAATTAAAAAATTTGCTTTAAATACATATGCAAGTTTTTTTAATATTTTTGAATATATTAACGAAGTATTTACTATTTTATCTACTATTAGTGTTAATGATGACACAATTACTGCATTTTATGAAACTGAATTTATTAAAGCTTTTCCATTAACAAAAATTACTGAAATTATTGAATCAATTGAAACTTCACAAACACAATTTACTAATTTGGTAAATTCAAATCAATCATCTGTTCAACCTGAAGATTCAACTTATATTGATAATATAAATCAACACGCTATTATTGCATATAGACAACTGGATTTTCTTACATTAACTGTATCTAAAATAACAATATTATTAGAACTTCGTGCTTCAAATGATTCACTTCAATATTATCGTGATACTCTTACTAATATAGATAAATTACGCGAATATATTAAAGAAAATTTTTCTGGATTTAGGTCAGCATTGTTTCAAGTTATAGAAGACATGACTACAAAGATTGAATTAATTGAACCATATAATACTTATGTGAAAGTATATGGATTTCCGGAAGGTGCTGTTTTTGAATCTAATCAATTACAAATTATACAAGATTATTTTGATAATGGATACAACACAGATGAAATTATTAATTTGATTAATAATTCATGATAATAATTTATGCTTTAATTCTTAACCGCGCCTTAAATTTATATTCACTTGGCTCATTATGACCCACAGAGCTCATATCTGGTATTGAAATAGCACCTGCAGTAAATTTTATTAAAAATTGTATTTCATCACCTTCAGCAAATAAAAATTCAGTTGTTTGAATATTTATAGTTTGACCATTATCATCCGTTGTTGTTGATGTTGTAATTGTTGATGATGAATGAAACATATTAATAATTCTTGTTGCTAAAGTAGAATTTCCATTTATTAATTCCATAGACATTAAATATTGTGCTTGACCCCATAATTTTCTTCCTATATTTGCATCTGTATTTTCATTATAATCCTTTCCACTTGCTGTTGTAAATGTATCAATTATATTTGTTTTACTTTGATTTATTTTTGATTGTATTATATTATAATGAAATGTTTCCATTGTAATTAAATCAGTTATATTTGCACCAAATGCAGCATATACTCTCATTGGTAAGATTTTAAATTTAAATGGATATTTTGGTTCACTTTCAATCGCATCTGTATCTTGATAGTATACTGCATTATCAACATCTCCTGAAATATCTGGATCATCTTGATTTGGTATTGCTGAATCTGGTTGTTGGTTATAATAACCTTTATTTGAACTATCTGTTGCACCTCTTGCTTGAATATGCCATTCTTTTATATCACCTAACATTGTTGTTAATACTGATGTATCAAATACAAATTTTATATAATCATCATCATCTGTTGGAGGAACTTCTGATGGTTCATGTTGAATTTTAAAAAAACCACTTGTTTCTGCTACAGTACATTCATGATATATAATTCCAACTATTCCTGAATCAATTGAATCTGGTGGAATACTTATATTTAATGTAACAGGAACATTAATTGTAGTTGGATTTATATCCGTATCTAGACTAAAAGTAATTGACATATTTAATTTAAATTTATTATTAATGTAATATTTAATTATTAATAAATTTAAATATATATTAGTTTTTATATAAAATAATTATTTTCTTAAACAACTAATAATCTCATTCTGTAAACTAATTGAGCTTCTGACAAACCATCCGCACCACCCATATCAGGATCTTCCTCAGTACCTTCAGGATTAAGAATGACATCAAATTCAATTTTATCACCAGCTGCAAATACAAATGGCGCGGTGATGTCTGTACCATCACTAGTGGCGGTACCAGCATCACCATTTGAAGCGGTTTCTGTTGTTAATTTTAGCATTTTTTCTAATCTTACGGTGAGAGCGTGGTCTGCGTCATTCGCATCTGAAACATCACCTACAGCTTGGGTCCACATTCTATATCCTGGATTACCTGCGTTTTTATTAGCTCCAGCATTATTATTAAAAGCTGCTTTTACATTAGTAACAGCAGCAGCGACACGAGCATTTATATCAGTTGTAATAGCATCTGCATTAGCTAAGAGTTCAGTAACGTCAGCTCCGTAAGCAGACCATAATCTTTTAGCAAGAATAGATTCTCTGAAACCAAGAACACCAGCGTTATCATTTCCATGTGCCATACGGGACTCAGATGATGCTGGTTGCATACTTGTAGGTGCTCTGTTTGCGTAACCAACATTCTCATGAGCTCCTGCAGAACCATTTGCCATTACCTCCCAAAGTGCTAAATCATCGAAGGCCTCACCAACACGAGTAGCGTTGAAAACATAATTAACATCATCAGCACTAGCTGAAGCAGGATTTTCACCATCAGTATATACTAATTTAAAGAAAGGTGCATCAGATGTATTTAATGTAGTAGCCGCAATATCATATTCACAAACAGCAGTAACCTTAGTTGATAAATCTGGTTGATCAGCTTTTGCTAGTTGAAGCGAAGTTGTAAAACTCAAAGAAGATTGTGTAACATCGTTATCTAGTTTAAAAGTAAAGGACATTTTTTTAGAGATATATAATTTATAATATCTTTATACACTAAATATATATTGTTTTTTTTACGTAAAAAATAATTTATATTTATATTTGCTGTGTTTTTGAATTAATTTTTTTGTATATAACATCAATAAGTATTATATAAATTTTATATTTAACAAGATTTATTTTTTTTTTTATTTGTATGCAATAATCATAATAATAAATCTATAAGTTATATAAAATTTCAAACTCTAATAAAAATGAAATATCAGAACTATTAAAATTAACAGTTCTTCCAAATTCATCTACAATACGAAAATGTAATTTATCAATACGTACAGGTCCAAAATAATCTCTTTTTTTTGGAATAAAATCAGAAGAAGTATAATATCCAAGAGAAAACCGATTAGTTGGAATAATAAGACGTGCAAGAATATTAGAACAAGGTATTTGCGTATTGTCATTCACAAGAGATTGATAACTATCATTTGTACTTTTATTAAAATCATTAATAAGTAAAAAGAAATATCGCGGACCCTTAGTATTTATATTTGCTTCTGCAACAAATCCTTGTGGAAATACTGGAACTTGAGGCGGTAAATTATCTATACGTTTATCATTGTGTCCAACTCTTGGATCTGAAGTAGGATGAAATGTAATAATTGAATTTTCATAATTTGCATTTATTTCAGGATGTTTACGTTGTTCTTGAGAAGGTATTGTGTTTCTTTGTATAAAACTATTCATTCCTTCTGTAGAAAATTCATTTATTGAAGTATTACTATTCTTATAATGATGTGTTTTATATTCAGATGGATAAATACAAAAATTATCATTATCAATTACCATATCGTAATAGTAATAGCTTTTTCTATATCCCAAGATCCAACCAAAATTCATAGATATATCACGAGATTCATTATTTGGAAGACGAAAATCAAGATCAAATTTAAAATTATTATTTGAAATAAAAAATATTTTACTTGTTATAGTATTTAATTTTATAAATACTTTATTATTTAATGGTGAATTAGCTATTGAATAATTTATTTGATTTAATAACTCGTCATTAGAATAATTTCCAGATATAATTTCAAAAATATAAGGCACGGGTTCATCATTATCTTCTTTTGTTATACCTTCAACATCAACAATTGTAAAAACATTATTTTTCATTTTTGAATCAAATGTATAAAATGAATGTGGCATTTCTATTGCAAGTAAATTCATCGATACAACTTTATCATATGAAGTTGGTAGTCTAATTATAAAATTAGAACTAGACCATTCTGTTTCAATATATTCTTCATAATGACATTCCTCATCACACGGTCCCATACTTTCACTTTCTCTAAATAATGAATTAATATTTACCATTTTGCTTATTACTCTGCGACTTATACCATTTAATTCACCTCCAACAATATCAGTATTTTTTGTTAATACATAGTTTTTATTTTCGTGTTTATTTACTAATTTTGACATTATCTAAATAATATAACTGAATAATTTTAAGTATTTATTCATAATGATTATTTTTACTTGAATATTATTATTTTATAATAGTTTTATTTAGTTATATTATTATAATTATAAAAAAAAATATAGCTTATTGCATTTAATTTTTATTATTTTTTAAACTTTTATTATTATTATTATTATTTATGAATTTATCAAGTATTTGTATCTTATAATTAAATTTATTATTATTATTCAAATTTTTCAATTCTTTCTCGATTATTTTTTTTAATAATAAATTCATTTTTTTTGTAATTGCAACATTTTTATTTTTTTTTAATGTTAATTTATTTTTATTCATAATTATAATTTATAAGAATAATAATTTTAATCAAATAAATTATATAAATAAAAAAATTGAATTAAAATTATTATATAAACATCTATATAATATATAGCATAATTCAATTCATAAAAATTTACAATGGTAAAAAATAAAGTTGGTGGTAATAAAGCTAAAAAATATGGAAGAAAACATATATTGGGTGATAATCAAGCAGTTAAAGTCAGATTTACAAAAGAAGAAGGTGAAATGTATGCTATTGTAATTAAACATTATGGTCAAGGAAGAATGGATGTTTTATGTGAAGACGATAAAATTCGTTCTTGTGTTATTAGAAAAAAATTTAGAGGTCGTCATCGTCATAATAATAAAGCAGTTGTCGGATATTTTGTTATGGTTGGACTTCGCGACTGGGAAACTGTTTCTAAAAATAAAGAATGTTGTGATTTATTGGAAACATATGATGATCAAGAAAAAGATAGATTAATTCAAAGACAACCCAATATTCCATTTAATAATATGATAAAACGTTGTAATGATTTGTGTGGTATGAAAGAAACGGATATTGGAGAAGATGATAATATGATTCAATTTACTAGTTTAGATGAAGAAAGTAATAGTAATGAAGAAACTATCAATCAATCTACATCTAATGAAAATTCTAATCTAATCATTGATGATATTGATTTTGATGATATCTAAAAATTGTAATTTATAAATGGGATCAAATAACGTTTATTTGTATGTAAATCATTAACTATGTTTAATAATTTGATTGATTTATAATTTGGAAAATAAAATCCTTCAATGTAATGTTCTTTTTCAATTATTCTTTTCAAATTTATTTTTTTAAATTTATCAAAATCTTTTATACATTCTTTACGGTCATCTGAATCATAAATACTCCTTAATTTTGTAAAATTATTCATATATTTTTTTATAAAATTTGCTGATTTATTTTTAAAATCAATTTTTGACCATTCATTTTTACATATATATATTTCTGCTGTATCTAATTTTTTATTTAATTTTGTTATTGTTTTTCTGTATTTTTTTAAATAAGAATAATAAATACTTGGTGAAATTTGTGTATTTAGTTCAAACATATGTTGCATAATATATGGAACCATCCATCCATAACACGATTTTTCACGTGGTATCCATTTTGCACACCAACTTATGTTTTTGTAATTTTCATTTGTAAAATTATTATATAAAACTATATCATGTATAATTTGTTTTGAAAATATCTTGTAAATCATATTCATAACTTCATGATTACGATTAATACCACAATAAGATAAGTAATTAGCTAAACATTTTAAATCTTTCCAACAACCTATATTTTCTTCATTTTCTTGACGTTTTATTATATTCAATAAAAGAGTATAAATATTTTTTTTATGAATTACACCTTTATCCATATAACTAACATAATTATGAAACTGTATTTCAAATAATTCATAACTACCCATACCATAATATTTGTCTCGTGTATATATTGTAAAAATCATCATTACATATATCATTTGTATAATAAATCTATCATAAAATTCACCTTCATTTTTTAAAACGAGTAAATAGTTTAAACACTTTTTATGAATTTTTTTTATATTAATAATCTCTTTACCTTTTTCATTTGAATTAACACTATAATAATATTTAAAACACGCATCTTTTAAATTATTAATAGATTTATGAATATTATTTGTTTCCATATTATTTTTTAATTAACAAGAAAACAAATAATAATTATACATTAATTTAATTAATTATTGTTTAAATTCTTTATGATCATTATAAAATATAACTTATATTATTAAACCTTTTTTTCCTTTTTATGTGTTTTACGTGTTGATGTTTTATTTACATATTTTTTTTTTAATGATTTTCTTTTATTTGGTGATTTTCTTTCAGGTTTATCTAGAGTATATAATACAAATAAACTATTCTTATCTTTAAAAACATCAATTGAATTTTCAAAACGAATATCAGATAATTTACTTAATGGTTTCATCATATTTTCAATTTCATCAAATTTTTCATCTTCATCAAACATATTTATCATAGTATTGCAATCAATATTGAAATTATATTTCCATAATTCTTTTATAAAATATTTATTATCTCCTCTTATTCTTTTTTCTTGTAATAATTCTACAATTTTATCTTTACTTACTACACCATTGTCTTCTAAGTCAAATATTTTTTTTTCAACATCTACAATAGCATTTTTTTCCATATATAACAAATATAAACTACATTCTTGAATAACTGATTTTTTAAAAAAATTATAACGTTCTTGAATATATTCAATTGAATTTTTCACATCATCAAAATTAAATTCTGCATCATCATAATCAATATCATCATCTGATTCTTCTTCATCACTATCCATAGATATTGTATCTTCATCATCCTCATCATTTTCACTATCGAAATTAAAATCATCAAATGTACTTTCATTATCATTGTATGTATTTTCACTTTCATCACTACCATCACTTTCACCACTTTCACCACTTTCATTATAATTTTCTTCATCTTTATTATTTTCTAATTCATCTACATTCTTTTCAAGTACAATATTCTCTATATTTTCAACATTCATACTATCTGTATGAGATTCCAATTGATTACTGTCTTCAATGACCAACTCACTCATTAAAAAATATTATATAATCATATTGTATTTTACTTTTTAAATTATAAAATTTAAAATTATATAAATACTATTTAATAATCTTCAAAATCACTTTGACTATCGTATTCTACTACTAATTCATTTATTTCCTTTTCTTCTAATTCATCATCTTCATCATCTTCTGTTTCTTCTTCATCTTCTGTATCATAATTAAATGATTTAATTGGAATTAATGGAATTCCGTCGCTATTACGACTTAGAAGACTTTGCATGTACCAATAATTTTCAATTTCATTTTCTCGTTCAATAGATTTCAAACTACAACAATCACAACATTCACAGTTTCCACGATTCAGTTCATTATTCTTATTTAAAATTATCCAACCTTTTTTAATATCTTTATCCATTTTATAATTCATATTTCCCAACTTAAAATATTCATTTACAATTGGTTCATCTTTTGAATAAGCAGTATTTATTTTACTTTCATTTATCCAATCATTATTTTTTTCAACAGTAAATGATTTATCTACTAATTCAGGAAACACTTCTGTAGATTCAATATTAATATTAATATTATTATTTTTATTATTTTTATTACGACGTTGTTTTCCTCTTTTCCTCATATGAGGAGGAACATATTTTTGAAAACCGTCTGTTGTCATTATTACTCTAATTATTTTAGTATTGTGTATTGTTATTCTATATATAATATAACAATTTTTTTATTTCAATTTTTTTTAGGAACACTAGAATAAAATATTTAAATATTATTATTCAAATATAATCTAATAAAGTTCTATTTTAATACCTTTTATATAATATAATGATAATTAACATTATTGATTCAAATATTAATGATTTATACAAAACATATTTTAAAGCTTTAAATGTGGATTATACTGAACAAAAAAGTAAATTCATAATTGATAATACTATTAAATATAACAAAATTATACCACTTCCATACAGTGTGTGTCATACATTATGTGAACAAATTATATATTTTTTACAACTTTTAAAACAAAATAATTATAGTATTATTGATTTTAATCCAAAATATTTTGAAATTGGTTATACGTCTAGTAAAATAAATCAAGATGGTGGTGCACAAGATGTAAGAATTGAAGATAAAGAAATGAATGTTGAATTTCATGGTGATGAAAATATGTATTTAGAGACAAATATTCAGATACCTTTTATTGTTTTAAAAAATACTCAATTAATAGTTCCAATTAATCCACAAAATAATACATTTATTATTA
>MDTB01122493.1_pt1 | contig 10343 bp, 10 predicted proteins | sample 811161 | NCBI WGS metagenome assembly MDTB01 (sample SAMN05326650, study PRJNA326480) | marine metagenome | isolation source: seawater | place: Mediterranean Sea | collected 2009
ATCTCCATCAAGCTTACTAACTTCTTGATTGTTAAGATGATATGTTCCACCTGTTGGGCTATCAAGGCATCCTATGATATTCATTAATGTTGATTTACCAGATCCTGATGGACCCATGATTGCCAAAAATTCGCCTTGATCAATATCAAAACTTACACCTCGCAAGGCTTCAACTGATTGAGAGCCTAATAAATAGTGTTTAGTCACGTCCTTAACTTCAATAAGACTCATATTTTCTTACATAAGAATACCGGGATTTCCCTCTCGGTATTACTTTGATAGGTTGCATAATCTGGATAAAATGAACAAATTAATGGCCAAAGCTCATCTTTTTTTTCTTTAGCTACTTCTTCAGCCAAATAATTGTCTGTCCCATCAATTGTAGAAATTTTGAGATTTGGATTAGCCTTTACGTTGTAATACCAGTCTGGATTTGTAGGCATGCCTCCAATAGATGCAACCAATATTGGCATTCCATCTTGATGCACATAAATTAAGGGTATGTTCCTGATTTTTTTTGTTTTTGCACCTTTTGTTTCAACAACCATAATTGGAAATCCACCAGACCATTTATTCCATAGCTTTCCTTTGCTAAGTAGAAAAACAGCTGATTGCAATTTAGCAAAATATTTTATAATTCGTTTAGCAGTTTTTGCCTGCTTGGAGGTATATTTCTCAGACATTTGTATATTGTGTAAAGTTTACTTTACATTATAAGCTAGTTGTTCGAAACCTTGGTTGATTTTTATAATCTTAGGAAAGAGGAGCAATTTTATTTATCTAAAAAAATTATTCGAAAGATGCAATTCCAGTTTGGAAATTTCCAAGGATTAGTGCATGAAGATCATGAGTTCCCTCGTAGGTATTAACCGCTTCAAGATTCATTGAATGTCTTACAACGTGATACTCATCGATAACTCCATTTCCACCATGCATATCTCTTGCCATACGAGCAATATCAAGAGCTTTTCCACAATTATTCCTTTTAATTAATGAGATCATCTCTGGCACCATTTTATCATCATCAATAAGTCTTCCAACTCTTAAAGCTGCCTGAAGAGCAAGAGATATCTCAGTTTGCATATCAGCTAATTTTTTTTGAATAAGCTGCTTTGAAGCTAATGGTTTTCCAAACTGAATCCTATCCAATGTATATTGACGAGCTGCATGCCAACAAAATTCAGCTGCACCAATTACTCCCCAAGCTATTCCATACCTTGCTAAATTAAGACATGTAAAAGGACCTCTAAAACTTTGAACCAGTGGTAAAACATGGTCATCAGGGATAAAAACATCAGACATGAAAACTTGGCCCGTTATTGACGCACGAAGTGCAAACTTTCCAGTCATTGGTTTAGCCTCTAAACCTTTAAAGTCTTTTCTAGCAATAAATCCTCGCAAGACTCCTTGCTCGTCCTTGGCCCAGATAACAAAAACATCTGCAATGGGTGCGTTTGTAATCCATGTCTTTGATCCATTGAGCTGATAGCCACCATCAACTTTTTTTGCTCGTGAAAGCATGCTACCAGGATCTGAACCCGCATCAGGTTCTGTTAAACCAAAACAACCTATAAGTTCTCCTGTAGCCATTTTTGGTAGTAGTTCATTCTTTTGATCCTCAGACCCAAAATTATAAATTGCATACATTGATAGAGAAGATTGAACACTAAATGCAGACCTGTAACTAGTATCAACTCTTTCAATCTCGCGAGTAATTAAACCATAAGAGACATAATTGATTCCTGCACATCCATAACCCTTTATGGTAGCTCCAAGAATTCCTAAATCTCCCATTTCTTTAAAGATTTCATGATGAAAAATTTCATTTCTATTAGATTCAATAATGCGTGGCATTAAAGACTTCTGACAATATTCCCTGACATTGTCGCGAATCATTCTTTCTTCCTCAGAAAGCTGATTATCAAATTTAAATATATCTTCCCAATTATTATCCATAAGCTTTATACCAAAAAAAAGGCCTGAAACTAAGTCAGGCCTTTTATTATATTAGAGAATTAGAATTTATAATATAAATCCATTCCTATAGTTCTTGGATGACCATAGAAATCAAGAGTTAATTGGCCAAAACCTGGGCCAAACGGAATCATATTAATAACATACTCCTCGTCATTTAGATTTTTAATCCAAAATGTTAAATCTAAGTTTTCCATTGGGCTTGTCATAAGTCTGAAGTCAGTAATGTTTCTCTCTTCAACATGAGTTAACACAGATCTTGGGTCAAGGCTACTATAAGGAAAAGCATTATGCTCACCCACTCTTGAATGATCTAATCTAACCCTATAATTTCCAAAATCTTTTTCCAGTGAAGCATAAATCATACTTTCAGGTGCATATGGGAATAACTCAGGAGCAAAGCCATCTGGCGCTATTACTGATTCAGTATATTCACTGTCCAAGCTTCCATAGTTCAAACTAAATTGAGTTGTATCATTTAATAAGGCTACTGCTTCAAGCTCAAATCCAGACTGTTCAGCAGAGTTATTTAAAACTACAGATGCAGCTGCTTGTTCAGCAGTAAAATATGCAACCTGCATATCTTCATGCTCATTATCAAAATAAGCTGCATTGATGGAAAGCCTGTTATCCATATAGCGACCCTTCAAACCAATCTCAATTGACTCAATTAATTCTGGGCCATATCCTGCTCCAGCTTGTGCAGGATTTGAAGCTTCTGTATTGTATCCACCAGCCTTAAAACCATCTGCAGATTTAGCATAAATATTTGTTGAATCACTTAATTGATGAGAAATAATGAAAGTATTGCTAGTGTTACTATCGCTTCGTTGCTGATCAACTGTCCAAAAGCCTGAATATGATGCATAACCTTTTTTATCTTCTTCGGTTTTTCTTGACCCTATAGTAATGTCAGTTCTTTCACCTATATCAAAAGTTGCTTGAGCATAGAATGCAGATGCATCACCACCACCTGAATATTTTTGATCAATAGAAAATCCACCAAGGAAACCTGACTGAGGGTTATCGGTAAATGCATCATCATCAAATTTATAATATCCAGCCACATAACTCATAAAATCATTAGAACCTGTAAGTTGAAGTTCAATTGTTTTAGAAGAATATGTAGTGTGTCTTGCGGTATGAAAAATATAATGGGGAGATCCATCCATATCAAGCTGATCATCCCAGTCAAGCTTTCTATCCGCATAAGTTAGCTTGAGATCACCGATAGCAGTCTGTCGAGTAATTTTAAAATGGAATCCTTCGACAACAGAGGTCTCATACATCTCATTATCTAGAGAAGTATATTTATCGCGTCCTGTTCTTGCATAAAGATGAACTGGAGCAACCTGAAGATTTCCGGTAGCAGGTGATGCACCAAAACCAAGAGCATCTGCCCACCAACTAGCCATGTTACCTAATTGAGGATGAGGAGGAGTATTATCTTGATCTGTCCAGTCAAATGAAAAATCAAGTTCAGTTTTATCTCCAGCATAATACATAGAAATTTTAAAACCTTTTGAATCAATTACATCAAGTTCTTTTGTTGTGGGATTGACATTATTTGGAACTACGCCGTCAAAAGCAGAGTAAGGTCCTGGCATATTCTTTACAAATCCATCTCTACTTTTTTGGTTAACAACAATTTTCGTAAAAAAGTTTTCTGCTATCTCATAATCTGCAACTAAACGTCCAGTTTTTAAACCATAATTACCGATTGTTAAGGACCCCTTTACGCCCTCACCAGATGGTTTTTTGCTTATAAAATTGACAGCTCCAGCAAGAGTATTTCGACCATAAAGAGTACCTTGAGGACCACGAAGAATCTCAACTCTTTCCAAATCGACCAAATCCCACATTCCACCTTGAGTTTTCCCCATATAAACCCCATCGACATATGTTCCAACAGATGGTTCCCAAGTAATAGCTGGATTCATAGCAACACCACCCCTAATGGCTAATGATGCAGCAGTGTTATTTGCTGGTGCTGGTAAAAGCATTACATTTGGAGCAATTCCCTGCATATCACGAGCACTCGTAATATTTAAATCCTGAATGGTTCCTTCTGTTATAGCTGTAACAGCAATAGGTGTATCTTGAAGCGATTCCTCTGTCTTCTGAGCAGTAACAACAACTTCTTCAAGCTGAGCTTGCGAAAATAAAGACGAAGAAAAGATTGCCAGAGGTAAAGCAAAAAAAGCAAATTTTAGATTATTCATGGTATTCCCCCATACATAAATGAATGTGTCTATGTATAGTTAATCAGAAGTTATGAGTATATGTCTAGTTTTTTTACAAAAATTATTTCTAAACACTTTCAATTCGAAGGACTCCAAATCGCTGAGAAGAAAATTCTATACTTTTTTTAGAGAGAACATTGGAGGATACTTCAATCATCTTATTGCTATTACCACAAATAATTATTAAAGGTAAAAGTGATTGATTTTGATATACAAAATCTAAAATTTCATCCTCTACGTCTTGATGCTTTATTCCATGAAGATCTAAATGAGTGATGCCTCTATCAACAAATATATTCATTAATAATTTTTATAGATTTAAGTTAAATTTGTATTAACTGTCATAACGTCCATTCTTCTTGCATTGTGATGTTGATAGTCATAAACAACTTCACCGCCAAGACTTAGGTTTGGAAAGCGTTTAAATAATTCTTTTAACATCACTTCGGTTTGTGATCTGACCAAAGTTACGCCAATACAATAATGTGGTCCTTGGCCAAAAGAAATACTTTTGTCATGAGCACGTTGAATATCAAATTTTCTTGGATTGTTATATAAAACTGGGTCCATGCCAGCAGTACTTGTTATTAATTGAACCATTTGACCTTTTTTGACTAAATTACCATTTATCTCTAGATCTTCAGAGGCATAACGAGCAAGACCAGTTTTACCAGAGGACTCATACCTAAGGGTTTCTGATATTGCGCCCTGAACCAATGATGGATCTGCTTTAAGAGATTCAAATTCTTTAGGGTGTTGCAGCAAATTTTTAATTAGGTAGCTATGCAAATCAACTGCTGTGTCTGAGCCTGCACCCAATACAGCACCAACCAAAGCACACATTTCCAAGTTTGTTAATTTAGAGCCCTCATCTTCTGCAAGAATAAGGGTTGATAAAAAATCATCCCCAGGATTTGACCTTCTCTCATCTATAAGTTCATTAAGGAGCACTAAGCCTTCTGGAACACCTTTGATAGCATCTTTTCTTTCTTCTGGAGTTAACATTGGATTTATACCTCTCACAACTCCGTAGGCCAATGAATCAAAGATAGGAAACTTTTCTCTTGGTATACCAACCAAACTAGCAATGGCTTGTGTTGGGACAATTTCTGCAATTTCTGCAGCAAAATTAAAAGATTCTGGAGTGCCTATTTCATCAAATCTTTCTTTGACCAAGATAGTAAACCTTTGCTTCATTTGCTCCATGATCCTGGGTGAGAATGCTGGAAGGGCTAATTTTCTTAACCGCAAGTGATTTTTTCGGTCAAGAAAAAATAGATTATTATTCATTAGCTTTTCAAAAGCATCCATCTCCTCAATGGGTTTTTTGGGGGGTGCAAACTCCCAGAGATTGAAATCAGTTGACAGCCTGGTATCTAGCAAGCACTTAGTAATATTTGCATGTCCCGTTACTAACCATGCTTGCCAAGCATCAAATCGAGATACAGGATATTCATTGCATAGCTTTTCTAAAGTAGGAACTGGATTGTGAATGAACTCCTTTGAAGAAGGATTGAAGAAGTGATCTACTGTTTGAAGGCTCATATGTAGTAAATTTAAAAAATGTTTGGGTTTGGTAAATCGCTCCGACTTATAATCGAATCTACTCTATCTTTAAATGCTTGTTCACTTTTTTCATTTATGGGATTGATCCAATAATTGCCCTCTTTGATCATGGACAAGCAAAATGAAGCTACTTCCTCAGGCTCGGTAGTTTCCATTTCAATACCCATTGAACTCATCATCTCTAACATGTCCTCAACCGAGGAGATTGGATGCTCTGGTGCATTTGGATCTCTTGCAAGCTTTTCAGGACGATTTCGCTCTGCAGAGAATAATTTAGTCCTAACTGTATGTGGACCAGGAAATAAAATAGAAACTTTTACATTAGCTTCAGCTTGTTCAAGCTGCAATTTTAAAACTTCACTTATGCTTGAAACTGACGCTTTTGAGGAGGTATAAATAGGTGTTGATGGAAGATTGATAAATGCGCCATTACCTGAACAAGTGTTAATAACTCTAGCTTCTTCTCCGTGAGCTAGCATATTTGGAACAAAAGCCTGAATGCCATGGAGAACCCCCATGACATTTACACCGTAGGCCCATTGCCAATCATTTGGCTTCGTATCCCAAATTGGAAGTAACTCTGCAGGAGCAACACCAGCATTATTAAAAAGCAAATGAACAGAACCATGCTCAGACTGACACCATTTTGCAAGCTCATGCATAGAAGATGAATCAGAAACATCAGCAACTTTACATAAGACATCCATAGATTGTTCTACAAGAGTTGCAGTTGAAGCTTCAAGACTTTCTTGCTCAATATCTGTAAGAATAACTTTGGCCCCTTCTTTTGCTAAAGCTTCGCCAATTGCAAAACCAACTCCAGATGCACCGCCAGTAACAACAGCCAATTTGCCATTAAAATTTTTCATAATAAATCCCTAGGCAGAATCGTATCTAGAATGCATGAATGGTATGTAAGACATTGCATCAACTTCTTCCATCACAGATGCATTTGAAGATGAAGTTCCCTCTTCCCATGTCAATGAAACCATTTCTTTAACTGGTAAATCTGCAACAGGATCTACAGGAGATTCTCTTAAAATAATCTCTCCGTCAATCTTCATATGAACTGATTGAGTTCGATGCATATTTATTTTTACTAACAATGGATTTTGATCAACTGGTTTATGTTGCTCGCATGAGGGAAAAACTTTAAAGCAATATACTTCATCAGTAAAAGAGCTGGTTTCAAGAGATTCTGTGGCTTTACCTTTTAGTTCAAGATAGGTAATTCCATGCCTAGTAACAGTTGCAAGACAATCATCCCCATCCTTTGAGGCATTAACATCTGCAATTTTCTTTGGCTCTCCATAAGTTTCTCTTCCTCCAACGACAACTCCTTCTCCTTCCATTGGCATAGTGATCTCATAGATGCCTTCTTTACCCTTATACATGCAATTGACGCCGAAAGTGGCTGCGCCAAAATCCATGCCGCCATTTAGATCAACAAATACCCTAGAAATAACTACTCTCACCATGGGATCTGCATGAGGCTCTAAGGGAGTTGGGATTAATTGCTCAACAAGCCCAGGCTCTGTTCGATACCAAGCCTTGATTGCACTCATATTTGCATCAAAAAATTCTAAGTTATTTTCAGCAGCTTCGACTAACTGCTCAGGTGTTTTTACAAATCTTAATTCTGACATAATTCTTTCTCCCTAATTTTGTACGTTCATAATACATTTTCTGAAATATATTTAACAATAATATAACTCGTAATTAACCAATATGCATTTATGAAAAAATGTGTTGATTTGAATTATCAATAGTGAAATCATTATAAAAATATATTTTTAATATTGCATTATTTTTAATATAATGAGTTAAGTATATTATTTTTGTAAAGTAGGAAGGAATTAAAATGCCAAAACAAGAGTTTCCATTTCCAATGCCAGACGGCTGGTTTTGTGTGCTAAGAAGTCATGAATTAGAAAACGGAGAAGTTCAGTCGGTCAAGTTTTGTGAGAATGAAGTAGCAGCATTCAGAACAGAATCTGGAAAAATAGGCGTTTTGGACGCTTATTGTGGTTACTCAGGTATTAATCTGGCAAAGGATGGCATGGTATCTGGAGAGAATCTAGTATGCACACAACATGGAATTAAATGGGATACCTCTGGAGCATGTGCAGAAATTGAAGCCAATAGCAATGTTCCTGAAACAGCAAAAGAAATTAAAATGTTTAGCTACCCGGTGGTAGATATTAATGGGTTTATTTGGGCTTGGCATCACTTGCATCAAGAGGCGCCTGAATGGGAGGTGCCTGCTATAGAGGGCTTCAATGGTGATGATGACAAATGGGGAAAAATCCATTATTACGATTACAATATCAACACCGTTTTGCAGGAAATCGCAGAAAATGATGTAGATCAAGCACATTTCCCAAAAGTTCATGGCTCTCCAAGCCTTCCAGAGACAGAAGCAATAACTGAAGGTATCTACAAAAAAACTATTGCTGAAACGTTAATGGATCCTAACAATGATAGTGTTTCAGAAGAGCATAAAGTTGAAGATCAAGGAATGTTTACCACAACATTTACCAGAGAGTCATGGGGTCTGGGAACAGTTGGCTTAAAAATGATTAATTTACCTCCAAGCGGCGGTGAATTCATTATGGTCAACGCTTCATGTCCTGTAGATAATTCTCACTCAATACTAAGGTGGTCCATGAGAGTCTCAAAAGATATCGAAGATGAGTTAGGCATGGCCATCATTGATGGAATAGCCAATGGTGTTATGGATGATATGCCTATCTGGGATCATAAAAGTTACGTCGCCAACCCAATTTTATGTGATGGTGATGGACCTATTAATAAATTTCGTAAATGGGTCAGTCAGTTTTATTCTGAGCCCTTACAAAACTAATCTTTGGCAAAAGTTCATTTTTTCTATTCCACGATGAATGCTGGTAAATCTACTGCCTTGCTTCAATCCAATTATAATTATCAAGAAAAAGGAATGAATACCTTATTGTTCCTCCCAAAAATTGATGCAGATTCCAGCGATGGCAAAATTCATTCAAGAATAGGTTTGGTGGCAAGTGCTGAATCAGTTAATAGAGATTTTAATTTTTTTGATTTTGTTTCAAATAAAAAAATTGATAGAACAATTCATTGCATTTTAATTGATGAGGTGCAATTTTTGTCTAGAGATCAAATAAGACAAGTTTGTAAGATCAGTGATGAGCTGAATATACCTGCAATGTGTTATGGCATTAGAACAGATTTCCAAGGAAAATTATTTGAAGGAAGCTCAGAATTGCTAGCACTAGCTGATAATTTAATTGAATTAAAAACAGTATGTGACTGTGGGAGAAAAGCAATTATGGTTGTAAGGCTCGATGAAGATGGCAATGTTGTTACAGATGGAGATCAAATTAAAATTGGTGGCAATGATTCCTATAAAGTCTGCTGTCGAAAACACTTTAGAGAATTTACTCAACTAATCTAACTATCTCTTTCCTCGCTTAAAAGCTTTTAAATATTTATAGGAGGGATCTCCCCCATCAGGAGCGCCAATGCTTGCTCCTTCTATCATCGGATGGATAAGATTAACCACAGAGGGATCATTTACATAGGCCCAATCAGCATCCACAGCCCTACTAAAAAATTTCCATACACCATCTCTTTTCTCATACTCATCAAAATATCTACCGCCTATAAGTACATCAAAATTTCCCTCATCACTTAATACCTGATGGAAAGCAATGATGTAAGTTTCTCCCTGCGCCTTTAAGCCATCTAATTTAATATTATGAGTAGTGACGTTATGATGAAGTATTCCCATGGATTTTTGTATCTCAGGCAGCATATCAATAAAATCCATTGCCTTGCCTTTAAAAAAAGATCCATGATCATCGAAAGCGTCTTCGTGATAAAGCGTTCTCATAAGCTCATTGTCATGTCTATCTGCAGCTCTGCAGTATAAATAAACAAGTTCTCTAATAGATTCTTTGTCCAATAGCTCTTGAACTTTACTGTCAATATCATTCATAATTTTCCTAGTAAATGAAAACTACCCAACAATATAAAGCATTACTTTCGCCATTCAAAATTAATAATCTTGAATTTAAAAATAGAATCCTGCTTGCTCCCATGGGAGATAACTTATGTAATGAAGATGGGTCTATTTCAAGAAAACAAGAGCGATACTTTCTTGCCAGGGCAAAGGGCGGTTGTGCTGGCATTATTTTAGGATCTGTTGGAGTAAGTAGGCCTTCTGGGCAGGCCACGCCTCTTGAATTATCTCTGGCAGATGATGGTTTGATAGAAAAATATGCAGCCTTTAGAAAATTAATGCATGCAGAAGATTGCAAAGTAATAGCTCAAATCAAACATGGAGGATCTAAAGCTGCTTACGCTGCATCCATTGGTGTCCCATTTTTAGTTCCTACATTGAAAGAAATGTCTCCAGAGGATATGGAGCATGGAAAAAATATGGTGAGCAAATTAACGTCCAATGAAATGGCTGAATTTGTATCCAATCTTAAGGGAGCCGGTAACTTTAAAGTTATGGAAAAGAATGATATCGAAATAGTTATTGAGCAATTTAAGCAAGCGGCC
>MDTB01181048.1_pt1 | contig 10343 bp, 8 predicted proteins | sample 811161 | NCBI WGS metagenome assembly MDTB01 (sample SAMN05326650, study PRJNA326480) | marine metagenome | isolation source: seawater | place: Mediterranean Sea | collected 2009
TTATACAATAATATTAATAGTTTTGAATTTACACTTCCTATTGGAAAACAAAAAATTCAATTTAAAATATTATCAAGCGTAGAAGAAATACTGATAGCAGAACAACTAGAAAAGCAATCTCTACGTGGTCATTCTAGAGGTGTTACAACAAGACTCAAACATCAGATATTGTCTATCGATGGAAATACTGATAAAACATTTATAGATAGCTTTATAGATAATCAATTAATTGCAAGAGATTCACTCCAACTTCGTACTTATATAACAAACATAACACCTGATATTGATTTGACTGTTAATGTTGTTAATCAAGAGTATAACTATAATGGTAAAATTCTATTACCTATTGGAATAGACTTTTTTTGGCCTGGGGCTTAACTATAAGCCCATTCTACACAGAGAGATTTTCATTCTCGTATACAACGGTGGAGGAGGATTTACGTTCGCTGATGTGTATAATATGCCTATATGGCTACGTAAGTTTCATTTAAAATGTATTAATGAAGTAGTTACAGAAAAAAACGCTATTATTGAGAAACATACCAAAGAACATAAGAGAAAGTCCCGGAAAAGGTAGATTCCTGATATTTATAATATATAACTGAGAACAGGAGTATTATGAATCTACAGAAAATAGTAACCGCAATGCTTGGACTTTTCTTTGCAAAGAAAGGTATACGCTCTATAGCTAAAAAGCGTGCGTTAAACAACCCAGAAATACGTAAAAGTATCCAAAATATTACAAAAGAACTTGAACAACTCAATAGAGATATTGAGAAAGATATGGGTATATAACAGAGATAATATATGGCAAAACAAGATTCAAAAGCAGATTTAGCTGCAATGAAAGCTGCTGAAAAGCTTGCTCAAAATCGCGCTTCTACTCAGAAGGAGTTATTGGATCTTTATATTAAAACCGGAAAATCTCAAGAAGAAATAAATAAAAAAGCAAAGACTTACGAAAATACACTTCTTAGAATAGCTAGACTTAAAGGTAAACAGCTTAAAATTGAAGAAAAAATAAGTGATGAAGCAGACGACCAAGAAAAATCTTTAACGAATCAATTACTTACAGGTGGTAAATTATTAGCTGTCACAGAAGCAATGAAATCTGCTGTTGATTTTATCAGTAAAACACAGCGCAGCACTGCTAATACTATGAGTGTTACTCTTAAAAACGCTGCCAAGATAAATAAAGAGATTGCTAAAGAATTAAAAATGAGTGCTATGCTAGATACTAATAGAGAAGAGATATTAGAATCTATGGTAGCAATGGATGACCTATTCCGTACAAGTAATTTATACTCTGCTAACCAAGCAAAAAATTTATCAATTACTGCAAATAAATTAAATATATCTAGAGAAGAAGCTACTAAATTATCTGGTATGATGCAGTTAATTGATGGCTCTTCGTTTGAAGCTTCCACTGCTACTTTAACATTAGCAAAAAATCTAGCTGATGCTAATGATGTAAAGTTTGGTAAAGTAATGAAAGATATTGCCAGTTCAGGAAAAGATTTTGCTAACTTTTCAGGCATGAGTCTAAAAAATATGATTCGAACAGCTATTGAAACTCGTAAAATGGGATTTGAATTATCTGATGCTATGAATATGGCTAATAAGTTACTTGATATAGAAAGTTCAATTGAAGGTCAAATGAAGTTTAATGTACTTACAGGTAAGGAAGCTAATTTTGATAGAGCTAGAGGGCTCATACTTGAAGGAAAGTATACACAAGCATTACAAGAGGTTTCAAAACAAGTTGGTGATATATCTGAATTAGGTATAATTGAGAGACAAACACTTGAAGGTATGCTTGGGCTTCGTAGTGATCAATTAAGTATAGCAAACTCTCTAAATAGTATGCAATTAGAAAATAATGCTAATATTGAGGCTGCAAATAAAGCTTTTGCAGAAGGTGATATGTTATTAGCACAGCAATTATTAAGCGGTGAGGATGCTACAACAGCTGCAGAAGCAAATGCTAATGCACAATTAAATGTTCAAGAATCAATATCATCACAATTAGCTGATCAAAAAGCACTTAAATATGTTATGGCTGGTATGCAAGCTATACAATTAGCATTAGCTGCATCATCTGCAATGAAAGCAATATCAGATTCTATCTCTGCATCTGCTTTATCTTTTGGAGCAGCTGCTATACCTATAGCATTAGGTATTGCTGGAATCGCTGCTGCTGGTTATGGTGCTTATCAAATGGTATCTAATATGAAAGATGGTGCAATTGATCCACAAGGTGGATTACTTGTATCTGGTGAAAAGGGATCTATACAATTAGATAAAGATGATTCAATTATAGCAGGAACTAATTTAGGTGGTGGTGGTAACTCTGGTATGGGTGAAAAATTAGACAAGATTATTCAATTATTATCTCAACAAAGAATATTGAATGTATCAGGAACTCAATTAACAGAAATTATGGAGCTTGAACAAGTACCGGTAGGAGTAGGATAATGGCTATTAAGTTAAAAACAGCATTGGAAAGCTTATACAGAAATTTAACTGGTGTTCCTAAATCAGATTTAAAATCTCAAGGTGAAATGATTCGCCAGGATTGGAAAGGTAAACCTGGTAGTGATTATCGTACTAAATCAACATTGCTAAATACATATGATGGTGTTACTAACAAGTTTAGACCTAAAGGCGGTAAAGTATTACATGCACTTCATGACAGGTTAGCACCATTAGAAGGCACTTCAGATTTTGTAAGAGTTGCAAAACAAATAGCATCGATAGTTCCAGGCGGTAATCCATTAAAACCGGGAGGAGCAATAGGTGAACCATATGCAGATTTAGACAGAATAAATCCTTTTATAAAAAAGAATAATAGTTTAGAAAAACGGTTTGGACTTGATTATCAAGTAGAAAATTCATATCCAACAGATGCTGATGGTGAACCATTACCAGGTGATTTCGTTGATATAATTCCGGTACGGATAGGTAAATATCAGTTTAGAGGTACAATAAGTGGATTAACAGATAATGTAAATCCAACATGGACAGGTGCTAACTATGCAGGTAGACCCGATCAAATATATTCGTATGGTGGTTTTGAGAGAACAATAACATTCGATTTAAAATTATATGTAACAACACCAGATAAATTAAGAGCAATGTATCAGAGATTAAATAAATTATATGATTTAGCAAGACCTTCAGCAGATGATTTATTTCAACCTAAGAGAATGGTTGCACCGCTAACTCGTTTAACTATTGGTAATTATGTGAGAGAGTCAGTTATTATGACTGCTCTTACAGTTACACCTGTTGAAGATTTATCATGGGAAATAAATGACCCAGATTTACAACACCCTAGTAAAACACTAAGTGCAGAGTATACAACACTTGGTGGCTCTATTCCTTTTGATTTTTCAACTAAAAAATTTAAAAAACAAGATACAATAGATCCTCTTGTTGGTGAAGATAGATATGTTGTACCTCGTGCATTAAATGTTAATCTTGGATTTACTGTACTTCACGATAACCCTCCTTATACAGGTGTATCATCTGTATTTAAGAGTAGATATGATAATCAAAACTCATCAGGATATTAAAATGAAAAGATACAAGCATAATATTATACATACTGATAAAGATGGTAACAGATATAGAGAGTCTACTCTATACCCTGGTTCTATTCCTCGGCATCCTGATGATATATACATATACATAAAATCTGGTCAGCGTTTAGACTTACTCGCTGATAAATATTATAATGACACTACTTTGTGGTGGATAATAGCTCTTGCTAATAATATAGGGAAAGGCACATTAAGTGTACCACCTGGTGTTAGATTACGCATACCTAGTAAAACGAATGATTATATAGAAAAAATGAGGTAATATGCCGAGTTATAGAGGAATAGTATTAGATGCAATCCATCCTTCTATTAAAGCTGCTTTAGACGTAGAACGCAACGGGTTTAGTAGAGAGGATAGAGATTCTTATAATCACATTACAACAAGAACACCATGGATGCGTTCTGTACCTTTTGTAATTCCTGAAGATCCTGAAGATGAAACAGTACCTAAATGGCAAGATTGGGTATTATATTCGATGCAGAGTATACGAGATGAGATTGGTGGTATAAATTTTGGTAGATATGGTACAACTTCTAGCAATCCCGGTGATGAATTATATAGAAGTAATTTACGAAACACACCTGTTCCAGCTATAACTCGTATTGCAGTTAGTAATAAAGGTGATCTAGGTACTATTCGGCGAGCTACTCTAGGTATAAAATGTTATCACGAAGCTGATTTAGTAAATTTAGAAATGATGTATATGGTGCCTGGTACTTCAATTTTATTAGAGTGGGGTTGGCATTCTAACATAAAGCGTAAAAATCCAATTCCATTATATAAACTTCAATCTGGAGCTGGCAGTTTAATAGATGCAGAAAATCCAAGAAATGCTATTCAAGAAGAAATATTGAAACGTATATTTGACACTGAAGATATATTAAGAGAATATGATATTGACATAGAAAATAATAGAGCTGGGTTGTATGATGGTTTAATTGGAAGCGTTACAAAATTTAACTGGACTAATGCAGCAGATGGTTCTTTTGATATATCTATTGATATTATGGCACCAAATAACTTAACATTAGGAGTGCCAACTAGTACTTACCAATTAGGTGCAAATATAGTTGACTCTACTTTAGGTTCATCATCGCCTGTTAATGATGTTGAAGGAATATATTATAAAATATTTACGAAAGCAGCAGAAATTAATAAAGCACAATCTAAAAATGTAATAACAGATGAATTAGAAAGTGCATTAAATGATATTCAAACAACATCTGACGAACAACAAGCAGCAGAAGATGAGTTAGCTGCATCTCCTTATGCTGATCTTGCTTTTGAAAGCGATACTTTTCAACCATATATAGATTATCAAGAGGATTTAGCATTTAAAGTAACATCAGAGCAAATTACTGCATTGAACACAGAAGCGGATGAATTGCTAGAAGCTGTGGATGTTGCTCAACAAGAAGAATTAGCAGTTGCAAACTCTATTGTATATAATGTTAATACTAAAGATTACCTAACATGGTCTCAGACCAATTTTGTAATGTCAAATAATGGAAATTCACCAATACTAACAGTTGATACACCTGGTATTGGTTTATTAGTTGAAAGGGAGTTAGAACGTTCATTCTTAAATTCTGATATAAATGAGTTAGGAATTGCTGTTTATGGTGAAACATATGTAAGTTGGCGGTTTATTGAAGATTATATAATTAATGAATTATTCATGCCAAGAATATCATCTAATGAGCTTGAAGTATATTTTAGTAGTATGACTCCTATACCAAAAGCACCAACAGCAGATGATGATGATCCTATAGAATGGGAAAGTGTAAAAATAATAAATAGTAAATGGTTAAGATCTGTTGACCCTAGAGTATGCATATTACCTGGTCAAGAGTTAACTATTTCGTCTGATCAAAATAATGTAGAGCCATTACCAGCTAGTGATGCTCTTAAAGATATAGAGAATAAGTTTAGTGTTGATAATGAAATGTTCGAAGGATACATAAGAAACTTATTAATAAATATAAATGTAGTGAGAGGTGCTGCAGAAGAATCAAAAACAGTTTCTGATTTTGCATTGGATATATTAACACAAGTATCAGAAGCGTGCGGTAAACCGTGGTCGTTTAAAGTTGTAACAAATACTGAATTAGGTATTGTTTCTGTTGTTGATGAAAATCATGGAGGTAATTTATTAAATTATACTACTGTTATGGAGAGTAATCCAACACCATATAATTTTTCAGGTATTGGCGATACTAATATAACAAGAGATTTGAAAATACAAACAAAACTTCCTAATGAAATTCAAGCATTAGCTTATTATGCAATGAGCGGTGCTAGCTCTAATACTTCTGCTGATATTAATATGTTTAAATTATATGGTGCTAAAGTTAGAGATAGACTAAAAAAAGGTCAAGTTCAGCAAAATACTGAAGCTCTTGTAGAGCAAGATAATGATGCTAGAGATAATATATGGAATAGTTTTCGTAATGCGTTAATTACAACACGGGTTGAACTTACCAAAGGGAAAGATAAATCAAAAGAGTACCGAGAATCTTTAAAAACGGCTGAAAATTTTGTAAAGTCATTTATTTGTAATTCATCTGATGATACTAAATTATACAGTCCTCCGATACCTATTGATATATCCCTAACACTTAACGGTATATCAGGTATATACATGGGTAATTCTATAATGGTAGATACTGTTTCTAAAGGTGGTATATTACCGGAACGATATAAAGATATAGTAGCCTTACAAGTAACTTCTGTTGATCAAGAAATAGCAGCTGATTCATGGACAACAAGTATAACAACATTAATGCGACCAATAACAAAAATATTAACACCAAGAATACCTCAAGACGAAGTTGAAGAGCAAATTGCTGTTGAGACTATAACAGACAGTCCTGGTGAAACTGAATTAGAAACTACTAAAGATGAATATCGAGAATTTGATGAATACCTTACATTTACTGATACACCTTATATAAAGGGCTCTCCACAAAAACAACAAACATTTTATGCTATGAGAGGTAGTGAATCAAAAGGTATTTTTGAAACTGAAGGTGATGGTGTTGAATATATATCTAAAAAGATGTTCGAATCATTCCTTGCACTTGCAAGAGCCGCTAAGGAAGCTGGTCATGTTATTTCTATAAATGATGCATACAGAACACAAGCAAAACAACAATACCTATATGATGGTTATGTTAACGGAACACCAGGATTTAATGCAGCTGCTAGACCAGGATATTCAAAACACCAATCAGGTGATGCTATAGATATAGATGTTGGAAGAGGTGATGTATATAGATGGTTAATTCAAAATGCATGGCGATATGGATATATGAGAACTGTTCCTATAGAAGAATGGCACTGGGTATATGCACCGGATGTAGATGTATATTCAAGAGTACCTAAAGGACATAGAACTTGGTATGGAGTGGAGATGTTATCATGAGCGGTGAAAGTTTAGAAGAATATGCAAGACGAATAAATGCTGCAATGACCAAAAATTTAAATACATCAGCGTATAGAGATTTATCTGATGATAAAGTACCGCTTACGCTTGATGGTCCCGTTCCATATTATCCTGTTGTAACAGAAAAGGATTATTTAAACGGTGTATTTAATAGATTTTTCTTTGTTAGATATAATGGTGTTGTTACAGAAGTAAATAATAAAGAAGCTAGTAAAAAGAAAGGTAGAATAACAAAAGGACTTTATTACTACATTACTATAAAATGGCGTATAGTTGAATCTAATCAAGCTCCTAAAGGTTTTTTTGGAGAAGTTATAACATGTGCAAATGTTAATCGTCATTATATAGAAAAAGGCAATAAGAGATTACCAGAATTTTTGCGCCCTGCATTTACACAATATTTCTCAAACTTAGAAGCGTTTAAGTTGTCTACTTAAAAAATATTTCTTATATTCAAGTATTAATAAAGGTTTTGTATGATTGTAGATAGCGATCTGATTCTTAATGAATTAAAGTCAAAGTATAAAGACTCAGAAAATATTGTAATACCTATTTATAGTGATGTTAATAAACATCGCATACATAACCGTGTATCTTTATTATATATTTATAATATTAATACAGAGAGTGAATATATTATCCCTATCAATCATTCCGATAAAATTTTTAATATCAGAGACTTGAATTTTATAAATAATGATGCTAAAACGTATACTTATAGTAGTGGAATTAAAAATTCAGTAAATATAGATGCGTTATATTATTTTCAAAAATCTACAAATATAAAAGAATCTGATTTATATACAAATGCTCATGCATATTATTATAATAGATGTTGGAGAATAAATAATATTAATGATATAATACCATTACTGAAACATAAAGAATACTGTAAGAAAATAGTAGATATTATATTACCATTATTACAGTTATGTAATGAACCCGGATTTACTGAATATAATGATATACTATTACCGCAACTAAAACAAATTGAATCTGCAGGATTATATACAACTTATAATACAATAGAGCATACAAGATATAATCCATGGTCTATTACAGGTCGTCCTAGTAATGCATTTAATGGTATAAATTATGCTGCTTTGAATAAAGATGATAATACAAGAGAGCGATACATTAGTAGATTTAATGATGGTAAATTAGTTGAATTTGATTATGATGCATACCACTTAAGATTGATTGCTAATATAATTGACTATAAATTACCAGATACTTCTATACATGCATACTTAGGAAAGTATTATTTCGATAAAGAACTACTTACAGAAGATGAATATAATGAATCAAAATCTATAACGTTTAAGATACTATATGGTGGAATTCCTAAAGAATTTGAGAATATACCATTCTTCAGTGAAATAAAGAAGTATATTTTTGAAGTTTGGGATATTTATAAGCGTAAAGGTTATATTGAAACACCTATTTTTAAACGTAAAATATATAAAGATAATTTAAAATCACGTGATATAAAACCACAAACATTATTTAATTATATGATACAAGCTGTAGAAACGGAGCAAAACATTAACGTTATAAAAGATATACACACATTCTTAAACGATAAAAAGAGTAAGCTTATTCTTTATACTTATGATGCTATGTTATTTGATCTTCACCCTTCTGAAGCAAGCATACTTACTGATATTTCAAATTTAATGAAATTACCTGTAAAATGCAAAACAGGAAGAGATTATAAAAATATGAAAGCTTTTGATTTTAATATTATTGCTTGATATTTATATGTAGGAAAATTATGAATATACTCGATATTTTAGAAGAAGTTAGTTGGAAAACTGGTAATGGTTGTCCCGATTTTAATAATGCTCATCATGTTAATTTATTAGAGCAAGTTTTAAGATCTCTTGGGCTCCCTGAATCTGAAATAAATATATCTATACAAAATTTACGAGAAGCAGATAATGATAATCCTGACAAGGCTACCAATACAGATGATGATAAATATGTTCATTTAGGTAATGGTATATATGTCAAGAAAGGTCAAGAAAATCGACCAGATGCTCAAAAATTTCAAAAAACAGATACTGGAAAATTTACTCAATTAGATGGTCAAGAACCTGGTGATGAAGATAATAGAGAGTATACAAAAAATATGCTTAATACACCTGAACCTGGTTCTGATGCTGATAAAGAAAGAGAACAAGATAAAAAGCAAAAAGCTAAAGCTCGAGCGAAAGATGTAGTTGGCACTACTTCTGATGGCCCATCCCCTGCTCAATTAAAAAATGAGAAACAAAAGAAAACGTTCTTGAAAGGTATGGTTTCTGTTTTACTAAAGCAAGATGAAACAGCAGGAATGGGAGCCGGAAGATTTAATATGTCTCGTGAAGATCTTACTATATATAAAAATTATCTTGAAGGTGATATACCTGAAATACCATCATATGATATTTCAGATGAGGATATAGATACAGTTGTTTCTTTTGTAAAACAAGCAAATCCTACATACTTTAAAAGTTTTAGAGAGCGACTTCGCAAAAAGGGTGACCCACCAAAAGAATTTCGAACAGGTGATGCCGGTTCTCAAAGAATACGAGCTGTCTTGAAACACTATCTACAAACTGGTGGTATTAGTACCATAACTGGTAAGATGGTGCCATTCAATGAATCTCAATTAGATCATAAAGTATCGTTAGATAATGGTGGTAAAGATGAACCTGCTAACTGGGAGTTTATGGAATCAAGATTCAACCAATTTAAAGGTGCATTAGACAATGATAAAATTATGCAGAATATAACAAAGAAACTCTCTATGACACCAGAGCAAGAGCGCGCTAAAAAATTAGAAATAGAATTAAAACAATTCTCTAAAACAGCACTTATTGATTATTGGGATAAAAAATTTAGAAGTAGTGGGGATCATGGATTAACAGAAGTATCAATAGATAAAATGAATAAGCAGCAACTTGATTTCTTAGTCAAAGGTTGGAATAAATCACACCCTGAGGGTACAGACTTTTTTGTTGCTAGATATAGATCATCAGCAGATAGAGCTTCCGGAAGAGCAGGTGGTGGTAAGCCTATTGGTAGAGCGGAGTTAATAGATGTTGTAAAATCTAAAATGGTAGGTGCTGGGTTAGATATACCTACTATATCTGAAGTTGAAACAACAGATGCAGCTATGCAAAAGATAATTGATCAAATTGAGTCACGAAAGAGTCAAATTAAAACTCTGAAGGCTAAAAAGTAATAATGCGTACTCAACTTCTATGTACATTTACAACTGACAAGGTAGTAAGAAAAACAATTGATCAAA
>MDTB01218178.1_pt1 | contig 10343 bp, 8 predicted proteins | sample 811161 | NCBI WGS metagenome assembly MDTB01 (sample SAMN05326650, study PRJNA326480) | marine metagenome | isolation source: seawater | place: Mediterranean Sea | collected 2009
AAAAGATCCCCTTAAACGTGTTGCAGAAGAAATACACCAAGACTTATATAGTTTTGAAACGAAATTACGCGAGCATGGAGTACAAGTTATACGACCTGCTGCTCCTAGTAATGTTTACGATCCAGATAATCCTATAACTCCTGCATTGCAAGTAAGAGATTCAATGAAGGTTATAGGATCCAATCTATATAAATTTATTCACACCGACTATAACTTAGAATTACAAAAAGTATTACCAAATTTTACGGATCTTGTTGATATTTTGTCGTATAAACAAAATTTGCCTAGTTCATTATATAGTAAACAACAATATAATATATTAGCAGGAAGTAGTTGGCCTTCATTTGAAGATTTTTGTAAAAATAATTATGTAGTGCATAAAGACATACAAAAGGAAATAGAATTATATAAAGAAAGTTTCACTTATGATAAATTGGCGTCACCAGAAGGTCCTAATATAATACTTACAGACAAAGAAATAATTGTAGATCATCATGAATATATAGACTATATAAAACGACTAAAGCCATACATAAACATAGATAAAACATGGCGCCATATTAACACCCATGCAGGACATACAGATGGTTGTTTCTCCATATTAAATAGTAATACAATTTTAGGCATAGGTGATATTATAGACAAATGTATGCCCGAATATAAAAATAAAATAAGAATATCTTGGAACAACTATCAAAAACACATTAGTGAATTTAAAAAACATAAAAAACAAGTTGGGGGTCGTTGGTGGATACCAGGACAAGAACAAAACAGTTCGTTAACCAATTTTGTAGAACAATATCTTACACATTTAGTAGGTTATGTAGAAGAAACACAATTTGATGTAAATTTACTAAGTTTAGATGAAAAAACAGTATTTGTAAACACAAATGATCCTAGCTACTTAACAAATAACGGATTTTCTATTATTCCTATACAATGGAGACATCGCTGGTTTGTTGACGGCGGACTACATTGTATAACTTTGGACTTGCATCGAGAATAAAAAAGATAGTAAAATAATAACATGTTTAAACTTAATACACTCACAGTAAAAAACTTTATGAGTGTGGGCAATACCACACAAGCAATAGATTTTAATCGAAATGATCTCACGCTAGTACTAGGTGAAAACTTAGATACAGGAGGAGGTGATGCTGGTGCAAGAAATGGAACTGGAAAAACTACAATTATTAACGCACTAAGTTATGCGTTATACGGCGATGCACTTACTAACATTCGTAAAGACAATCTAATAAACAAAACTAACGGCAAGAATATGTTAGTTACTGTAGAGTTTGTAAAAGATGGTGTACAGTATCGTATCGAACGTGGTCGTAAAAGTAATGTTCTAAAGTTTTATATAAATGATAGCGAACAAGAAGCAGATGACTATGCACAAGGAGATAGTAGAGAAACACAAAAAGCAATAGAGAACTTACTAGGTATGAGTCATGCTATGTTTAAACATGTTGTAGCATTAAATACATATAGCGAGCCGTTTTTAAGTATGCGACAAAATGACCAACGTGCTATTATTGAGCAGTTATTGGGTATCACTATATTATCTGAAAAAGCAGAAAATCTAAAAGAACTAGTACGTAATACTAAAAATAAAATACAACAAGAACAATTTCGTATAAAAGCAGTTGAAGATGCAAATAGTAAAATCGCAGAACAAGTTGAAGCATTAAAACGTAGACAATCTCTTTGGCAAAAGAAAAAAGATGAAGATGTATATAAATTAAAAACTGCAATAGATGATCTAGCACACGTAGATATTGATACTGAACTTAGAATACACACTGAACTAAATGAGTGGCATACACTAAACAACACACAAGTACAACTGACAAAAGATATATCTGCACTACAAGCACAGTTAAGTAGAGCAGAACGTGATGTTAATCGCACTAAAAAAGCATTGGACAACGTGAACGAAGGTATATGTGGTAGTTGTAAACAGAGTGTTACACACTTAGAAACACACAAAGAACAAATACAAAAAGCACAAAAAGAACATGAAGATGCAAATAATTTTTTACAAGAACTAGAACAAGGTATAGATGAGTTCGAAGCTCTAAAACAAACAGTACCTAACAAACCTAAAACATTTTATGATAATGTAAATGATGCTCATAATCACAGATCAACATTAAGTACACTTACAAGTCAACTACAAAGTAAACAAGACGAAACAGATCCTTACACTGAACAAATTGCAGAAATGGAAACTACTGCAGTACAGGAAATAGGTTGGGATGGCATAAACGAATTAACAAGAATACAACAACATCAAGAATTTTTACTAAAACTACTAACAAACAAAGATAGTTTTATACGTAAAAGGATTATAGAACAAAACTTATCATACTTGAATGCACGATTAGATCAATACCTAAATGCAATAGGCTTACCCCACACAGTAGTATTTCAAAATGACTTAACTGTTGAAATACAAGAATTAGGCAGAGACTTAGATTTTGATAACCTAAGTAGAGGCGAACGTAATAGACTAATACTAAGTTTGAGTTGGGCATTTCGTGATGTTTGGGAAAGTTTGTATCAACCTATAAATTTACTTTTTATCGATGAACTAGTAGATAGTGGTATGGATAGTTCTGGTGTAGAGAATAGTATGGCAGTACTAAAACGTATGAGTCGTGAACGTAATAAGAGTGTTTGGCTAGTCTCACATAAAGATGAATTAATCGGTCGTGTAAACAATGTTCTTAAAGTAATAAAAGAAAATGGGTTTACTAGTTACGATACAGATGTAGAAATTGCATGAACTTAGCATTAGACCACTGGCATATAGAAGTTAGTAGTATTTGTACACTTAAATGTCCAAGATGTACTAGAGCAGAAGTACCAGAAACACTGCTTAATCGTCAACTTACATTGGAGTTTTTCCGTAAACAGATAGGCGAAACTACAATAAAAAAGATGCGTAAAATAAGTTTTTGTGGAGACGACGGTGATCCAATATATGCCAAACAGTTTTTGCAAATTGTACAATGGATTAAAGAGATAAACCCTGATATACAACTATCAATAATAACAAACGGAAGTTACAAAACTGCAGATTGGTGGCAACAACTTGCTTTGTCTTGTAACGAATATGACGAAATACATTGGAGTTTAGATGGTTGGGATCAAGAAAGTAACAGTAAGTATCGTGTAAACTGTGACTGGAATAGTATAATTGAAGGAATAGTTACTTTTAGAAAATATAATAAAACTACCTATACAATTATTGCAACTATTGCATTTAGGTTTAACGAAAATAATTTAGGTAAAATTGTAAAACTTGCATATGATTATAATTTTGATTGTTGGCAACTTACTAAAAGTACAAAATTTGGAAGTACATATCCTAGCATATATGGTGATTATGATTTAATGGAACCATTAGATAAAACACTAATTGCAAGTGGACATAGGTTTGAACGAGACGAAAATTATATTACTAGTCGAAAACGTCCAGGAGCAGATTTAAAAGAAATATTTTGGCAACGTGCAAAAAATTTACAAAAAAGTAATGAATATCCTGCTCTATGTTATATAGGAAACAAAGGTGTATTCTTAAAAGCGACTGGCGAGTTTTATCCTTGTTGCTGGACTGCTCTACGTTACCCACATAATGAAAAATGGAATAAACTTGCTGAAACAAAATTTAATTTATATAATAATACACTAGATGAAATACTAGCAGATGACTGGTGGCAAGGTGAATTTAAGCAGTTCGATAACCTAGAATGTAAAACTAAGTGTATAAAGTCAAAACTTTCAAACAAGGAACACGTTACAAAATGGTAAAAATATTACACTTTGAACCAACAAGTAGATGTAATGCAGCTTGTCCTATGTGTGCAAGAAACATAGACGGAGAAGGTTGTGTTGTGTCAGTTGCAGATCTTAGTTTGGAAGATTTTCAATTGCAGATTATAAAAAATATTAAAACATTAAAAAAAATATTTTTTTGTGGAAATTTAGGAGATCCTTGTGCTGATAAAAGTTTATTAGACAAGATACAATGGATTAAGGAACTACATCCAGAAATAGTAGTAGGAATCAATACAAATGGTAGTATAAGGAATCCTGCATGGTGGACTAAATGTTCAAACTTACTTAGAGGTGTTTATGACTATGTTGTTTTTAGCATCGATGGATTAGAAGATACTAATCATCTATACAGAGTAGGTGTTCAATTTAAAAAAGTTATGGAGAATGCACAGGCTTATATTGACGCAGGAGCAAGTGCTCATTGGGATATGTTAGTGTTTGAACATAACAAACATCAAGTTGAACAATGCAAACAACTTGCAGACAAAATGGGTTTTACATGGTTTCGCAGTAAAGAAACAGACAGATGGGATATTTTTCAATTCGATCATTTAAAACCAGCAAATGAATATAATTATATTGACTATGATAAAATATTAAGTATACAATGTGAGCGTAATGAAGACGAATCTAAATATATAGATTACAAAGGACAAGTATTTCCATGTTGTCATATTGCTGAAGTTTACTATTCAAAAAAAGCATTTAATGATGACGTAATTAAATACAGTCCAGAACAGTTAATGCACCAATACCAAACTAGATTAGACAATGGAAATCCTTTCTATGTTTGTAAAAGAAGTTGTGGAAAAACTGTAAGTAAACGGTCTCAATGGAAACAAGAAATACAATTAAAATAGGAGACAATAAATGTCACACGAAAAAATTATAGAAACATACGAAGCGTATCTAAAAGAATCAGAAGCATTTGAAACAAAAGGTATTAAAGCTGCTGCCGCTCGTGCAAGAAAAGCACTAGGTGAATTAGGTAAACTTGCAAAAGCAAGACGTGCAGAAATTCAAGATAAAAAGAATAATATGTAAAAAAAGATATATACAAGATAACATGCAAAACTGGTATCACAAAAACAAAATCGTTAAAGAAATACCAGCAGGCATGATTGGCTTTGTATATTTGATAACAAATACTACAAACGATAAAAAATATATTGGCAAAAAACTGGCTCAATTTAAGAAGACTAAACCTCCTCTCAAAGGCAGAAAAAACAAACGTCGTACACTAGTAGAAAGTGATTGGCGTGATTACTATGGCTCATCAGACGAACTTACGCAAGACGTCGAAACATTAGGCAAAGATAAATTCAAACGTAAGATATTATATTTCTGTTCGAGTAAAGCAGAACTATCTTACATAGAAGCAAGAGAACAATTCAGATATAAAGTACTAGAATCAGATGACTGGTACAATGGGCACATTAGAGTAAGAGTACATCAAAAAGGCATTCTTAACAAACAATTAAATGGCTAGACAGTGTCACAATAGATTCAATTAGGCGTTTACGGTCTTCGCAATAAACCGTCGCTGACACAAGTAAAACCAACTTTAGGCACAAAAGATCGAGGCTCTGTGAAAAAGATACAACCTCAACTGTAAACACATTGCTGTTATGATGTGTAAAAGGTTCCGAGACTATCAGTGAAGGCTGAAGTAGGGGGTTAACGGGTTTCCGCCTCCGTGCAGTAATGCAATCTTCTTATAACAGATGAGTGAAACACGCAGATGATGCTAATTTCATTTATTACTACACCCGGCAACGGGTGAAGTATGAGCTCAACTTCGAGATGATAGCAGTTTCGTTTCACTCAAAGAAAAAAGTTCTTGTAACGAAGTGAAAAGAACGAATGAACGTAGTTCATTCCTATAAGATTATTTGTTTAGTCTTTTTGCTTAGTTCGATATTGTCTTCGATTACTGCGTTGAAGTGTTTGTAATCACTTTGTGGCATATCCAATAATTCGCTTAGAGTTACACCACCTCTCATATACCAAGCAATCTTAGTCATAGTGGATCGCAGTTCATTTACTGACTTTTCATATCCTTTTAGTAGCCCCTCAATCTCAGGATTGGAAAGTGTTAAGAGGCGAATGCGAAAAAATTTGATTGATCAAATGTAAAAGGTGTGCTGTATTGTTCCTTGCATTCTGCACAAGTAGTAGATACAGTTTTTTCCGGAATAGCAGTAGTTATTTGATCCATGTATTTTCTTAATGATTCGTAAAATTGTCTTTCTGTATTTCTTACAAAATCTGTTATGTGAGATTCGTTATTTACTACAACTCCATCTGGAGTAACAATTTTTTCAATACTTCCTGTAATGTTTGCAAGAGTGTAACCGGTCATTGTTCTAAATATTTCAGCAAATCTTTTTTGTTTTTCTTCTGAATTTAAATCAGCATCATTTACCATTGTAATTAATCTTTGTTGTTCGAATGTCTCTAAGTTTTGCTTGTTGAGTGTATTATAATCTATGGGTTGCACAAATACTTTCATTCCTTTGTATTCGAATGGCTCTGCATATAAACTCATATTCACAGGCATATCCATGAACTGCCTAAGATCAATTTCATAATTATCTGCATTTTCACACTTAGGACAAGTGCTTGTATATTCCATATTTTCGCCATAACTTGCAATTCTAATACCAATTAAAATAGTATCTAGATCTACAATAGGTACTGTCCAAGCGTTTTTGATACTAGGACAACAACTGTGTATCATATCCACTACACCTTGTCCATTCATAAGTGCATCAGGAGTGTTTACAGTAATTTCGTCTCGTGTACTCATAGGTAGTACCGGTATTTCTTTATTTTCCGGTAGTTGTATAGTACCAGGTGGATAATATAAACCACCACTAGGCAATTTTATGTATATCGATGCTTGTCTCATGAACTGTGATAATGGATTAGGTTGCATTTGTGCCATTTGTTCAGGATTCATTGAATAATTCTCAGGTACTTCGACCATGTTTTTCTCCATATAAATACATTATAAATATGTACGTGTGTATTTATATACGCATATAACTGGAGTTTTTTTCTTGCCTACTATTAACGTTCCTGGAATAGGTGAAGTATTTGCAGATGGTTTTGCTGAAGAGCAAACTATGAATCGCATACTTGCGGTACTACAATCATCGGATAATGCAAATAGTCCAGAAGCACAACAAAGATTAGCCGCGGCTGCGAATGCTAGTAGTTCTAGTGTAAGCATGTTTGGGAAAAGGATTCAGGAATCTGGTAATTTAACCAAAGATGGAAGTGCAAGTGTAGTACAAGGTTTTAGAGATGCAACGGATGCTAGTTTTAAATATGGTAGAACTATGCGTCAAGCAACCAGTGGTGTAATACGTAGTTTTGATAGTTTACAAAGTAAACCATTTGCACTAGCACAATCTCTTACTACAATGATAGGCACTATTGCTGACGCTGGCGGATTATTAGGAAAAGCAGTATTCGGAATTGCAGGCGGTTTTGCTGGTGCAGAATTTGCAAAAGCAATTAGTGATTCATTCGGAAGCAAATTAGCAGGTGCATTGACTGGTGGTCTTTTAGGTGCTTTTGCTCCTGGAGTTCTTACTGCAATTGCAGGTTTTATATTTGAAAAATTAAATTCTACTAGTGACGCATTCAAAAAAGTGCAACAAAGTGGTGCTTTGCTAGGAGGTAGTTTAGTAGAGTTTAGAGTAAATGCTCATGCAAGTAATTTAACAATGGCAGAATTTACAAATGTTTTCCAAAAAGCCGGTGAAGAGATGGCAACATTTGGTGGACAAACACTTAGAGGAGCCAGAGAATTTGCTAGAGCAAACAGAGAATTGAATAAAAATGCTACTGAGTTAAGAATGTTAGGTTTTAGTTTTGAAGATTTAGGTCTTGCTACTGCAGATATGATGTCTAAATTTGCAATGAGCGGCATAGCCATTGACGAAAGTGCAATCAGTACAAGAGAATTTTCAGAAGCAACAAGAACACAGTTGTTACAACAAAAAACTATTGCTACACTGACTGGTAGAAGCATAGAACGCCAAAAAGAAGCAGAAAGACAACAGCGTAAAGATGTACAAGTACAAGCAGCTATAGCAAGACTAGGTCCACAACAACAATTAGAAATAGAAAGATTAATTAGTGCATTTCCACAGATGAGAGGTGCAATTTTAGATACAGTAACTTTTAATGGTCTAGCAAGTAAAGATGCATTAATGTTATCCAGTGCTATGCCTACTCTAACAGAAGGAATAATCAATACTGTCAGAGATATCAAAGGCGGTAGTGGTGTAGCAGTTGATGCGTTTAAAGACTTTGCAAAAAATAATACTACAATCAGATCAGAATTTTTAAATAATGCAGATTTAGTTGCCGCAGTGGGAAGATTTACTGACAATACTTTTGTAAAAACTATAGAAGGAAGCCTTTTAAGTCTACAAAAAACTATGGCAGTCAGTATTAATAGGACTATTGAAGATGTTGCAGATGATTATGATAGAATCAGAACCAGTCAGAATGCGGCTACTAAAGCATTAATTGAATTAGAAAATAAAAATCGTGATTTAGGTATGACAATGAGTGCATTGACTACTTCTTTGTTAAAAAATAGCAGAGGTATCGTTGCGTTTTTAGGATCTGCTACTGAAAAACTTAATGATGGTATAAAAAGTTTAGCAGGAATGGCAAACATAAGAGGCAGTACATCGCAAGGCGGCTATAATACAGAAGTATCTGCATTACAAGGCATAGACGGAGTTGCAACTGCAATGAGTACTGCTGGACAAGGCATTAACAATGCTTCTACTAATATACCTCCTAATAACCAATTGGGTGGCGGTACTACAAGTCAGACCAAGACTGTAGATGTGAACGCACCTGTTCTACAACGTCAAATAGAAGAATTAACAAAAGTAATGCGAGGCACAAACAACAAAATGGATAGCCTTTCAACAGTTTTAACCTAAAAACAATTAGGTAAATACATAATAAGGTAGTATAATAAGACATGAGCTGGAAAAAGCATTTTACATTAGTAAAGGACAATAGTCCTCTTACAAACATACCAAATAAAGGCGGTAGTGATGGTACAAAATACAGTCACTACGCTAGTCATTTACCTGAGGTTTATATAGGACATCCTAATCGTACCGAACGGTATGGACAGTATGAAACTATGGATATTGACAGTGAGATTAATGCTGCACTGGATATTCTTGCTGAGTTTTGTACACAAGTAAACAAAGAAAACGGTACTGGATTTGATATACATTTTAATGAAAATCCAACTGAAAGTGAAGTTGAGATTATTAAGAAGCAGTTACTTAATTGGAATAATCTAAACGACTTTAACCAAAGATTATTTAAAATTTTTCGTAATGTTCTAAAATACGGAGATCAAGTATTCATTCGTGATCCAGAAACATTTCAATGGTTTTGGACAGAAATGAACAAAGTCACTAAAATAATTGTAAATGAAAGTGAAGGTAAAAAACCTGAACAGTATGTTATTAAAGATATAAATCCTAACTTTGAAAATTTGACTGCTACTGCAAACACTTATGCTGATCCCGGACAACAGGGCGATTTGTACAAAAATAGAGGCTACATACAACCCAGTAACATTTATGATGGCAGTGGAGGCGCTACTGCACAAGGACGTTTTGATCGTGCTTTGAATGAGAAAGCAGTAGAAGCGGATCATATAGTACATACTAGTTTGACTGAAGGATTAGATTCCAATTGGCCTTTTGGTAACAGTATACTAGAACAAGTCTTTAAAGTATATAAGCAAAAAGAACTACTAGAAGATGCAATTATTATCTATCGAATCCAACGTGCACCTGAAAGACGTGTGTTTTATATTGATGTAGGTAATATGCCTAGTCATATGGCAATGAGTTTTGTTGAACGTGTAAAAAATGAAATACACCAAAGACGTATTCCTAGTAAAACTGGCGGTGGTGTAAATATTATGGACACAACTTACAACCCACTTAGTACAAATGAAGATTACTTTTTTCCACAGACTGCAGAAGGTAGAGGTTCTAAAGTTGATACGCTACCAGGCGGTACTAATTTAGGTGAAATAGATGACTTAAAGTTTTTTACTAATAAATTATTCCGTGGTTTGCGTATTCCTAGCAGTTATTTACCAACAGGTATTGAAGAATCGCCTGGTGCATACAACGATGGTCGTGTAGGTACTGCGATGATACAAGAAAAACGTTTCAATGAATATTGTATAAGACTACAAAGACTAGTTGCTAGAACATTTGATAGAGAATTTAAAATGTATCTCAAGTGGCGTGGTGTAGAAATAGACAACGGTACATTTGAGCTACGTTTTAATGAACCACAAAACTTTAGTAGTTTCCGTGAAACTGAAATGGATCAAGCAAGAATTGGAACATTTACTAGTTTAGAACAGTATCCATATTTGAGTAAACGTTTTTTAATGCAACGTTACTTAGGTATGAGCGAAGAAGAAA
>MDTB01021657.1_pt1 | contig 10342 bp, 7 predicted proteins | sample 811161 | NCBI WGS metagenome assembly MDTB01 (sample SAMN05326650, study PRJNA326480) | marine metagenome | isolation source: seawater | place: Mediterranean Sea | collected 2009
AAGTCGGTCCGAGTTGGTCTATTAAATATACGCCATTAGGAAATGGTGTCAACACTTTTGAGTAAAAAAATATAATTAATTTAGAAAATTATTTAAAAATTGAATGTGAGTGAATTACATCAGCATATTTAGAACGTAAGTCATGCAAATTTGCTTTATGCGCATCCAAATCTCTATCTCCAACACAATCTTCAACAATAGTAGTTGGTAGATTGTTTTGCAAAGAATCTACAGCAGTTGCTCTAACGCAACCACTTGTTGTAACACCGCAAACAACAATCGAATTAATATTCGTTTTTTCAAGGAAATGAATAAGGTTAGTTTGGAAAAATGCACTAGCAAATTTTTTTTCAATTAAAACTTCATTTTTTAATGGCGACAAATCAGCATTAAAAGAAACTGCATCAGAGCCTGGTTCAAGAATATTTAAAGCAGGAATTTTGGATCGGAATACACTTGCTTCAGATTCATTGTGATAAACAGTGGTTGTAAAAATTACTGGAAAGTTGTTTAACCTAAATTTATTAACTAAATCAATATTTGCCTGAATTAAATCATCGCACTCAAAACCAAGAGGTGACGATGGATCGGTAAATGCTCGGCACATGTCAACTACGAGTAGAGCTGGAAAATCTCTCATTCCTGTTAAATGCGATTCCAGTTTAGTCAAAGGCTATTGATTTATAAATGTTGGTGAAACCGGTGCTTCTAAATGAGTTTCTTCTAAGCTTTTAGATTTAATATCTTCAATTGTTCCACCAAAATTAAACATTTCATCAGCCACTGTATCTTTGGACATTTCTGCTCTTAATAATTCTGTTGCCTCATTATCTAAAGTAAGATCATCATTTATCACAACACCATATCTCCGAGCCCCTTCCACAGAGACAAGTTTCTTTGAAACATCTGCAGTTACAATGAGAGGATCACGCTTTAAGGGATCACCCCAGCCTCCTCCTCCCCAGGTATTAAAATACAAAAGATCTCCTTTTTGCACTTTTACATCCTCACATTTTGCAGGTATATATTCTTCGGAGCCATCAGTTCTAACTAGTAATTTAGTAGAACGCATACCAGGCTTGCCACCATTTACTCCCCAGGGATAAGTTAACCATCTATCATCATGTATACCTATATGACCATCAACTAGGAATCTGTATGCAACAGACAAACCATTGCCTCCTCTATGAAGACCAGCACCACCTGAATCAACTATGAATTCATATTGCTCAACTCGCAGTGGAAAATATGCTTCAACGAATTCATTTGGAACATTGGTAAAGGATGGCCATAAGGAATGGCCATCAGGACCATCTCCAATGGGTCTGCCCGGAACACCACCGAAACCAATTTGAAATAATTGAAACCATTCTCCTTTATCATCATATCCTGAGAAAAATAAATGAGGTGAATCTGAAAATCCTGCAGCATTCAACATTTCATTTGGTGCGCCCATTCCTAGCAGGGCTCCGAGAACATCAAAAATTCTTCCAAGCGCATGAGTTCTGCCTGAGAGTGCAGCTGGATAATTGGGTTTTAAGAGAGTTCCTTGCGGTATTCTCACATCAACTAGATCGTAAAAACCATCATTAAAAACAATTTGCGGATCAACCACATTAATCGTGAAAGAGCCAAAGAACATTTTGAACATGTCTTCATTTAAATAAAAATTAACAGAACTTTGAGCCTGGGGATCAGTGCCCTCAAAATCAAAAATTGCTACATCCCCTTCTCGCCACATTTTACAATGAATTTTATAAGGGCCCATGCCCATACCATCGTCACAAATATAATCAGAAAATTCTCTAGGCTCTTCTGGAATAAACATAGAAATAATATGCTTCATAGCATCATAGTTACGCTGCAACATTATCTTCATGGTTGAGCAAAAAATATCATCTCCAAATCTATCAGCAATTTCGTTACATCTTGTTGCTGCTGTATTACATGCAGCAACTAAAGCATTGAGATCAAATCGATTCCATTGAGATGTCCTAACATTGTGTAAAATTAATTCTAAAACATCTGATTGAAGCTCACCCTTTTTATAAAGTTTAATAGGAGGTATACGAATTCCCTCTTGAAAAATAGTAGTTGCTTCGGTTGGAATAGATCCAGGAACCATGCCGCCGTTATCAGACATGTGACCAAACATAGCTGACCAAGCAATATGTCGACCATCTCTAAACACTGGTTTTAAGACCATCCAGTCTGGAAGATGAGATACAGCTGCATTACACATATAAGGATCATTGGTTAAAATAATATCACCCTCTTCGATTTCCTCGTCATAGGCCTCAGTAAAACCATGAATAAAAGAGCCAAACTGACCCACTACCATTTTGCCTTCTCGATTAGCAATCATTGGAAAGCAATCTCCCTGCTCTCTAATACCGGGTGACAGAGCAGTTCTACTTACTAATGCATCCATCTCTTCACGAGCATTTTTTAAAGCATTCTCAATGAGATCAACTGTAATCCCATCTACATCAATTGTTTTGAGTGGGGATTCGTTTGTTTCAATAATTCTTGCTGACATATTTATTTTTTTGGATTAATAATTAAGTTACCGACTTCATCAACAGCAGCTTCATGGTTAGGCAAAACTACAGTAGTAGAATCCATCTCTGAGACAATCGCTGGTCCTGATATTAAATGATTTGCATGCAACTTATTTCGATCATATATTTTTGCATCGTGCCATTCAGATTCATGGTAAAAACGTGAGTCTTGGATCACTGCATCATTTAAGGAAGCTTCTGAAGATGTGTTTGTTGAGGAATTAATTTCTGCTTGTGTAACTTTTACTATTGCTCGGATCATTAGTATTTCATGACCATCATTTAATTTAAAAGTAAATAATTGATAATGCTCATCATCAAATGCATCAGTAATTAATTTAATGCCTTTTGTTTCAAATTCTTTTTCATTAAACTCAACGGTTATTTGGAATGCTTGACCTGCATACCTAACATCTGCTTGATAGGTGACCTCAAGAGTTGAATCATCAGCGCCATCTTTGATAAGTGACTGGGATGCTTTCTCTCTCAGGTCTGATAAATCTTCAAGAAATTTTTCTGTAGTTATATTTTCAGCCATGGCTAAATAAGATCTTGAAGCTTCGTCTTGAATTTGAGTGGTCGCATCACCATAGGCACATAAAACGCCTGGTCCCGGAGGAATGATTACTGGAAAAGAATTAGAAAGAATACCTAATGCATTAGCGTGAAGAGGGCCAGCCCCACCAAAACCGACTAAAGCGAAATCTCTTGGATCAAATCCTTGTTCAACAGATACGAGCCTTAATGCTCCAAACATTGACTCATTTACGATTCTAATGATTCCTTCTGCTGCCTCCATTAGATCTACACCAATGCCATCAGCAATGATTTGCACAGCTTTTTCAGCTGCTTTTTTATCAATAACCATGTCTCCACCAAGTTGCACATCACTAGGAAGAAGGCCTAGAACAATATTAGCATCACAAACTGTTGGCTGGTCTCCACCTTTCATATAAGCTGCCGGACCCGGAACTGCACCAGCAGATTCAGGCCCTACTCTAAGAGCTTTAGTTAACTCTGGCACAAACGCAATTGAGCCGCCCCCCGCACCGACCGTTCTAACATCGACTGATGGAGCTTTAACTCTAACATCACCTACTAAAGTTTCTCTTCGGACCTTAGCTCTTGAATTCTGAATTAATGCAACATCGGTTGAGGTTCCACCCATATCAAAAGTTAAAATATTCTCATAGCCAGCTTGATTGCAAAAGTGTATTGCTCCGGCTACACCTCCAGCAGGTCCTGACATTAAATGATTTACGGGCGAATCACCCGTTGATCGGCTTGAAGCAAGACCACCATCTGATCTAAGGATAGATAGCTGAACATCATGACCTAAAGATTTCTCTAAACTTGCTTGTAAATTATTAACATAGCTTGAAACTTGAGGTCGAACATAAGAATTCAAGACAGTGGTTTCAGCTCTTTCATACTCTTGCATTTCAGGTATAACCTCGCTAGAGATAGATATTGGAATATCAGTAAAAATTTCAGCAGCAATCTCAGCAGCCCGCACTTCATTCTCATCATTAATATAAGAATTAACAAAACTAATAGTTAAAGCCTCAACCTCTCCTTTTTCTTTAAGAGCATTTAGTTGTTTTCTAAGATGCTCGACATCAAGAGGGGTAGAAATTTCTCCTGAAGCATCCATTCTTTCTTTTACACCATAAGTAAGTTCTAAGGGAGCCAATAATGGACCCTTCATAAAACTAACCCAGCCCCCTAAACCTCCAGGACAAAAAGAACGCGCTACTTGCAGAACACTTTCATAGCCTTGAGTTGTTAATAAACCCACTTTTGCTCCGTTGCCAGTGAGAACAGCATTAGTAGCAACGGTAGTACCGTGCATAACTAATTTTATATCTTTTGGATTAACTCCAGACTGATCGCATATTCTAGCAACGCCATTGAGGACTCCAATAGAGGAATCTTCAGGCGTAGATGGAACTTTTGCTGTATAGGTAGAGCCATCCGACTCGTTTATTAATAAAAAGTCGGTAAAAGTTCCACCAACATCGACACCCAACCGATAAGACATAAAATGTTAATCCTTTAATTAAAAGTTATATTTTAAGTCTATGCCGTATGTTGCATAAGGTGCTTCATGAATAAACGATCCGCCAAACTCAGGAGCTGGGATAATTTCAGCTAAATATTGCTCGTCGGTAATATTCCTACCCCACAATGTTAGGCTTAAATTTTCACCAATTAGTGACGCTCTAAAATCTATTAACTCATAAGGGTCTCTTACCGATCTTGACATGTCAGAGGGCACTACTGGAAAAGCAAGTAAAGCACCCCATACTGATGGCTGTTGATCGCCTTGCACAGTATGGAACCAGGTCTCACCCACTTCCATATAATCCATTCTTAGAACTAAATCATAATTTGCAGAAAATGAAGTTTCATACTGGAGCCCTAGATTATAGGTATGCTCAGGAGCTAAAGGCGCATTATTACCAACAGTATTTGGACGATGCGCATTCTTTTTAATTTCTCCATCAGTGAAACCTAGCCCACCATCTATACGTATGTTATCTGTAAGAGCATATTTAAAGTCTAACTCAGAGCCTGAAATATCTAATTGATCTATATTTGTTACTACCCTTAATAAGCCCCATGGACCTGCAAAGAATTCAAAGAATTGATTATCATCAACATCTGTTTCAAACATAGCTCCATTAACTTCGAGTCTTCCATCTAAATATCTACCCTTAAAACCAAGCTCAAATGATTTAGTAACTTCTTTCTTAAAAGTATCAGAAACACCTAAACCAGCACCTACAACACCTAAACCAAAAGGGTTTCCAGAATTAAGCCAAAAATCAATTGTTGCAGCACTTCCAGAAGAATTAAAGCCGCCAGATCTAAATCCAACACCATAAGATGCATATACAGTTGTATTTTCACCTTGAGTGGTCAAAGAGATCTTAGGTTGGAATTGATCAAAAGATTTTTCTCTTGAAGGAATTGAATCGCCCACCGCAGCCATAGCAGGGTTAATGGGCTGACCTCCACCATAATACAAAGCAGCCGCAGCACCAGGAACATTATTATTTACGGAACGTTTCTCCTTATCATAACGGCCCTCAAAAGATAACTCAGTTACATCTGAAAGATCGACTGAATATTGGCCGAAAATTGAGAAGACGTCGGTATAAAAACTATCATCAAACATTAAGTCTGTAGGATTTTTGCCCGAAGCTGGGACATAAGACTTATATTCAAATCCTTTTCCAAGATCTGCACCATAAGATACAGCTACATCTCTTTCTATTTCTGCGTAGTATGCTCCAATCAACCATCTTGTTGATTCGCTTTGATCACTACTTAGCTTAACCTCAATTGATACATCATCTTGATCTCTAGATTGAAATTGATAGCCATCACAAGTGTGAGGAAGATATGGTCCTAAAACAGAATTTGCTGCAGATGGTGCTGTGCCTGGCGCAGCAAATGAGAATCCAGGAGGCAAAGAATTAATAAGTGCTAAATTACTAGCTGTATTAGATGCGGCACATGCTGGGACAAAAAAATAACCCCCAAAAGCTCCAGAGGTTCCATCCGATAATAAAAATTCTTCCAAGTGATTGTAAGCAAGAACTGCTGTTAACTCTCTTCCACTAGCTAAATCTTCAGTATATTTTAGCGAAAAGTCTGCTGTTTCTTGTTCATTAACAGGAGGAACATTGAACATATAAGCAAATTCATGCGAATTAACATCCTTGTAGAATTGATCTGCGCCCGGAGTTCCGAAACCTTGGAATGCTGGAAGAGCAAACACTGCATTAAAATTGATTGTTCCGCCATTAGCCTCACTTATACCTGCTCTGAAATCCCATGAGTTTGTATCATTATCAACCAAGATCCTGCCACGAACAGTTGTGTCTTCAAAGAAATCAACATTTTGAGAATTGCTATATATGTTCGTGTGTTCTCCATCAGTTTCACGAGTACTGACTGAAAATCTTGTATAAACGTTTTCACCCAACATTCCGGAGTTAACATATTGCAATTTTGATGAGTTATTAACTCCCATTCCAACCACAGCAGTATTTTCTGATTCTCCTGATGGAGCTTTGGTTGTTATCAGGATTGCCCCTGAAGTAGCATTTCTTCCATACAGCGCGCCCTGTGGACCCTTAAGTACTTCAATTTGCGCAATATCAAGTAGCTCTCTATTAAAAGCATTTGGATTAGTCTGTAGCACTCCATCAACAACAAATGCAAAATTTGATTCAGCATCTCTTGTAGAAGTCAGACCTCTTATCGTAACCAAAGTGTCTCCAACATTAACGGTATTTGCCATTACAACATTAGGGGTTAAGGCAATAAAATCCTCAGGTCTTTCTATTCCGGCATCTTCAATATCGCTGGAGGTAAAAACACTCATGGCTATTGGAACATCTTGCAAATTTTCATCAACCTTTCGAGCAGATACTACGACCTCCTCTAAAGTTGGCTCAGCAAGTAAGCTAATTGATATAAAAAGAAAACTAACAGCAAAAATAAATCTATTGAAAATATTGAAAAAAGTCATATTCTACCCCTCAGTAAAAACTTATATATCTAATTTATACATGAAAATAAGTATTAAAACAAATGCAGTAATTAAGGGGCTTTAAACGATTTATAACAAAAAAAATATAGGTTTTTTAAACCTATATTTTTCTTCATCTAAGAGGATATATAATGTTAAGCAACAATTATGAAAAAACCATTAAATAATATCAAAGTACTTGATTTAACCCATATGCTTTCCGGTCCATATGGTGGAATGATACTCGCTGATCTAGGATGTGAAGTAATAAAGGTAGAGCCTCCAATCAAAGGCGAAGGCACAAGACGCCTGCTTGAAAATGATTCTAATTATTCTTTGAATGGAATGGGTGCATACTTTTACACTCTTAACAGAAATAAAAAAAGCGTAGCAATTGATTTAAAGAACGTTCAGGGATTAGAAATATTTTATAAGCTTGTAACCAAAGCTGATGTTGTATTAAGTAACTTCTCAGCAGGAGTAACAAAAAAATTAAAAATAGACTTTGAGAATTTAAAAAAGATTAATCCAAGAATTATTACATGCACTGTAAGTGGTTTTGGTGAATCGGGTCCTAATTTTCAACGACCAGCATTTGATCAGATTGCTCAAGCACTAGGAGGGGGTATGTCAATTACTGGGCTCTCAGCCCAAGAACCTATGCGGGCTGGAATTCCAATTGGTGATTTGGGAGGTGGTATGTTTGCGGTCATGGGAATACAGGCAGCAATAATTGATAGAGCTGATTCAGGGGTTGGTCAAAATGTAGACATTTCAATGTTAGATTGTCAGATTTCAATGTTGAACTATATGGCAACCATGCAAACAATGTCCGGTATTGTTCCTGAGCCTATTGGCAACTCGCATTTTGTTCACATGCCATACAATTCATTTCTTACAAAAGATTTTCCTATTGTCATAGCTGCAGTGGGTGATCAGTTCTGGCCAAGATTGCTAAAAATATTTAAAAATCCTGAATTGCAAGATCCAATCTATGAAACGGCTTTTGAAAGACAAAAAGATAAGGATAAATTAGAGTCAATTATTCAAAAAGAACTTTTAAAAGAAAATTCTGACTACTGGCTCAAAAAATTAGAAAATGAATCTGTTCCATGTGCCAGAGTGAATAATTTAGAACAAGCAATTCATGACGAGCAAGTTCAATATAGAAATATGCTTGTAGATGTTCCTCATCCTGAAGGAGGTTCTGCAAAAATTCCTGGTAATCCAATTAAACTATCTTCAGTTGAAGATGAAGAATTTCTTGCGCCACCTCTGCTTGGAGAGCACACTAAAGAGGTTTTAGAAAAATGGTTAGGTTTTTCTGAAGATGAATTAATTAAATTAGATGAACAGCAAATAATTGAGATAAAGAAATGAGTGCAGAGTTTGTTTTCATAAATGAAGTGGGTCCTAGAGATGGTCTGCAGAATCAAAAAACCATTCTTGCTCCTCATGATCGTTTAAAACTAATCAATCAATTGATAGAAGCGAATCTTCCGGGTATTGAAGTTGCGAGCTTTGTTAATCCAAAAGCGGTTCCAGCTATGGATGGAGCCACTGAAATTATGCAGGGTCTCCTAAAAATTGATAACTGTGAAATTTCTGTTTTAGTTCCTAACCTGAAAGGGTTTGAGCTCGCAAGAGCTGCAGGCGCAAAGATTATTTCTGTTGTTCCTTCTGCCACTGAAACAATGAATCAAAAAAATATTAACATGAGTCTTGATGAAACGATCTCAAGTTCTTGCAATATTTTAAATGAAGCAAAGAGCTCTCAATTAAAAACTCGTGCGTATGTATCTGTTGCATGGGAATGTCCATATGAGGGCGAAGTTGATAGCGATGTAGTTTTAGATATCGCAAGCCAAATGCTCTTATCAGGAGCGGATGAAATTATTCTTGCAGATACCATTGGCGCTGCCAACCCATCAAGCGTTGAGCTCTTATTTAAAAAATGTGTAAGTGAGTTTGGTCATGAAATATTGTCTGGTCATTTTCATGATACTAGAGCGATGGCCTTAGCTAATGTATGTGCAGCTTTAAACGAAGGAATAAGAAAATTTGATAGCTGTATTGGTGGTTTAGGAGGATGTCCATTTGCACCTGGTGCTGCTGGAAATCTAGCCACAGAGGACGTTGCAAACATGCTGCATCAAATGGGATATGAAACAAATATAGATCTAAATAAATTATCTGAAATTGTATTATCTCTTGAAGAGCAGCTTCATGCACCTCTTGGAGGCAGAATGTCAGCCTGGTTGAGCAAAAAAAATAAAGCTAGCTAAATATAATCTTTTAGAAAATTCTCTGCGCAATTAATACCAACCTGATAGTCAGCTTTCATAATATTGATATTGGTTGTAGCCCTTTTAGTGGCTAATCTTGTAGGAGGACAAATCTGAGTAATTTTACAATCGACTGGTGGATTATTTATAAATTCAAGTGCTGCATTGTAGGTTGCTGTATTAGTTTTTAATGCCTTGGAAATATTTGGATATGATCTTGTAGCGAAAGCGGCAACATGATTTTCTAGTTTAGTTTTTCTAATAAATGCTTTTTCATATGTTCGGATAATCACAATCTCCCTCGCTCCCATCTCGTATGCTTTTTGAGCTGGAATTGGATCTGTAATTCCGCCATCATATTTTCTTTTACCCTGTAATAAAATTGGATTCTTCATTAACACAGGCAAAGAACCAGTTGCTAGCATTTCATTTATATAGTTTTCTTTAGTGAGCTCAATGTATTCAGGATTGCCAGTTTCAGCATCAGACACTACAACGTAAAATTTTTTTCCTACTAAATTATTTTGCAATCGGTCAAAATCTATTGGAAAAACCTTATTAGCATCTTGGTAAAGTTTTTCAAAATCCATAATGCTTTTATTTAAAAGAATGTTGGAATATCGAACATAGTCTTTTGATGCAGAAAACAACATTTTATCCAAGTTGTAATCTGCAACTTTAAGTAAATACCAAAGCTGAACAACAGCTCCATTTGAGACACCGAGATGAATATCAAATGGGTTATAAGAAGCTTTAATAAATGAATCTATTACTCCAAAAGAAAAGACCCCCCGGCTCCCTCCACCCTCAACAATTAATGCTGTTTTATTATTTTGCATATACTTATAATTATATCCAAGAAATTACAGGCAAAAAAAAACAGAGCTAGGCTCTGTCTTTTCAGTTCGAGATTGGAAGGGGTCTAAAGTGAGAATCTCTTTAGCTCCTTGGAG
>MDTB01047887.1_pt1 | contig 10342 bp, 12 predicted proteins | sample 811161 | NCBI WGS metagenome assembly MDTB01 (sample SAMN05326650, study PRJNA326480) | marine metagenome | isolation source: seawater | place: Mediterranean Sea | collected 2009
ATTCTTTGAAGATATAGCAAGAAATTTAAAACCTGCTCATGAATTAGGAATGAAAACAGTTTGGATTAAAAATAATGAACCTTGGGCAGCTAAATTTTCAGATGCTGAATTTATTAATTATAAAACCGATAAACTAGCAAATTTTTTAAAGGAGATAAATGAAACCTGACGAACTTGAAAAAATTATAAATGAATCTTTTGAAAATAAGCAAACCATTTCTGAGAATTCAGATAAAAAAATTTTAGAAGCTATTAATGAAACAATAGAGCTTACTGACAAAGGTAGTTTAAGAGTAGCTGAAAAGAAAAATGGAAATTGGTCAGTTAATCAATGGATAAAAAAGGCGATTTTATTAAGTTTTAGAGTTAATAAAATGGTTATGTCAAAAGGGCCTTATACTACCTGGTATGACAAAGTTCCAGGCAAGTCAGTCTCTTGGAATGAAAATGATTGGAAAAAAGCTGGGTACAGACATGTTCCAAATGGTGTTGTTAGGAAAGGGTCATTTATTGCTAAAGGTGTTGTTTTAATGCCTTGTTTTGTAAATCTTGGAGCTTACGTTGATGAAGGTACTATGATCGATACGTGGGCATCAGTAGGATCATGTGCTCAGGTTGGAAAGAACTGCCATGTCTCTGGGGGTGCAGGGATAGGAGGAGTTCTTGAACCATTACAAGCTGGTCCAGTTATTATCGAAGACAATTGTTTCATAGGAGCCCGTTCAGAAATAGCAGAAGGAGTTATTGTTGAAGAAGGTGCTGTTATATCAATGGGTGTTTATATTGGGGCATCAACTAAAATAGTTGAGAGAGAAACAGGTAAAGTCACATATGGAAAAGTACCTGCATATTCGGTTGTAGTTCCGGGTTCAATGCCAAATAAGAAAAATCCTGAAGGTCCTTCTTTGTATTGTGCTGTAATAGTAAAAAAAGTTGACTCAAAAACTAGAAGCAAAACTTCAATTAATGATTTACTAAGAGACTAATGGCTAACATAAATGAATTAAAATTAGCTAAAGACCTAATAAGATTTCCAAGTATTACACCTAGAGATGCCGGTGCAATTAATTTTTTAAGCAAACAATTAAAGTCTCTCGGATTCACTTGTAAAATTTTAGAATTTAAAGATAAAAAAAGTAAGCCCATTAAAAATTTATACGCAAGATTTGGAAAAAAAAGTCCCAATTTATGTTATGCAGGCCACACTGATGTAGTGCCACCAGGAAATATTAAAGATTGGACTGTTAATCCATTTAAACCTTCTGTCAAAAAAAATCATTTAATAGGTAGAGGAGCTAATGACATGAAAAGCTCCATAGCCTGTTTTGTTTCCGCGGTAAATAAATTTTTAAATAAAGGAAAATTTAGTGGATCTATTAGTCTTTTAATTACTGGTGATGAAGAAGGTCTTGCTATCAATGGAACTAAAAAAGTAGTTGATTACTTAAAAAAAAGAAAAGAAAAAATAGATTTTTGTATTGTAGGTGAGCCTACTAACCCCAACAAACTTGGTGAAATGATAAAAATTGGGAGAAGAGGAAGTTTATCTGGAAAAATAGAAATTTCAGGAACACAAGGACATGTTGCATACCCACACTTATCAAATAATCCAATAAATACTTTGATAAGTATTTGTAAAAAACTCAAAGAAAAAAAACTAGATGAAGGAAATAAAAATTTCCAGCCATCAAATCTAGAATTTACAGCTATAAATGTAGATAACAAGGCTCACAACGTAATACCATCAAGAGCAAAAGCTCAATTTAATATAAGATATAATAATTTTCACAATGCAAATTCTTTAAGAAAAAAAATTAATACTACAGTAAAAAATATATGTAAAAAAAATAAATGTAAATCAAAAATAGAATTCATAGCTAATGGTGAATCTTTTCTCACTAAACCTGAAAAGACTATATTCATGGCAAAAAAAATTATAAAAAAAGTTACAAAATTGACACCTAAATTTTCAACAACTGGGGGAACATCTGATGCAAGGTTTATCAGAAAAATAGCACCTTGTCTTGAATTTGGTTTAGTAAACAAAACTATGCACAAAGTAGATGAATGTGTATCTTTATCTGATCTAAAAAAACTTACGAAAATTTATCAAAATATCCTAGAGGATTATTTTAGGTGAAGCTTTATAAAGTAAAAAAATCTAAAATAGACAATCAAGGTCTTTATGCAGCTAAGAACATTAAGGCAGGAACTAGAATTATTTTTTATAAAGGAAAAATTATTACAAAAAAAGAGACTGAGAGAAATCCTAAATACGATAACGACAAAGCAATTTATTTATTCAATCTTAATAGTAAATATGATCTTGATGGAGATTTTAAATATAACACTGCTAGATTGATAAATCATTCTTGCAATCCTAATTGTGAAGTAGATGGAAAAGGATTAAAATTGTGGATTTTTGCCTTAAAAGATATAAAAAAAAATGAGGAATTGTCTTATGATTACGGGTTCGGTTTTGATCAAGACTATAAACAATTTCCATGTAAATGTAGGTCAAAAAATTGCTGTGGTTATATTGTTAGGGAGGGTTCTAGATGGAGAATAAGAAAGAAGAGAACTTAAAAAATAACAAACTAAATCAGTTAGGTTCTATTTTAATATCATTAATTTTAATTGCTTATTTTTTTTATGGATTTTACGTAGATGAAAATAGCGCTGGAGCAGGTAATTATAATGGGGATTTCAGATCAATTTGGGGAAATTTACTCCTTTTAAAAGAAGGCTTATTTCAAAATATTGATAATATTGAATATAATGATAGCAGACCTCCTTTATCCTATATTTTACATATTTTTTTTAACCCTTTTATTAATGATCAATTTACTTATAGAATTTCAGTTTTATTTATCTCTCTCTTGGTACCAGTACTATTATTTTTTTCAATAAAACAAAATTACTTTCATCTAGATAATCATATAGTTTTTTTACTATCTTTAATAATAACTCTAAGTCCTTATTTTAGAACTACTGCTTACTGGGGATTGGGAGAAAATTATGGTTTAATTTTTCTTTTATCTTCTTTCCTGCTTTATCAAAAATTTCAGAAAAACTATAAAGTAGCAAAAAAAGAAATTAATACTTTGTTAATATTTTTTTTATGTTTAAGTAGCTCTTTAGTAATTTATTTTGATCAAAAGTTAGTTTTTATACCGACATTAATCTTTATTTTAATATTAAATATGAAAATTAACATTAGACTCAAAATATTTACATTCCTATTTTATTCTTTATTCTCCTTACCTTATATTTATTTAATTTACAGATGGGGAACACTTATTCCACCATCGGCAGCATCGGCAAGAGGTGTAGGTCAAATAATTGAATTATATCAACTTGGTTATTGTTTTACAATTATAGGATTTTATATTGTTCCATTTTTGTTTTTAACCGATTTAAAACTATCAAAAATTAAAGAGAAAATATTCAATAAAAAATTTTTAATAATTATTTTTATTTTTTCTATATATTTAGCTTTTACCATTACTTTAAATGATTTTGAAACACTTCGAATTGAAGGAAAAGGAGTTTTCCATAAATTATCTTTTATTATTTTTGAAAATAATAATGTAAGATTTATTTTTACAATATTTGCTTTTTGTTTTGGCTTACTTGTTACTTATTTATTTTTTGAAGATAAAAAAGATTTAACAATTATATTGTATTTTCTTTTGCTTTCTATTTTAACTTTTCCTTTTTATCAGGAATATCTTGATCCCTTATTTTATATTCTAGTCTTTAGCTTCTTTCAAATAAGATTAAAAATTAATTATAAGAGAGTTTATTTTATTCTTTTTTACTTTTTAATTTTCTCGCTAGGTTCAAAATATTATTACAGTTTAGTTTTATAATATTATTTCTTACATATCATTGAGAACCAAGTATAGGGAATAAAAAATTGGTGAGTGATTTTTGAGGAAACGCTGCGAAAATGTTCTTTTAATAAATCTAAATATTCTTTTTTTAATCTAACGTTCATGCCTCTATCTTTGGTAATTAAAAATTTCGCAATAAAATTTTGTCTTTTTAAAAGTATTGGATCTTCTGTTAATAACCTAGAGTTTTTTTTCATTTTTTTTTTACAAAGTTGGAGCAGTTGGTTTATTTCCAAATTGTTTAGATGATGTAAAATTCCAAATAAAATAACAAAATCAAACTTGGGTAAATGTTTTAATTCTTTTTTTTCAAATCTTTTGCAAAAAAAGTTATGATTTTTACCTTTATATTTATTTTTTGCGTAATCAATTGATCTTTTATCTATATCAAAACCATAATAATTAACATTAGGAATATATTGTAAAATTTCAGCAGGACCACATCCAATATCTAAAACATTAAATTTTTTATTTTTAATATTTTTAACGATTATTTTTTTTCTAAAAGAAGTACCTGACATAACTTTTTGAAAAATTATATATATGATAGGATTATTGATTAAATTATATAAAGTACTAGTTCTTTGTGACATGTTTTAATTTTGTTATTACTACAGCAAATGTGTTATTTTAATAATATAACATATGTCAAAAAAATATATCAAGATTAATTAAAAGAAATGAAACTTTCGATTATTATACCAGTTTATAATAGCGCTACAATTCTTCATAAATTAAATAATAGAATTTTAAAATCTGTGGAGGAGATGAAGCTTATAAATGACTTTGAATTAATAATGATCAATGATTTTAGTGAAGATAGTAGTTGGGAGATAATCAAAGAATTATCACAAAATAATAATTATATTAAAGGCATTAGTCTGGATAAAAATTATGGACAACATAATGCAATTATGGCGGGTTTAAATTTTTTTTCTGGTGAAAAAATTATTACACTTGATGATGACTTGCAGCATCCCCCAGAATTTTTTTTTAATATTTTGGAAAAATTAAATGAAAATGAAGTTTGTTATACTTATTATAAAAACAGACAACACATAAAATGGAAAAAACTGGTAAGCAAAGTAAATAATATTGTTTCTAGCTTTCTTTTAAACAAGCCTTTTCATATTTATATGTCATCCTTTCGAGGAATAAAAAAAGAAATAGTGGTTAAAATTATTAAATATAAAGAACCAAATATTTATCTTGATAGTCTTATCTTAAATCATTCGAATAATGTTGGAATGATTACAGTTGACCATTATGCAAGGCAAGAAGGTGAAAGTAACTACACTCTTAATAAGCTTTTAATTCTTTGGTCAAATATGGTTTTAAATTTTTCATTTTATCCAATTAGGTTTGCCTCTATATTTGGGTTAATTTTAAAATTTTTTATAAAGATAATAAGAAAAAAGGGAAACAAATCGCAATTTCAAATTTCAGAAAAGACTTTTTAAATCATGACCAAAACTAAATCAGTCGTAGATATAATCTTACCAAACTATAATAGCTCTAACTTTGTTGGGGCTACCATTAAAAGTATATTAAAACAGAATTTTAATAATTGGAGGCTCATAATTATTGATGATTGCTCTGATAATAAAACTAAAAAAATTATCAAAAAATTTAAAAAAAATAAAAAGATAAAAATATTTTGGATGAAAAAAAATCGTGGTCCAGGTTATTGTAGAAATTTTGGTATCAAGAAATCAAGATCAAAGTATTTAGCTTTTATAGACTCGGATGATATCTGGAAAAAAAATAAATTAAAATTACAAATTAATTTTATGAACAAACATAATTATGATTTTACTTATACAGACTATAGAACCTTTGGTTTAAGAAAAAAATTTATAAAGTCTCCAAAAACTTTTACTTTTAAAGAATTTATACATAATACATCGATAGGAACTAGTACGATGATAATTAAGAGAAATGTTATTAAGGGGATTAAATTCACAAATACTGAAATATGTGAAGATTATTTCTTTAAATGTAAAATTTTACAAAAAATAAATATTGCTTATTGTTTGAACATTTTTCTAACAGATTACAGAATTAGAAATAACTCGCTGCAAAGCAATAGAATAAAAAATTTTTTTTGGATTTGGAAAATTAATAAAAAGTTTAATAATTTAAATTTTTTTCAAAATTTATTCTCTTTGTACTCAATTTCTCTAAATTCGATTAAAAAATATGGCTTAAAATAATTTTCAAAATTAATATCTTATTTTAACCAAATATAGTCCACATGCAGGTGCGGGTGGAGCACATAGCTCTCTTTTTTTTGATTTCATTACCATTTTAAATTTTTTTAAATTCCATTTATTGTTGGATAAATATTGTAAACATCCCACCATAGACCTTACTTGCGTTTGCAAAAAAGATTTAGATTTAAATTCTATAATAATATTATTATTATTTTTTTTAACTTTAACGCTATTCATTTTTCTTATTGGAGAACTAGCAGAACAAGAGGATGCTCTATAGGTTGAAAAATTATGAACACCCTCTAATAATTTCGCACCTTTTTTAAGAAGCTTAATATCTAGTTTCTTTTTTACATGCCAAGCTTTATCTTTGTCTATAGATAATCTTGCCTGTCTGTTTATAATTAAATACTCGTAAGTTCTTTCTTTAGCATCATACCTTGAATTGAAATTAAGACTTTTTTTTTTAATGTTGATAACTGAAATCAAGTATCTTTTTAAAAAAAAATTAATTGAGTCAAGAAAAAATTTTCTATTTTCAATTTTTTTATCTATTAAAAAATTCGCACTTTGCGAAGTAGCATGAACACCTTTATCTGTTCTACCTGCCCCTATCAATCTTACTTTTTTTTTTAATATCTTTTTAAGTTTTTTCTCTAAAACTCCTTGAATTGATAGTCCATTTTTTTGAAATTGCCATCCCACAAAATCTGTTCCAACATACTCAATAATCAGTTGATAATTATGATTCATGAAGTTTTGTTCCTACTTCAATTTTATTTCCAATTAAAAAATCAGAAACTTTCATGCTGTTTTTGCCTTCTTTTTTTATTTCTAAGACTTGAATTGCATTTTCTAAGCAGGCTATAGTGAGTTTATCGTCAATAACTTCTCCTGGATTTCCCATCATTTTAATTTCTTTTGCCTTTAATATCTTAATTCGAGCACCATTAAGACAAAACCAACACCCAGGTGTCGGATGTAAAGCATTTATTTTTGCGATAACTTTTTTTGCATTTTCTTTCCAATCAATTTTTCCTTCAGATTTTAGAATTTTTTTTGCATAAGTGGCTTGACTATGATCTTGTTCTTGAAATTTTTCTTGTCCTTTTTCCATTTTACTTATAGCACTTATAATAGATTTAGCTCCTAACTGAGATAAAATTTTTGATAAGGTTAAAGAATCTACATTTTCGTTAATTTGAATTTTATCTTGATGCATCACAGGCCCAGCATCTAGCTCTTCAACTATTCTCATAATACTTATGCCAGTTATGTTATCTAAATTCATAATCGATCTTTGTATTGGAGCCGCACCTCTCCACTTTGGGAGAAGAGAAGCATGCACATTAATGAAACCATATTTTGCAAGATTTAAAAATCTTTTTGGTATAATTTTTCCGTAAGCTATTACAATTACAATGTCTGGTTTAAGATTCTTTAAAAAATTGTATTCTTCATCATTGTCTAAGACTTTTGGAGTTCTTAAATTTAAATAATTTTTTTTTGCAAATGTCTCAACACTTGAAGGAACAATTTTTTGACCTCGATTTGCCTTATTGGCTGGTTGAGAATATACAGTTAAAACTTTATGATTAGAATTAACTAAAGATTTTAAGGTCGGTACTGAGAATTCTGGCGTTCCCATAAAAACAATTTTTTGTGACATTGGTTTTAGACTATTACTCTCTCAATTTCCTTTTTTTGTTTAACCAACTTTTTGATGATCATATCTTTTTTAAGCTTTGATAGGTAATCAATAAATAATATTCCATTTAAATGATCAACTTCATGTTGAACACAGGTGGCTAGAAGGCCATTGGCTTTTAACTTTTTCTCTTTTCCGTAATAATCAATATATTTTACAGAACATTCAGCGGGCCTTTCTACTTCTGCAAATTGTCCTGGTAAAGATAAGCAGCCTTCTTCGTATACAGAAGTTTCTTTGGACTGATAAATTATTTCAGGATTTATCAAAAAAATTGGTTGTCTTTTATCTTCTTCTTTAGAAATATCAATCACTACCAATCTTTTTAGAATTCCAACTTGTATTGCAGCTAAACCAATACCTGGAGCTGCATACATAGTTTCCAACATGTCATCCATAAGTTTTCTAGTGTTTGAGTCTACTTTTTCAAGAGGCTCACACTTTTGTCTTAGAATAGAATCAGGCTCTATTATAATTTTTTTCAACATTAATAAACTATATTGTAATTAACTTCTTTGTGGAAGTGCAGAAATTAAAATCTTGTTTCTAATTTTTTGTAAATTATTTTGATTTAAGAGATGTGTGATAAAATAAATTGTTTCTGGATCTAAATTATATGCTTCGTCTTCTCCAATTATCTCAACTAATTTTAAAGTTAAAAAAGCTGACTCTTTACTTTCTGCTAGCTTCAGTAAATTTGATGGAACGTTGTACTTTTTAGAAATTTCCTGATAATTAAATTCTTTGGGGATTTCAAATCCGTCTTTAGCCAAGGATTCAACTAAAGCTAGATCTTTAGCTGAAAAAAAATATTTTTTATTTTTTTTAATTTTTTTGTATATTTTAATAAAATCTTTTTGTGCTTTTTTCTGGTCTATTTCTTTATTAAAGTATTTTAATAATCTTGACCTATGTAAAATTTTATCATCAAATTTAATTTTTCCTAATTTAAGTTCTTCTTCTGTAATAATATTATTTTTTACAATTTCTTGATAAGAATCTGGAATATCTTCAAGATCAATTCCCTTCAGTTGATCGCTTAAAAATTCTACAAAAATATTAGACAAATTATCCTTTTTGAATAATTCTTTTAGTAAAAATAATAATTTAACTTTGTTTTCTGAGTTATCTGAAAGTAAAAATTTTTGATAAATTAAAGCTCTGGAGTCTATATTGTCAAAAGTTTGGTAAATGTCTTCTGCTTTTATTAAACTATTCAAATCAAAAACAATATTTGAATAAATATCAAATATTTTCTGTTTATCAAACTGATCTTTATTGGCGGCGATCTCTAAATTTTTTAATTTATCCTTATCTTGAGGATCATCTAACTTTATTAGATTGGCAGCATTTAGGTATTCCCATATTAATTTTGAAGTATTTTTCTTTGGTTCATATTTAAAATCCCTTATAGTCACACTTGATAAATAAAAGTGAAGCAAATTATCTTCCATTACCTGTTCGGAAGTTTTGCTAGTTACGCCTAATAGAAAATTTATCTTATCATCAAAAAATTTATCTGATTGTTTTTCCTCTCTTAAAATATCTAATTGAAGTTGTGCCTCGTTCTTTTTTTTATTGAAAACTAGACAATAAATTTTAAATTTTTCTAGGTAAGAGTCTTTTATACTTTTGTCTAAAAAATTTATCTTTTGACAGCCTTCTTTAATATCCGCTTTAGCAATGTTGCTATCAACAAGGTATTGAATTAATTTTTTTTTATTTGGAAAAATTATATTTTGTTTTAGAAATTTTTCTATAAGTTCTAATCTTTTATTCTCAATCATCCAGTCAATTTTTAAATCGACAAATTCTTTTTCATTCATGCCTTTGGGCGGGTATGCAATAGATAAAATTGTATTTTCAAATAATTCTGTTGCTGTATTTGAAAGTTTAATTTTTTTGATTCTTTTAAAACTTGATCTAACATTCTCTGCTTCAGTTTGAGTCCACATATTTAAATCAAAATCATTTTCAGCTGGATCATATATTCCAAATATTTTTATATTTTCAGAGCCTTCCAATATTTCATTTTCAATTTTAATATTATTATTTATTTGAGACTTTTTAAAAATTTCTGAATTAATTGATTGATTAGAAGTATTGTTGTCAGATTGAATTATCGTAGATTTTTTTTTTATTTCTTTATTCCAAATATCTATTTCTTCTTCAGCGTAAAGTGATTGGTGCAAAATTAATAAAATTAAGAAGCTTATATATTTATTTAAGCTGCTTAATTTCATTAGTTATATCAATTTTAAAATTTTGTTTAGGACTAGGAAAATTTATTTTTTCTATTAGAAAAATCGCAATAATTATTACAATCAAGAATAAAACTAGTTTAACTAGTATTCTTCCTATTGAGCTACCAATACCAGATTGTCGATTGTATTTAAGTTGCATAGTAAAAAAATATATTTAAACTGGAAAAATAAGACATATTTGTGATAAATCAAATTTAAAATTGGTAAAATAATTGAAAAAAAACCTTGTATTAACTGGAATGATGGGTGTTGGCAAATCTA
>MDTB01062737.1_pt1 | contig 10342 bp, 2 predicted proteins | sample 811161 | NCBI WGS metagenome assembly MDTB01 (sample SAMN05326650, study PRJNA326480) | marine metagenome | isolation source: seawater | place: Mediterranean Sea | collected 2009
AGGGGCAACAGACATGTGGCAAAAGAATATTCAATCATTTGCATTGATAGGTGAGGGTGCGTTTAAGGTATTTATTTGGGATATATATGATTTAAAGCTTTTTTCAGAAATGAACTCTTTTTCTTGGCAGAATAAGTTCATATTGGAATTTGATTACAAGCGTGAACTGAAGAAAGATAAAGTTATTGAAGCTTCTCTCAAAGAGATGAGACGCCAAAAAGGTGTTGCAGAAAAACAAATTAATGCTTGGAAAACGCATTTAGAACAGGGGATCAATACAGCACGGGAAGGGACAAAGGCGGCTGTTGTGTGGGCGCCTGATGGCCAAATTATTTTCCATTATGAGGGCAAGGCCCCAGTAATAATTAATGATAAACTCTTTGCTAAATCATTTATTAACATTTGGCTCGGGCAAGAGACTTCTGAGCCAGAATTACGTTCTGCACTGCTGGGAAAAAGGCAACCAAATCCACAATGAAAAATATAAGATGATTTTTTCAAGAAGTTTTAAACTTTGTGTATTCACACGCAAAAAAAGGCTTGTGAGTTAAACTGGCCTGATATTTTAGAGTGCGTTTAATTTAATCATAATAATTTGCAACAGCGCGATGAACAGCAGTAAGAGCACACATGACCCAGGGCTTAACCATCTGTAAAGGAACCATTTAAGCCATACTGACATTCATTTCTTTAACAAAGTAGATATTCAGTATCTTCAAAGCAGAAACTTTTAATAAAGTCTCTTATACAGAAGTGAGTATGTTTCAGCTCCTCCAATCTTATCATAATCAAAACTTAAATCCTGGTCAAAATTGTAAGTTGGGTGATGATTGCTAAGGGTTAGGCCAAGCCCTTGGCCGCATTTTCTTGAGGCTTCGTAATCATATTTTTCACAGAAAACTTTTGGCTTTAATGTGATGTAGTTGAAGCCATAAGGTCTCAAGAGATTGACGGGGTCCCCAAGCACAGTTCCAAATTCTGGTGAGAAGGAAAACCTGAAATATTCATCTGAACCAAAATCTATCTGTTGCTTTGAAGAGAGACCGCTCTTCCGAACGTCAAACGTGCCAGTGTCAAAAACAGATTTACCAATGGTATATTTCAATTTAGGGCTCAGCACGCTTGAGCTAAATTTCATTTTTCCTGCTAAACCTAGGGAATAGGCGGTTGAATTTCTATCATAATCGCCTGTTACTTGAGCGCCATCGACGTTGGTATCTAGAGAGTTATACTCATATGTTTTTGACGCCATTAAATCCAGCACTAGTGAATCTGCTAAATCGTAAGCCGCATAGACACCAGCAGAAACCGAGCGGCCTGTGTTGGTTCCTGCGCTTGTGCCGGTCATTGTAGTGTCTGAGAAGCCCGCGCCCAATATTAGTCCGTACATGCTTGACGGTGATGGTCTTGTGCTAAAGTTGAACGCTGTAGACATGAATGTATTTTTAACGCCCTTATCATTTTTAGAGTGACTTATTGATGTCTCCCAAGACGTATTTCTGGTCCCTCTCGCATTCACATTGTCAAATGACATTGATCCATTGAGCAATTCACTATTATCAAACCAGTCCACTTCTACATTCTGGAAGGTCATAATCGGCCCTGTCTGTGGACGATTTGCGCTAGATAGTAATGTTGAATTTCTAGACATAATTCGGTCAAAAAACGCTGTTTCTAAACGTAACGCACTGTTTTTTCCGAATAAGATCGCATCAGAAATTTGTTTTTGATCGGTCTGCGTCAAAAGTTGGTCATCATCTGTTATTGTCACAGCAGAAGCAGCTATTGCGATTGTAGCGTTTGCGGGGTTTGACAAAGTTATATTAAATGATTTGCTATTTTCAAAAGCAGCGTCATTTAAAATTGGAACAGATATTGACTGTGTCCTCTGGTTCGCCGCGAAGGTAAGGGTTCCGCTTCTAGCAGTATAGTCACTACCAGCTGTGGCAGTTCCATTACTTGTTGCATATTGAACCGTAACAGTCAGAGGTGTGAGGAAACTTAAGGAAACATCCACGCTTACAGCAGAACTACTTTCTGATACTGTTACTGGGTTGATAGAAATCGTTGGATTTCCGTCATCATCTGTTATCGTAATAACGCCCGTTGCGTCGGCAATAGTTGCACCACTGCTTACGTTTGACAGTCCAATATTGAATGTCTCTGTTCCTTCTGGAAGATTATCCGCTAGCACATTAACAGATAAAGTTTTTGAAGTTTCTCCTGGATTGAAAATCAGCACGCCCCCAGCTGTAGTAAAATCACTCCCGGCTGTAGCTGTGCCATTTGAGGTACTCCAGTTCAAGGTTATTGTTGAAGCGGACGCGCCACTCATTGTAACGGTCGTTGTTGCCGCGGCAGCATTTTCATTAGAAGTTGCAGCGTCAGCAATGCTTATTGCAGGGGCGCCATCATCGTCAGTAATTGTCACAGAACCCTGATTATCTGCAATTGACGCATTTGTAGCGCCACTTAAGTTTATATAGAAAACCTCATTTCCTTCATTCAGGCTATCTGCAAGGACATTGACGTTGATGGTTTTTGTCACTTGACCAGGTGCAAAAGAAACCGTGCCTGAAGCTGAATTGTAATCACTATTAAATGTTGCGGTCCCATTTGCGGTTGCATAATTCACTGAGACTGTATTACCAGATGCTGCGGATAATCTAACTGTCACGGCATGGGTTAAAGCGGCTTCATTAGTGGTTACAAAGTTATCAATGGAGATTGCTGGTGCGGTGTCATTATCGGTTATAGTCAACACACCATTTGGATCATTAAGAGTTACGTTAACAGGATTGGATAACGTAACTTTCACAGTTTCACTAGGCTCATCTGTGGCGTCAGAAATGATGGCCACTGGAACATTTTGAGTTGTAGTTCCAGGAGAAAATGTGATGGTCCCAGAACCGGCAGTATAATCTGAGCCGGCTGTTGCTGTGTCATTCGATGTTGCATAATTTACAGAAATTGTTCTACCTGACGCAACGGACAGTGTTGCCACAAGGTTTACGGTTCCTGCAGTTTCTGCAGATGTTACATCATTGATAGAGATAGTTGGTGCTGCATCATCGTCAGTGATTGTCATTGTTGCAATGCCTGATGATGTGCTTATGGCCGCATTTAAAGAAGATGATAATGTGAATGTGAATGTCTCATTTTCCTCATCAACAGTATCTGCGAGTATTGGAATATTTACAGTTTTGCTTGTATCACCAGCATTGAATGTGAGGGATCCTGTCGTGGATGTGTAGTCAGAACCTGCGGTCGCTGTACCATTGGCTGTAGCATAGTTCACAGTTACTGTTTGTGAAGAGACTCCACTTAAGGTGACTGTTGCCACCAGATTTGTAGCATTTTCATTTGATGTTGTTACATGAGCAACTGATAAAGTAGGTGTGCCTTCGTCATCAGTAATTGTCATGACACCTGTTGCATCAGAAATAGTTGCATTAGACGGATTGCTCAGGGCAATTGTGAAGGTTTCATTCAGCTCGTCCAAAGTGTCTTGAACAATTGTGACAGGCACTGTCTTAGATGTGTCACCTGGAGCAAAACTCAAAGTGCCAGTTGCTGATATGTAATCATTAGTAGCAGTTGCTGTTCCATCGGCGGTAGCGTATTGTACTGTAATAGTCTTTTCAGATGCTGCGCTCAGCGTTACTGATGTTGTTCGGACAACAGCATTTTCATTTGGAATGGTTGTGTCAGCAATAGAAATTGTTGGCGCATTATCGTTATCAGTAATAGTAAGTATGCCTTCTGAATCATTCAGGGTTACATTTACTGGATTGCTGAGAGTGACTTTGACTGTTTCGTCTTGTTCATCAATAACGTCAGCAAGTACAGCTACAGGGACATTCTTAGTTGTATCACCTGGAGAGAATGTGATCGTTCCGGTTCCAGCTGTATAATCAGCACCAGCTGTTGCTGTGAGGTTTGATGTAGCATAATTAACACTAATAACTCTTTGTGAGGCTGCCGAAATTGTGGCCACTAAGTTTTTGACGCCAGCAGTTTCTGCAGATGTGACATCATTGATAGAAATGGTTGGTGCTGCGTCATCATCAGTGATTGTCATTGTGGCAGTGCCAGAAGATGTACTTACAGTTGCGTTTGTTGGCGAAGACAGCGCAACTGTGAATGTTTCGTTTTCCTCGTCAACAGTGTCAGCAAGAATAGCAACATTCAATGTCTTGGTTGTATCGCCAGGGTTAAAGGTAAGCGTTCCAGTCGCAGCAGTATAATCAGCTGTTGCAGTTGCTGTGCCATTTGCGGTTGCATATGCTACTGTGACTGTTTGAGAAGAAACAGCACTTAATGTAACAGTTGCAGTAAGATTTGCTGGGTTTTCATTTGAAGTTGTTACATTTGCAATTGAGAGGGTTGGTGTTCCCTCATCATCCGTGATAGTCACTGTGGCGGAGTTGTCTGATATGGCGGCATTAGTAGGATTGCTTAAGCCGATAGTAAAGGTTTCATTTAACTCATCGATAGTGTCTTGCACGATTGCTATTGAAATCGTCTTTGAGACTTCATTTGGCGCAAAGCTTATAGTACCTGATTTTGAGACATAATCATTTGTGGCTACTGCAGTTCCATTTGATGTAGCATAATCAACTGTAATGGTTTTTTCGGATGGTGCATTTAGACTTAATGTTACAAGTCTGCTTACAGCTGTCTCATTTGGAGTTGTCATATCTGCTATAGAAATGCTTGGCTCATTGTCATCATCAGTGATTGTCAATATACCCACGGCATCATTTAAAGTTACCTCTGAAGGATTGTTGAGGGTCACTGTTACTGTCTCATTTACCTCGTCCTTTGTATCGGCAAGAACAGCGACTGGGATATTCCGCGTTGTTACCCCTGCGGCAAATGTGATGGTTCCTGTTGCGGCGGTATAATCTGCTCCAGCAGTTGCAGTTCCATTTGATGTAGCATAATCAACGGTGATTGTTTTTTGTGAGGCTGCAGAGAGTGAGGCAATAAGATTTGTGGAGCCAGCATTTTCATTTGCAGATACAGCATCTGCAAGTGAAACAGACGGGACTGCGTCATCATCAACAATAGTAAATTGGCCGAGAACGTCATTTATGACGGCATTAGATGGTGAGGATAAAGTAACAGAAAACACCTCATTAACTTCATCAACAGTATCAGCAAGAATTGGAATGTTGAATGTTTCAGATGTATCACCAGGAATAAACGTCAAAGTCCCTGTGGTCGCTGTATAATCAGCCCCAGCAGTCGCGGTTCCATTTGCTGTAGCATAGTTGACTGTCACTGTGCTTGATGATGGACCACTCAGAGTTACAGTTGCGGTTAAGTTTGCAGCTGTTTCGTCCGAAGTAGACGCATCAGCTATGGATAAACCTGGTGTCGTATCATCGTCCGTAATAGTCATAACACCCGTCGCATCAGCAATAGATGCATTGGTCGGGCTTGACAAAACAACATTGAAGGTTTCATGAGCTTCATCAATTGTGTCTTGAACAATTGTTACTGCAACCGTTCTGCTGGTAATGCCAGGATTGAACGTCAAAGTACCAGAGGTTGAGACGTAATCATTTGCAGCTGTTGCTGTTGCGTTCGCGGTTGCGTAGTTAACTGTAACTGTCTTTGCTGATGCAGAACTCAGTGTTACTGTCATTGAGCGAGCCACCGCAGTTTCATCTGGTGTAGATAAGTCTGCAATTGATAAAGTTGGTGCACCATCATCGTCAGTTATTGTAAGAATGCCCGTCGCGTCGTTTAGCGTAACATTACTTGGGTTATTCAAGGTTACTGTGACTGTCTCATTGGCCTCGTCTGTTGGGTCTGCAAGTACTGCAATTGCAACATTTTGAGAGGTTACGCCAGGAGCAAATGTAATGGTGCCTGTAGCGGCTGTGTAATCAGAACTCGCAGTTGCAGTTCCGTCAGATGTTGCATAATCAACTGTAATGGTTTTTGCAGACGCAGTTGACAATGTTGCAACAAGGTTGGTACCGCCCGCAGACTCATTGGTTGTGGCGACATCATTTATAGAAATTGAAGGAGCCGCATCGTCATCGGTAATGGTCATAGTAGCCGTGCCTGATGATGAGCTAACCGTGGCGTTAGTTGGTGAAGATAAAGCAACCGTGAAAGTCTCATTTTCTTCATCAATCGTGTCGGCTAAAATCGGGATCTGTATGGTCTTCGAAGTTTCTGTTGGATTAAAAGTAAGTGTGCCTGTAGTTGCAGTGTAATCTGCTGCTGCAGTAGCCGTACCATTTGCTGTTGCATAAGCAACAGTGATTGTTTGTGCAGAAACCCCACTGAGAGTGACTGTGGCAGTCAGATTTGCTGCATTTTCATTAGCAGTTGTAACATTTGCTATTGTGAGTGTCGGTGTTCCCTCATCATCCGTAATAGTTACAGTACCTGTGGCAGTGGCAATAGTTGCATTACTTGGATTACTGAGGCCCACTGTGAAGGTTTCGTTTACCTCATCTAAAGTATCTTGAACAATCGTGATAGGAATAGTCTTTGACGTATCACCAGGGCTGAAGGTTAATGTGCCTGTGGCAGCCACATAATCATTTGTGGCAGTTGCGGTTCCGTTAGCTGTGGCGTAATCGACGGTGATAGTTTGGCTAGAAGCTGCACTTAATGAAACTGTGACAAGACGAGCCGCTGCAGTCTCATTTGGTGTGGTTAGATTGGCAATAGATAAAGTAGGAGCAGCGTCATCGTCGGTAATTGTTAACACCCCAGTGGAGTCATTTAATGTTACTTCAGAAGGATTGCTGAGTGTAAGTGTAACAGTCTCGTTCACTTCGTCAACTGCATCAGCAAGAACTGCAACTGGTATATTCTTAGAAGTTACACCAGGTGCAAAGGTGAGGGTGCCGGAGCTAGCGGTATAATCTGCTCCTGCGGTTGCGGTTCCGTTAGATGTAGCATAATCAACCGTAACTATTTTACCTGACGCTGCAGATAGACTTGCCACAAGATTTGTGTTCGCGGCATTCTCATTTGTTGAGGAAGCATCAGCAACTGAAACTGATGGCAGAGCATCATCGTCATTGATTAGCATGGTGCCGACCGCAGTTCCCAGAGTCGCATTTGAAGGGCTGGTTAACGTCACAGAGAATGTCTCATTATATTCATCGGTATTATCTGCGAGAATACCAACCGCAATAGATTGACTAGTTACTCCTGGTGCAAAGGTGACAGTTCCTGATTTGCTAGTGTAGTCAGACCCTGCAGTAGCACTCCCATTTGATGTCGCATAGTTGGCTGTCACTGTCTGGGATGACTGACCGCTCAAAGTGATGGTGAAATTCAGATTAGCGGCAGCTTCGGCTAGATTTGACCCGTTTACGGCCAATGATGGCGTAGGGTCATCATCTGTGATGGTGATTGTAGCAGCAGCTCTTGAAATTGTTGAGTTCGAAGGATTAGACAGAGTAACTGTGAAGGTTTCATTTAACTCGTCAATAGCATCTTGCACCATAGTGATCGGAATATTTTTTGTTGTTGTGCCGGCTGCAAAAGTAAGTGTGCCGTTTGCAGCAACATAGTCATTTGCAGCGGTCGCTGTTCCATTTGAGGTCGCGTAATCAACAGTAATTGTTTGCTGCGAAGGAGATGCTAACGTAACGACTATGTTGCTAGCAACGGCAGTTTCATCCGAAATAGTTTTATCAGCTATTGATAACGTTGGCGCGTTATCATCGTCAGTGATAGTCAGGATGCCCGTTGCATCGTTTAGAGTAACGTTATTTGGGTTAGAAAGAGTTACTGTAACTGTCTCATTTGGTTCATCAAAAGCGTCTGCTAAAACTGCAATAGGAACATTTTTAGTTGTGGTTCCAGCTGCAAATGTAAGTGTTCCAGAGCTCGCTGTGTAATCTGACCCAGCAGTTGCAGTTCCATTTGATGTCGCAAAATCTACTGTGATTGCTTTTCCGGAAGCGGCGGATAGTGAAGCCACAAGATTAGTTGAGGCTGCATTTTCATTTGATGTTGAAACATCATTAATGGAAATTGTTGGAGCAGGATCGTTATCCGTAATCGTAACTGTGCCTGTTGCTGCTGCAATAGTAGCATTTGTTGGACTCGCTAAGGCAATGGTAAACGTCTCATCTGCTTCGTCTAACGTGTCATTAGTGATACTTGCCGTTACTGTTTTTGATGTATCACCGGGAGCAAAAGTTAGTGTAGTAGAACTTAAAGCCGTGTAGTCGGAACCTGCAGTGGCAGTTGCATTAGCTGATGCATAATCAACAGTTATAGATTTTGCAGATGCTGCGCTAAGGGTTACGTTTACTGACGCAGTACCAGCATTTTCAGCAATGGTGACATCCCCAATAGATATAGTTGGTGGGGCATCATCATCAGTGATCGTTGCTGTTGCGGTTGCGCTGCTAATTGTTGCATTATTTGCGGATGATAATGTAACTGTAAAAGTCTCATTCACCTCATCAGAGGTGTCGTTTGTCAAAGGTATCACAACATTTTTCGTGGTCTCGCCTGCAGCAAATGTTACAGTCGAAGAAAATGCATTAAAATCGCTGCCTTGCGTAGCTGTGCCATTAGATGCAGCAGCATTAACAGTCACTGAACGACCTGATGCTGCGCTCAAGGTCACGACTAAAGTTACACTAGTTTCGTCAGTTGATGTTCCGTTAGCAATAGAAAGGCTTGGTGTGGCGTCATCATCTGTTATTGTGAGTGCTCCTTGAGCATCGGAAATAGATGCATTTGTGGGGTCTGAAAGATCCACGTGGACAACTTCGTTATCCTCATCTAACGAATCAGCTAAAACCGCAACAGGAATGTTTGCTGTGGTGGCTCCAGCAGCGATTGTGATAGTGCCGGTTCCAGCTGTGTAGTCTGCTCCAGCAGTTGCAGTGCTGTTAGCGGTTGCGTAATTAACCGTGATCGTTTTTGAAGAGGCTGTGCTAAGGCTGACAACAAGATTAGTTGAGGCCGCATTTTCATTTGCAGCTGTTGCATCAGCTATGCTTATGGTTGGTGGGTTGTCATCATCGACGATCGTAACAACTGCTTGAGTATCTACAATTGTGCCGCTAGAGGCAGAAGAAATATTGACTAGGATGGTTTCAGCGTCTTCATCCAATGTGTCAGCAAGGATAGGTATGCTTATCGCCTTAACGGTTTCTCCTGCGGCAAAAGTGAGTGTTCCACTTGTTGCTGTGTAATCTGCTCCAGCAGTCGCCGTTCCATTGGCTGTAGCATAATTGACGGTTACTGCTCCGGATTGTGCAGATGATAAGAACACGGCCACAGTCTGATTAACTGCACCCTCGTCGGGTGTTGCAGAATCAGAAATATCAATATCAAAAGCAAAAGCTTTTGGCGCCAACAAAGTGAGAGCAGCAAAGAAAACAAAAACTTTTAAACACTTTAGAATGGAATTAATCATTGTTTTTAAGATCCATCTGCCCGTTACTTCAATGTGTTAACGTCACAAAACCTTAGATCTTTACTTTGATGTTTTAACTCATTCTCAACCAGCCTCAATTTACAATAAAGGCCAGACTTGATGGCTGATTTAATAAAGCAAAATCAGATTCTTTTAATATTTATTTCATAGGAAAAGCATTTAACCATCATCATCAGTTATGTAGACGTATGCCTGGCTATCTCTTAGCGTGCCATGTGACGCATTTTTTAGTGTTATAATAATTGTTTCTTTTTCTTCTTCTGTATTATCGTGAAGAATTGGTATGCTAATGGCTTTAACTGTTTCACCAGGCTTGAAGGTTAATTTGCCCTTACTGGGCATGTAATCTTGATTGCTTACAGCTGTTCCATCTGCAGTCTCATAATCAACTTCTACTGCGAAGGATTGGGCAGAAGACATAAAGACTACCACGGTTTGTGCTACTGGCTCTTCATTTGGAGTAGTAGCATCAGCGATACTTATATTAGCGCCAAAGGCTGAAAAACAAAAAGCCAGAGAAGAAAAAATGACGTTAAAAAATAAAAAGATTTGTATGAATTTTTTTTTCATTTAATGCCTGCACAATCTGGTTAAATATTAATTTTAAACGCCACGAACTCCCAAATTGTTAAAATGAGTGAAGTTTGTAAAAAATATATTTTTGGACAGGAGATTTTTTCAGTTCAACACATAGTCTCCTGTTGCACTCGCGGCCCTTCTAGTTGTTGGCCACCAGCTAGGTTTCTAAATTTTGAGTTCTCTTATTCTTGGTAGCGTCTTGTCGCTACAAAAATAGAGTAGATGGACATTAAAGTGAAAAGCACAATCCTTCAGAGGTAACTTTAAATGATGCCGTGGGTATATTGACAATCACTGATGATGACAATGAGCCAAGCATTTCTA
>MDTB01128070.1_pt1 | contig 10341 bp, 9 predicted proteins | sample 811161 | NCBI WGS metagenome assembly MDTB01 (sample SAMN05326650, study PRJNA326480) | marine metagenome | isolation source: seawater | place: Mediterranean Sea | collected 2009
CGTCGCTCGTGATACCCCCCCCGCCATAGACTTGGCATCGCTTCCTCCTGTCACCGCCATAATATTAAAAACCTCTATCATGCCAGTAACAGTTCCTAGCAGCCCTAATAAAGGGCACAAAGCGACCAGAGTCTTAATAACCGCCAAGTTCTGATTGACCAGTGCCCTGGATTCTGAGATGAGTTTTTCTCTAATCTGCTTGGCTTCCCAAGAGCGTCTCTCTGTCCTTGCCTCCCAGCCTACGGTAATCAACCTTGAATCATTTATCCAGGCCTTACGAAAATACCAAATCCTTTCGAAAATCAGCATCCACATAAAAAACAGCAGGATGGCAATGAGCCAGAGCACGTTGCCACCTTTATCCATAAACGCTATGAAAGCCTGGTATGCGGCGTCGAGCCAATACATGTCAATTCCCCAGATTTGCTTCTGTGTGCTCTGCAATAATTCCCGTAGTCTGCTCATTCAATACATGTATTATGCGCTGGGCACGTCCATTTACAATGGTATGGAGCAAGACAGTGGGGATGGCTACTAGCAAGCCTAGCACAGTGGTAACTAGAGCTCCTGAAATACCTCCCGCCATCGCTTTCGGGTCTCCAGCACCAAAGATAGTAATCGCCTGAAAAGTTACGATCATACCTGTCACGGTGCCAAGTAGCCCCATAAGAGGAGCCACAGCAGAGATGATTTTTAGCAAGGTAAGCCCACTTTCTAAATTTGGGGTCTCCTTGAGAATCCCTTCAGAGAGTTTGAGTTCAAGTGTTTCAGTATCCATCGACGGGTTATCCTCATGAATCTTGAGAACACGGCCAAGTGGATTATTAGTACTCGAGCGGCCTGTCTTGAGCTGAGTGTTTACCTTGCTCCCCACAGAAGACAGCACCACCAGGCGGAAAATAGCTAACGCAAAAGCAAAGATACCGACCGCAGTAATTGCATAACCAATATAACCTCCCTGGTGCCATCTCTCTGACAAAGTTGGGCTATCAATTAATGCTGACAAGAAAGTACCACCAGTCGGTCCGGTGGGATCAATTGAGAAGGTATGCATTCCTCTCGTCGCCTCAGCCAAATCCTCAGCCCAACCGGTCGCTGAACCTGAAGGCTGTCTAGCCAACTCCTGTATCGACCCAGTAGAAGGCTCAAAAGTAAGATACTTTCCTTCTTCTGAGACAAGGTTGAAGGTGCCCACACGCACCACACTCTGCTCTACCTTGTCTCCGTTAGGTTTCGCTACCGTTGCATCAAATGCTACAACGCGGCCAGATTCAGTCATTTCACGCTGGAGTTCGAACCAAACTCTCTCAATTTCTTCAACACTGGGGAGAACATCGCTTCCGCTCATTTTTTCGATGAGCTCATTCAGGAAAACTTCTCTATTGGCATGTTGAGTACTAATTAACGAAGTTTCAAAATTCGACGCCATATCTCCTGACGCCGAGGTCAAGTGTCCAAATAGCTCCGCAAGGCTACCTAGCTTTTCTCTTAACTGTTTTTGTTTGGCGGCAATAACTAAATCGTTCGCTTCAAAAGTATCCTCCAACCTTTTGCTGATCGCCTCCTGGCGCGTGCGCTCCCTTTTTGCTCTATTGAGAGCGCTATTTTGATTTGCCTTATCCTTTTTGAAGCGTGCCTCTCGAGCAGCATTTTCTCTGTTTTCTCTAACTTGGCCTCGTTTTATGAACTCTAAAAGCTCCTGAAGCGATTCAGCCTCATCATCTAAAGTAGGTGGTGGCGGTGGCTCGGGCTCTTCTCCCTTATCCTGGCCTAAAACACCAAAAGGTGTCAGGCTCAAAATTCCACAAAGAAATAGCGGGAGAGTTGATTTAGCGAATATCTTCATTACAAAGCCTCCGGTGCCGAAACGGGCAAGTTCATCAAATCAATGACAGCGGTCTTGTCAGCAATTCTTATACCTTGTCTTATTGCATTTTGATAAGCACGTCCATCAAGCTCCACCCATTCCCTTGCGTCCTGATCCCAGGCTCCAGCTGTCTCACCATCGATACTTTGATACAAGAGGGCAATTCTACCTATACGCAAAAAGCTTACATCCCGTTCTGAGCCATCTATCTCTACACTTCCTTCATATGTATCGATTTTACGACCATATTCATTTTCTATCTTATACGCTTCCAGAGCCTGACGAAATTTCTCCGCTACGGTTACGTCTGAACGGTCAAGGTTATTACGAAGGAATTCTATTCTTCTTTGGCGCTCTTCCAAATGAAAGGGAACATCCAGGGAAACAAATTTCTCCAAGCCCTCTACCATCCGAATCACAAGCGGAGTCATCTGCCTTTGAATCACGGTTACTTGATCAATGGAGGCTTCTATCTGAGCGATCCGTCGAATCTGGTTATCTATCTGCCTTTGCAAGCGCGCGTTATACACCTTGAGTCCATCTACTTGCTTCATAACTGTCTTATATTGGGTGTAAAGATCTCTGGTCTGCTCTGACAATTTATCAATTTTTACTTGGGATACTCTAGCCGCTTTATTTTTGTCGGAACCAACAGCCAAAATAGAGTCAAGCGTTTCGTTCTGCGCTAAAGCGACTGAACCGGCAAGGGCTCCAACAAAAGCTATAAGCACAATGGAAAGACTTTTTAGTCGATAGGTTTTCATGGAATAAGGCTTCCTATTTTTCAACAAGTTTTTAGGGCACTAACACAGGCTTCTTAAATCATAATCTAATTCTTATTTAGGCGCTTAGCTACTTTACTAAATGCGGGTCGGGCATTAAAACCCAGAAATTGATTGTTTTCAACGGTTGAAATAGCGCAACTTATGTAGAAATTCGATTCTTTAGGGGGGTTTGGTGATTATCGAGGGAGTTTTATATGGAAAATTTTTTCTCATAAACCACAAAACTATAGGCAGGTTGGCTATTTTCGGGGCCATGATATTGCCGAGAAGTCTCTTTCCAAAGAGTCCAATCTACTTCTGGAAATAAAATATTTCCCTGCGGTGAATCATGTACTTCAGTAATATAGATCCGGGTACAAAACTTTAGCGCGTCTTCATAAATCTGTGCTCCGCCAACTACAAAGAGATCCTTAACACCTAGCAGCTGAGATTCCTGACGCCCAACTTTTATCGCATCCTCTATAGAGCGCACCACGATCGTATTTTCAATATCTAAATTAGACCTTCTTGATACTACGATATTCTTGCGGCCAGGAAGCGGGCTCCCTACGGAGTCATAAGTTAATCTTCCCATGATGATCGGCTTACCCATTGTTAGATCACGAAAGTATTTTAGATCACTAGGTATTTTCCAAGGCAAGACCTGTCCGTTACCAATTACTCGATTTTCTGCGACGGCGGCTATCAAGCAAATATCTATCACTTAATTAGACCGCCACTGGTGCAGGGATATGAGGATGGGGATCGTAATCTATTAGCTTGAAATCTTCGAAACGATAGTCATATATACTCAATGGTCGCCGCAATATCTCCAGCTTGGGCAATTTTTTAGGCTCTCGTTTAAGCTGAGTTCTTACCTGATCAAGGTGATTGCTGTAAATATGAGAATCGCCAGTACAAATAATAATCTCGCCTAGACCAAGATCAGTCTGTTGTGCAAGCATCATAGTCAAAACTGCCAAACTGGCTGTGTTATAGGGCAGCCCAAGAAATGAGTCACTTGATCGAATCATAAGCTGTGAGGAAAGCTTTCCGTTTGCTACATAAAATTGATAAAGCAGATGACAAGGAGGCAATGCCATCCTGCCTGCTTTGACATTTTCATGGGGACTTAAAGCCTCATCAGGCAAGTAGTCTACATTCCATGCATGGAACAAGATACGCCTACTGTCAGGTCTATTTTTTAAGCAATCGATGACATCATCTATCTGGTTAATGACTTTGCCGTCCCGACCCTGCCAGGCAGTCCACTGAGCTCCATAAATTGGCCCTAAATCACCCTCCTTTGTTGCCCATTCGTCCCAAATGCGTACTCCATTCTCATTAAGCCATGCGATATTAGTATCTCCATTTAGGAACCAAATTAATTCGTTAATAATGCTCTTCAGATGAAGTTTCTTTGTCGTAAGTAGCGGGAATCCATCTGCCAGCTTGTGTCTATACTGTCTTCCAAAAACCGATAATGTTCCGGTCCCAGTTCTATCATGCTTGCGCACACCATTATCCAAAATATCTTGCAGCAAGAGCAGATAAGATTTCATTTCTGTCCTCCACTAAAAAATTCCAAATTCTGCTTCCTGTACGCCAAGCCAATAAAAATAAATCCGACAAAAACCAGAGGGATGCACAAAAACTGTCCCCGAGTTAACCATCCAAATGCCTGAAAACCTATATGTGGGTCTGGTTCTCGGAAAAATTCCACGAAAATACGCAATAGTCCGTAGCCAATGGCAAATACTCCCGAAACCGCATACGTAGGTCTGGGTCGAGAGGAGAACCATAACAAGATAAAAAATAACAATAAGCCCTCCAGAGCGAACTGATAGAGTTGAGAAGGGTGACGCTGAAGCTGCAATGGATCTCTCGGAAAAACCATTCCCCAAGGAAGAGATGTTGATCTGCCCCATAATTCCTGTCCAATAAAATTACCCAATCGCCCTAGTGCCAGACCCATCGGCACCAAAGGTGCAACAAAATCTAAAAGCCTCATAAAAGGTATTCGTTCTCGTCTGGCAAGAAGATAAGTTGCTAAGATTACCCCGAGAAGTCCTCCGTGAAACGACATACCTCCCTCCCAAACTCTAAAAAGCCACAAAGGATCGCGAAGAACTAATTCCCAGCTGTAAAATATGGCATACCCAATGCGTCCTCCCAGAAAAACGCCCATAGTTCCGTAAAAAATAAGGTCCTCAACTTTGTCAGAGCTTATTGGTGACCAGTCGTTTTTGCTGCGATGAAGCGCCAACCTCCAAGCAAAACCCAACGCTAAAAGATAAGTCATTCCATACCAGTGTACCTTGAGTGGGCCCAAGTAAAATGCGACTGGATCTATTTCAGGATATGGCAACATGTTAGCTAATTGATAAATCCACGTTGGATAGATATTGTTTATCAGTGTATTATCATCTAGCAAACATCAGGAAACAATTACCTCAGCAGACTTTATGTGCTTAGTAATTTTTGCCTATAAAAGCCACAAAGAGTTTCCGCTACTTGTTGCTGCTAATAGAGATGAGTTCTACGAAAGAGACTCAGAAGCATCTCACTTTTGGCCAGACCAACCAGATATTCTGGCTGGAAGAGATTGCGTAGCTAAAGGCACTTGGATGGGCATATCGAAGCGTGGTCGCTTCGCTGCCATCACAAATGGAACAAAAAAAAATACCGACTATTTGCAAACACTCTCAAGAGGATCACTTACCACTGATTTTCTGATTGGCGAAATTTCGGCGAGACAATATGCGCATGAAGTTAAGTTGAGGAGCAGGACATTTAATAGCTTTCATTTAATTATCAATGACATGAAATCTATGTGGTATGTAGACTCACATCCGGATAGCGTAACTCAAGACGTTCGCGAACTAGGCCCTGGAATCTATGGGTTGAGTAACGCAGGTATACACTCTGAATGGCCAAAGTGTAAAATTGGCAAAGATAAAATGTCAGCTCTCATTAGTAGCGACAAGTTGGATTTCAAAGATCTAAAGCAAGTTGTTTCTAGTAGAAAGTTAGCCGAAAAGGCGCAATTAGCAAAGCTTGGTTTACAAGAAGAAAGAGATCTGTTTCTATCCGCACAATTTGTAGCAACAGAAACTTACGGCACAAGATGCAGCACAGTAATGAGTATAGACTCTCAAAAGATCGTCAGGTGGCTTGAAGAAAGTTTTGATCCATCACACACGCTCTTTCGCTCTACAAAAAAGCAGTTTGATTTGAAATGTAATTCTAATAAGGAGGTTACCGATGAATAAATCCCTCTAAACCGTTTTCAAATAGGACTTGATTTAGCCGCGACGAAATCTTTATCGAATCATCTAACTGTAAGACTTCGTCCAACAAATTTACTGAATCTTTGAAAGTTAAACTTCTTATGGTTTTTTTGACCGGCAATATACTATTCGCACTCATTGATAAGATGTCATAGCCCATGGCCATTAAAATAGCTGAGGCTTGCGGGTTGCCAGCCAGCTCCCCACATATACTTACTGGTTTATATTCTTCGCGGGCAGCGGCCGCCACACTTACTAATGCTTGGAGAACTGCGGGATTAAAATGATCATAAAGCTGAGAAACTCTCGGGTTGTTTCGGTCAACTGCTAAAAGATACTGAGTTAAGTCATTACTGCCAACTGAGAGAAAATCAACTCGTCTAGCTAATGCTCTAGCCTGATAAACCGCAGCCGGCACTTCAATCATGACACCGATAGGAGGCAAATTTGACTCCCATCCCTCAAGCCTTATTTCTTTATGACTCCTAGATATTAGCTCCAAAGCATCGTTTAATTCTGTTACCGTCGTTATCATTGGCAGCATTATTCTAAGGTTCCCAAGTCCTTCATTAGCTTTTAACATTGCTCTCAACTGTCCAATGAATATTTCCGGGTGATCCAAGGTTACTCGAATTCCTCTCCAGCCTAGAAAAGGATTGTCTTCCTCAATGGGGAAGTAAGATAGCGACTTGTCACCACCAATATCTAATGTCCTCATAGTCACTGGCCTTGGGGCGAAAGCCTCCAGTTGACTTCGATAAATCCTCCTCTGCTCCTCCTCGCTAGGAAAACTTTCTCTTAGTAAAAAAGGAATCTCTGTACGATACAGACCTACACCATCAGCACCTAGATCAATTGAATAATCGATATCAGACATTAGACCGGTGTTTACCCAAAGAGTAAGTCTATGGTCATCACGAGTTTTACAAGTTTCAGTTTTTAATGGTTCTAATTCTTTTGTGACCGCGAGGTCTCGGTCCGCCAAAGCCTGAAATCTTGAACAAGTATCCTTGTCGGCATTTGGATAAATTACGCCATTGTAACCATCCACTATCAGGGACCAACCTTCCAGCGAGGAAAGCGGCAAATCTACTACTCCCATAACAGTAGGAATGCCCATGGCACGCGCTAAAATAGCAACATGCGAATTACCAGATCCCTGAACTGAAACTAGCCCAACAAGATTTTCACGAGGAATTTCCCCTAGCATTGATGCCGTCAGCTCCTCACTAACTAATATTGCCTTTTCTGGAAAAATGCGCTCCTCTTGATCTTCCTCTTGAAGATAAGCCAAAACTCGCGAGCCTAGATCTCTTACGTCCACTGCCCGTTCTCGTAGATAACTATGCTCCATGCGCTCAAAATGCTTGATATGTCGCATCATTACTTGACTTAAAGCGCCTTGAGCCCACTGACCAGACTTAATAAGTCTCGCTACCTCACCACCAAGCGAGGAGTCGTCCAGAATTCCTAAATAAACATCGAATAGTGCATGATCTTCAGCGCTCAATTCGCTACTGAGTGAACGAGACACTTCTTCAATATCTACGCGAACCTTTGACAATGCATCTCTAAAATTTCTGAGCTCAGCACGTCGATTTGAAGTTGTCTTACTTGCCACTAGAGATATGTCTGCAGCATGCGACACCACAACCGCAGTGCCGATTGCAATACCAGGAGCACCAACGATTCCGTTCACCTTAGTAAAACTTTCAGCTACCGAGCCGGCTTGCCGCTCGACTGCCCGGGACACCTGTGCATGCGCAATCGCACCGGCCAGTTGAGCTGATAGAGTTATTAGGAAAGCTTCTTCGCTCTCATCAAAGCGTCTCGCGGCTGACTGTTGCACTACTAATACTCCCAAAATCTTACGTTGGTGCATTATTGGAGCGCCAAGGAAAGCATTGAATGGCTCTTCACCAATACCTGGAACAAGTTGAAAACTCGGATGACTTTGAGCAGATTCCAGGTTGATGGTCTCTTCTCTGCTAGCCACCAATCCAACGAGACCCCTTCCTTCATCCAGCGAAACAACACCTACCTGCTCAGTATTTAAGCCTGCGGTGGCACTGAAAACGAGGCTACCGCTTGGATAGTCACGTAAATAGACACTGCAAACCTCAGTATTCATAGCTTGCTGAACCCTGCGAACAATTATATCTAGGGTTATTTCCAGATTATCAGCTGTATTTACCTCTTGTACGATTCGTCGAAGCGTTTCAATCATTGTCTTTATCTATAACCGAGCATAGTGATGCTTCTAACCTTTCAAGTACCTGTCGATAGACCTCTCTTTTAAATTCGACCACTTGGTAAAGTGGATACCAGTATTCAACCCAGCGCCAGCTAGAAAACTCTGGCTTATCACTTAAATTTAAAATGACAGCACTGTCATCGCTCACAAGACGCAGCAAAAACCAACGTTGCTTTTGACCAATACAGATAGGATTGGAGTCCTCCCTAATTAAATTTTGAGGAAATTTATAACTTAGCCAATCTCGCGTACTTGCTATTATTACTACATCACACGGTCTAAGACCCAACTCTTCATTTAGCTCTCTAAACATAGCATCGCGGACAGACTCACTAGGTCGAATACCCCCTTGTGGAAATTGCCATGCGCAGTCACCGGTTCGGCAAGCCCATAACAATTGTCCGCTGGAATTAGCAACTATAATCCCGACATTCAAGCGATAACCTTCTGAATCTACCAATCTGATCACCCAAAACAAAGTATTATTTTTCATTGTTCCACATTTTAGGGGTACTAGAAAATTGTCTATACAGGAATTGGAAGTTATGCTGAGCCGATTTCCTTGATGACGCAAAAAAATGAGTTTAGCAATTTTTGATCTTGATAATACTTTGATAGACGGCGATAGCGATCATCTGTGGGGAATATTTTTGTGCGAGGAGGGTATTGTTGACGCTGTCGAGTATTCAAAGTTAAACGATCAATTTTATTCCAATTATCTAGCTGGCTCTCTCGATATCTTAGCTTATCAAAAGTTTGCCCTCCGCCCATTAGCGAGCACACCGCTAGAAAAACTAGAAGAACTTCGACTTAAGTTCCTTACAAAAATAATTCATCAGATCATCCTTGGAAAGGCCAAAAAGCTGATTCAACAACATGTGCGCAAAGGAGATCATCCAATGATAATAACTGCTACAAATGATTTTGTAGCTCGCCCAATTGCCGCACTATTAGGAATTAGTGATTTACTAGCTTGCACAGCTGAATTTAAGGATGGCTCATATACAGGAGAAACTTTAGGAATACCGACGTTTAGAGAGGGTAAAGTCTCACGACTCAAAGAATGGGTCGAGGCAAACAGTGAAGATCTCGAGGGTGCTTGGTTTTATAGTGATTCACATAATGATCTGCCACTGCTGGAATTTATAGACAATCCTGTGGCTGTAGATCCCGATAAAACCTTGAGAGAGATCGCAAATCGACGCGGTTGGAATATTATTTCTTTAAGAAATTAGAAAGCTATCAAAAGGCAAGAGAAACTTTGGGAGGATATAGCACATTTCAATCTAAGCCCATTGCGTACTTGATAATCCGCTTTTTTACCCATTCTAGTTGATTAACCTTCCTAAGACCTTCGTTACGCAACCAACGAACGGGAATTTTTCGACTACCAAAAAGATGTTTAAATCCATCCATAGCCAACATCATTTGCAAATTTTCACCCCGTCGTCGACGTTGATACCGAGCCAAAACCCCCGGACTCCCAATCTCAATATTGGAGTTATGTGCAAGCAGAAGCTCTTCGGCTAGAACATCAATATCAAGCAATCCGATGTTTAGACCTTGACCAGCTAAAGGATGAATCCTGTGAGCCGAATCACCGACAAGAGCAACTGATGGTTTAAAATAACTGATCGCGTGCGATTGCTTAAGGGGAAAAGTGGCACGATCTGACACCCCGAGGATATGTCCGAGTCTGTACTCAAATTCGGCAGCCAGCCTCTTGCAAAATTGTTCATCAGCGAGAGAGTTTAATTCCTCTGCCAACCAATCATCGCAGGACCAAACTATAGAACAATAATGTGTGTTCTCTCCCCCGGGTAAAGGCAAAAAAGCTAGGGGGCCTGTAGATGAAAATCTTTGCCATGCCGTCGCTTCATGATGTTTTTCGATCTGCACCGTAGCTACAATCGCTTGCTGATAGTAATCCCATTCTTTAGTCGCAAACCCCATAAGTCCGCGAACCCTTGAGTTAGCGCCATCTGCGGCCACAAGTAGCCTGCTGGTTATTTTTTCTCCACTTAAGAGAGTGATCTTTAAAAGATTTTCATAGCCTGAGGACACGGCGCATTCCAGCTGGTCAGGCGAGATTACCGCAATGTCAACTCGTCTGATAACTTCATTCATTAACTCTGAGATTAAGGCGCGATTCTCAACTATATTGCC
>MDTB01170061.1_pt1 | contig 10341 bp, 10 predicted proteins | sample 811161 | NCBI WGS metagenome assembly MDTB01 (sample SAMN05326650, study PRJNA326480) | marine metagenome | isolation source: seawater | place: Mediterranean Sea | collected 2009
AATGTATGTTCAAGACAGAGAGAAGCTGCAAGGTTAGGATTATTAGCTAATAAATCCTTAATTAAAGCATTTGAAATAGGAAAAACTGAACCGCCAATGGAAGCTATAAAATCTAGTCAGAAAAGATGGGAATCTCTTTTGAACGAATGTTAACTAACTCAAGGCAAAAACATAAGAAAAAAATTTTTTAAATTTGCATTCTTACAGATTTACTAATGAATGGAATTTCTGGTTCAACCCCTTTAATACACTGAAAAATAGAAAAAATAAAAATTGTTAGAGTAAAAATAAATACTATAGAACCAACTTCTGATATAGGCAAAATACGTATGAGATATGTAATTATGATCAAGCCGATGTCAAGGAGTAATGCTTGACAAGCATTATATCTTACGAAATAAGGAACCTTTGGATTCCTAACAACTCCTAAAAATAAAATTAAAAAAAATAATAATCCACCAAAAGGTAAGGATCTTTCAATCACCACTATTGGAAAGGTGAGATATAAAAGTACTTTTAAAAATGAAAATTTATAGAATAAATAATATCCAAAAGGAAATGAGGCCTTTAATGGCAACGTATAAAAAATAATCGAGGTAAATCGTTGAATAATTTGATTCAATTTCAATTAATACTTTAGTATTATTATCTTATCGTATTTTCATAAAAACTATATCAGGTAAAATTATTAACTAAATCCAAAAGATTTATAATGATTTTTTTTCATACTATTTTTAATAAGGTTTTTTAAAAAATTCTGTTGATTTTATATAAATTAATTAGGGAAGAATCTAATTTTGCTTTCTTTAATTTTACTGACACTAGATTTTTAGAAAATAATAATTCTATTCAAATATAATTATCAATTATTAATTTTTAAGTTTTATATTTTATATTTTTAATTTCTCAATTAATTTAAAAAATTAAAGCTTTTTTATAAATGTAATTTGATATAAAGTAAGAAGTTTTTTATTCTTGGAAAAGCGTATTAGAGAAATAATCTAGTTGCCATTCATTTTTATACAAATAATTATAATTTTTATTTGCTTTTAAATTTCTAATTTTTAATACATTTCTTAAACATATTCTGTAATCTATAGAGTTTGTTATTCTCTGAACAATATTAGATCTTTTATTAAAAGGAATAGAACTACATTTACTATCATTAGAAGACTCACCATTAAATTCAAAATTATAATTCTCATGCAGAATATCGGAAACGGAAAAATCTTGAAAGTTGTTTTTATTAAGAGCTGAGTTATTTGAATTATGAAACTTTAAATGAAAATCAAGTCTCTCACAATAGCTTGAACCTTGATGCATTAATAATGGATCAAAAAATAAAGCCGTCCCAATTTTTCCATCAATTTCATAATATGCTTCTTTTTTTGGTTTCAAAGGGAAGGGGAATGATCTTATTGCAGAATCAACTTTTTTATTAGGTATAATTGTTTTTTTGCCATTATATTCAAATTCTTTCTTTAAAATTCGGAAGCCTTTTTGAGGCAACAAGTATAATCCCACTAATATAAAATCCCTTTTTAAAGAAGAAAATTGGATTTTTTCTAAGTCACTTAAGTAGTCTCTATGCCAATTACCCCGATATTTAAATTTACTCATACAAAATAATCTTGCAAGATCACAACATGGATAATCCCAATCCATAAGTTCTTTAACAAGGGAACCTATTTTTGCTTCTTTAAAAAAATTCCTTACATTTTCATTACATATTTCTTTATTAAAGGGAAGCTCAATCGCGGCAAGATTATTACTAATTAGATGATCATAATATATTCTTCTAGGTTTATAGTCTGCATAAATAGAAGATTTTTTAATTTCCCTTAATCCTTTAATAGCATTATTTATTGATTCTTTTGATAATTTTAGATTTACTAGAGTCCAGCCATCATTCTTGAATTGAACTTTATTTTCATTAGAAATTCTATAATCAATAAAATTATTTTTCATTAAAACTCTTATAAATTTTATTATTCATCATACAATAAATTAACTTTGTAAAAGTATATATATAAATAAAGTAAGTTCTTGATTTAATTTATCCAAAGTAATTATTTGAAAATCTTCTGGCTTTTAATAAGCCTAAAATAATATTTTTAATCTTACTTAAAATTAGTTTTGGTCTAAGGAAATATTCTTTTAAAGAATAACAACCACCATATTGATCATATTTTTTAAAATAAAATATTTTCCCATTAATCTCAGAATAATATTCTTTATCTATAGAAATTATATTTTGTTCTTTTCCAAGGTTTATAAATAAATTTTGAAAGTTTTGATACTGTTTTTTAGATGAAAAATTTGTTATACCTTTGGTTAATTTATTATTGTTTATATTATTCAAAAAATAAATAATATTGTTTTTAAAAAAATCTTTATTAAAATTTTTAGGACGAGATTTACTTTGTTTCCCCTTACCAAGAATTCCAATAAGAATTATTTGAGTAGAATTTTGTGAATATTGAATTAGTTGCTTTTCATTAAAAATCCTATTCCTCAAATTTTGGTAACCTATCAACCCAAATATCATTTCCTCTTTATAAAAATGATTTAATATTTTAATTTTATCTTTATTGTAATTATAGACTGGGTAAATTTCTAGAAATATCTTATTGATTCCAAATTCTTTCTTAATTCGCCTAAAGAATTTTTGAGCATCCTTACTAATTAATTGATTTATAGAGCAATAACAACAAAGTTGCAGATTCCATTCTAAAGGAATAAAACCTAATCTTGATCTTTGTTCTAAAAGTTGTGAGAAAAGGGATCTAAACCTTCTGTGATTAATATCTGGATAATTGAAGTAAACTTTGGAAATTATTTTCACTTTATTTTTTATATTTAAAGATGCTTCCTTAATAACTTCTAATGAATTGCCATAATCATTGCAAGTATGAATAATTAACCCATCTCTTATTTGTATTTCTCTAAGTTCTATATTCTGATCACTAAGATAAGTTAGTCCACCTGCAATAATATAATCTTTAAAAAATAATTCTTTCATATTTATAAAATTAAAAAATTATGTTTTTAGCAATGCCATCAAAAAGTATATTATCAAATCTAGTGCCTATGATTTGAATTTCTTTTTATTATCTTAAATAGTTAAAGATTCCTTTAATTTATTATCGAATAATTCTGAGATTTCTAATTTATCAAGTTTATTTATAATTTTCTGATGTTTAATCATTTTTATATTATGTCTTTTAATATTTATTTCATAGCTTAATTTACTACAGCATTTTATAAGAAAATTTTGATTTGTTTTTTTTGGTAGATTTGTAATGTAAATATAAATACAAAATTTAATATAATCACTGACTGACTCTTCTGATAATTTTAAAATATTTGAAAGGGTATTACTTAACTCAGCAATTAATTTATTTAATTTTTCAACTCCTTTTATTTCTTTTATATAGTTTTGAATTCGAACATTAGGTAATTCTTTTGATTGTGGGTTTTTTCCTCTTATCCAGTAAGGCTTATTAAGAACTTTAGAACTACCCTTTAAAGTCATAGAAATTTCATAAAAAAGTTCATAAAAGGCATAAATCTCTAAATCTCTATGATTGTAAAAAACATTCCACAAAACTCTTGCAAAATCGGTTTTACATACAGAATATATATTTCTTGGTTGGTAATTAGAAAAATAGGTTAAAGCCCTTATATGTTGGTCTGAAATCTTATCTAATATTGATGAAATCAGTTTATAAGTTCGTTTTAACTTAATCTCACCTTTCTTAATTTCAATTGTATAGGGGGATCCCATACAAGAGCTATAATTATTATCTTCTTCAAGTTGATCCATACATTCTTTAAGTATCTTTTTGTTATAAAATTCATCATCACAACCTAAAAGAGCATACTTAGTTTCAACAAGTTCATATCCCCTTTTTATTCTTCTAAAGTAAGACCCTATGGGACATATTTCATCATCAATAGAATTTTTAAAGTGAAAATATTTGATATTAGGTGACAATTCTTTTATTATTGATTTTTTACTTGAAGGAGAGCCATCAAGTATTAATACTTGAAATTCACTATCGTTCCAGTAACGTACTAAGTTTAGAAGTACATCTTGTCTTTTATAAGTTGGGATAACAATAGTTAAGTTCATTTAGATCATCGGATATACCTTACTTTACATTACGATTATAATTAGAAATTTCTATTTGATCCACTTATAATGAGCAACTTGAGGCTCACTATGATCCATAATTTCCTCCCCCCGCAATCAAAATTTACGTTCTCATTGATTCATTAAATTGCGATAAAAACTATAAAATATTTAGATTATTTTTAACAAAATAATTTCAGATTTTAATAGAAGAACATTCATAAGTTTCTAAAAGGATCTTTTGGTTCCCCATATTCTTCCAACAATCTGGAAATATTTATCGGTTTTGATCTAAAAATTTCTATACTCTTTGATGAAAAATTAACTTCAAACCCCTTTGAGTTTAAAATCTGCGCAACTTTTTTATGAGTAGTATTTACTCCAGAAGCAACATTATATATTCTATATTTTCCTTTAATTGCTATTTGATGAATGAAAAAAATTAAATCATCAATGGATATATAATCTTTTTCAGATAATGGGGATTGTAATATTTTAGCAGATCCTTTTTTTTGACATTCACTAATTAATTGACCTATGAATGTTTCTTTTGGTTGATTTACTCCTACAACATTACTTATTCGTACAACTTTGTAATTTGGATTCTTATTTGTAAGAATTATAGATTCACCCATTAATTTTGATATGTTATAAAGATCTGAGGGGTTTTCTGGATTGCACTTAATAGAGTCATTTTCATAAGTTGAAAAATTATTGATATAAATCCTTGATGAGGAAAGGTATAGTAATTTTTTTATAAGTTCGCCTTGGTTTTCTAATATGTTAGAAATTAATCCTGCATTAGAGTCGTAAGTCTTGTAAGGCTTGGTTCTAAAATCTCCAGTAATACCAATAGCATATATAACCAAATCTTTAGGGCTTTTGTCATTTAGCCAATTATCTATATTATATCTATGAACTTGATTTACCTTGAAACCTAATTTCATCAAATATTTAACAATTGAAGACCCGATCCAACCTTTAGATCCTAAAACATGAATAAGCATTTAAAAATTAAATTTTTATGGAAAATTAAAAGGTTAAAATTTTCTTATTTCCTAATTTTAAATTAATTTCGTGAATTTACAATTTTTTTTTCATTTTTAAACGACTCAACTATTTCAAAGAGAGTCTGTTTTGAGGCAGTAAAATAAATTTTCAAATTTCAATAACAAAGAAAATCTGATCTCTATTTCTTGGAATTGATACTTATAAAGCAAGGGTGAAATATATCAATAATAAAAAATATATAAAAAGAAATATCCTTTAAGGTTCAAAAATTAATGGGATTTAATCAATCTATTTGTTAATATTAACTGATACTATATTTTAAACATTTTTATTTCAATATTTATTTTTCTAAAAATTTTTTTAAATTTTTTTAATTTAATTGCTTTAGAAATTTTATGAATAACAATTTTTGGCAAAATAAAAATGTTCTGATCACAGGTCATACTGGTTTTAAAGGGAGCTGGCTTACTTTATGGTTGCTAATTTTAGGAGCCAAAGTGAATGGGTTTTCTCTTAAACCTAATGATAATCAAAGACTATATAAAGATCTTTTTTATAAAAATAGTAAAAATTTAAATAATTTATTAGGAACACTAAACCATCATGAAGGCGATATTAATAATTTTAATGAACTAAGAAATTTTGTAGATGATGTTAAACCTGAAATCGTATTTCATTTAGCAGCAGAGCCTTTGGTCTTAGAAAGTTATAAGGATCCTCTTAAAACTTGGAATACAAATGTTATTGGGACTCTAAATTTGCTAGAGGCCTTGAAAAGTATTGATAAAGTTTGTTCTGCTATTTTTATAACAACTGACAAGGTATATAAAAATAAAGAATGGTTATATGGGTATAGAGAGAATGACGAATTAGGGGGGCGTGATCCATATAGTGCAAGTAAGGCTGCCATGGAAATTGCTATTTCTAGTTATCGCGATAGCTTTTGTGGTAACTCTAAATATCAAAATCCAAATTTATTAATAGCAACAGCGAGGGCAGGTAATGTTATTGGAGGTGGGGATTGGTCTAAAAATAGGCTTGTGCCTGATATTGTAAGATCATTATCTTTGAAAAAATCTATTGTTTTAAGGAACTCTAAATCAATAAGACCTTGGCAGCACGTATTAGATCCTCTTTCCGGTTATATGTGCCTTGCCAAGAAATTATATGAATGTCAATTCCTAAAAAAAGAAAATAAGGAAATTTTGACGAATGCTTTTAATTTTGGGCCAAATATTAGTTCTTTAAAAACAGTTGAAGAGCTAGTCCAAAAATTTTTACTATGTTGGGAGGGTGAATATGAAATAGATTTTGTAACTTCTGAATACCACGAAGCAAATATACTTAATCTTGTAAGTGATAAAGCAATTAAATATTTAGATTGGACTCCGAAATGGGACTTTGAAAAAACAATAAAAAATACAACTAATTGGTATTTCGAAGTGCATAATGGGAAAGAAGCTTTTAATAAATGTTTAGAAAATATTCTTGAGTATAATGATTATTAAAATTTAATTATTTTCTGTGGCAAATTTTGTAGTAAATAAAAGTCCCGTGAAAGTTTTAATGCGAAATGAGATAATCTCAAAAAAAATGGAAGAGGTTTCGTTGAAAGAGTATTTTGTCTTGATGAATTTAAGGATAACTGTAAATTGAAAAAAAATATTATTCAAATAAATATTTCTTTATTAAAAATAGGAGGTACTATTAGGGGATGCCATTTTCAGCTTAATCCATATGAGGAGACAAAAGTTGTTTCATGTTGTAATAGCTCTCTATTAGATGTGGGAATAGGCTTTATAAAAGGATCATTGACTTTTTTGCAATATTTTGCACAAATATTAACTTCAGAAAACAATGCTTGGGCATTTTTTATTAAGGATATCAATCATTTTGAAAAAAATTCCTGATGAAAAATAAAAATCTAAAAAATACTCCTTTAAATGGAGTATATGAAATCAAAATGGATCCATTCAATGATGAACGTGGTACTTTTCTTAATATTTACAGAAAAAGTGATCCTCTTTTTAAATATGTTTGGGGTCAAAGGCCTATTTCTCAGGTAAATATTAGTAAAACAAATAAAAAAGGCACTATCAGAGGTTTACATCTACAATCTTCTCCATATTCTGAATGCAAATTAGTTAGATGTATTAAAGGATTAGTATTTGATGTAATTTTAGATCTTCGTAAAAACTCTTTAACCTACGGAGATTGGTATTCTTTAGAGCTTTGCAGTAATAAAAATAATGCAATCATAATTCCTGAAGGATGCGCACATGGGTTTCAAGTTCTTGAAGATTATAGTGAATTACTTTATCTTCACTCTGAAAACTGGGAACCAAATAACGAAATAGGTATGAGATGGGATGATCCTGAAATTAATATTAATTGGCCTTTAAAAGTAGAAGAAATTAGTAAAAGAGATAAAAGTCTTCCGTTATTTAAAAATCTATGAATTACAACTGCAGACATTGCGCCTCTCCATTAGATAAGACAGTAATTGATTTAGGTAATCAACCACCAAGTAATGCTTATCTTAATGAAAAAGAACTTAATGATCCAGAAAAAACATATCCATTAAAAGTATTTTTATGTAAAAAATGTTGGTTAATGCAGCTTCCAGCTCATGCTAGTTCAGAAGAATTATTTACCAAAGATTATGCCTATTTCTCAAGTACTTCAACTAGTTGGCGCAAACATGCCAAAAATTATGTTGAATATGCTTTAAAAAAACTTAATTTTAAAAAAAACGATTTGGTTGTTGAGCTAGCTAGTAATGATGGTTATTTATTAGAGTACATTCTAGAAAAAAATATTTCTTGTATTGGAATTGAGCCAACAGAAGCTACTGCAAAAGTTAGTAAAGCAAAAGGAATAAAAACTATTCAAAAGTTTTTTTGTTCATCATTAGCTAAAAAAATTAAAAATAAATACACATTTGAAAAAAATGGAGCAAAACTAATAATAGCTAATAATGTTGTTGCTCACGTACCAGATATCAATGATTTTATGCTGGGTGTATCTATATTACTCAAAAAAACTGGGCAAGCATCTATAGAATTCCCTCACATTTTAAATTTAATAAAGGGTAATCAATTTGATACTATTTACCACGAACACTATAGTTACTACAGTTTATATACGTTCAAAAAAATAGCAGAACAATTTTCTTTGAAAGTTATTGATGTAGAGAAAATTCCAACTCATGGTGGCAGTCTCAGAGTCTGGCTAACTAGTAAATTAAATACTTCAGAAATGATAAATAAATCTGTAGAAAAATTGATTAATGAAGAAGTTAAAGAGGGTCTAATATCTGAAAAAATTTTTGATAACTTTCAAAAAAGAGCAGAAAAAGTCAAATTAGATCTATTACAGATGCTGATTAATTTTAAATTAGAAGAAAAAAAAATCATTGGTTATGGTGCTGCGGCAAAAGGAAATACATTATTAAACTTTTGCGGTATCAAGAATGACTTACTACCTGCGATAATTGATAAAGCAGAAAGTAAACAAGGTAAATATACTCCAGGGAGTAAAATACCAATATTAAGTCCAAATCATTTAGATATAATTAAGCCAGATTATATACTTGTACTCCCTTGGAATATTATTGATGAAATTCAAAGTCATCTAACAAATTATGAATTAATAACTGCTATCCCAACAGTATCTAAATATATTTAAGCAAGATTTTGCTAATCAGTAAAAAATTTTATCTGTAACTATTTTGAAATTTAATAAGACAAAAATAAATCTTATAGAGAATATTGAAAACTATTTAACTTTAATTCAGATGTTTGGGATAATAAATTTTAATCTCATAATTTTTCTAAAGGTTATTGAGAAAGTACATAAAAAATTTTTAACAAGTATATCTCTTTAATTGAAACTATTGAGGGGGTTATAGGAGACGAATTAAATAAAATTGAACGTTTTGAACCTGCAATTAATATAAATTGGCCAATACCATGTAAAATACGATCCTAAAAGGATACCAAAAGAAAATTTATCCAAGATAGAAATTTTAAAGGTATTGAGTTATTTGATTAGGACACATGACTAAAAAAAAGTATTTCGAGGAGACTCCAAATGCTAAAAATGACTATAGATCAGAAAGAGATTTAAGAGTAGAACAATTCGAGTGTGATAAAGAATTCATAAATCTTTCTAAGAAATGGAGAGAGAATGCTCTTAAGAGAAAATATATGAATAATTTCTCTTGGATGGGGAGGCCTTTGATTCAGTTTCCTGGAGATATTTTGGCAGTTCAAGAATTGATTTCCACTCTAAAACCGAATAAAGTTATTGAGACAGGTATTGCACATGGCGGGTCTTTAATTTTAAGCTCTTCTATTATGTTTTTAAATGATATAAAAAATGCTGAAGTCATAGGGATTGATATTGATATTAGGGAACATAATAAAAATGAAATTAATAAAAGCAGATTTTCAGATATGATTTCATTAATTGAAGGTTCTAGTATTAATAATAGTGTTTTTAAAGAGGTTTCAAAGAAAATTTCAAATGATGATAAAGTAATTGTTTTTTTAGATTCAAATCATACCCATGACCATGTTATGAAGGAATTAAATCTTTACTCAAAATTGGTTAGTAAAGGAAGTTATATAGTTGTTTTTGATACCCATGTTGAAGATATGCCTTCCGATTTTATTTGGGAAGATAGACCATGGGGTAAAGGCAATAATCCAAAAACAGCTGTACATGAATGGATCAAAGATAACAAAAACTTTGAAATAGATAATTATCTGGAAAATAAATTACTTTTAACTTCTGCTCCTGATGGGTTCTTATATAAAAGGTTCTAATTTTCTTTTAATTATTTTTTTTCAATAGGAAATTTTTCTTTGCGAATTTCTAAATGTTTTTCATCTCTTATTTTTCCTACCAAATAATTAAAATTGAAATTCTTTTGATTTGCATAATTATTTATTTTTAATTAATTAAAATTACCATATTTTCCAGGGAGCTTTTTCATCCTTCCATAATTTATTAAGTGTAATTTTGTCTCTTAATGTATCCATTGGTTGCCAAAATCCATTGTGAGGGAAAAAATTAAGTTGGGATTTTTCAGCAAGTTTTGGCAAGATATCAATTTCCCAACTTGTATCATCATCTTCAATTAATTTTAATATGGATTTATTTAAAACAAAAAAACCACCATTAATCCAAGA
>MDTB01186671.1_pt1 | contig 10341 bp, 14 predicted proteins | sample 811161 | NCBI WGS metagenome assembly MDTB01 (sample SAMN05326650, study PRJNA326480) | marine metagenome | isolation source: seawater | place: Mediterranean Sea | collected 2009
TCTAGATTGAGAAGCAGAGGCTAGAATTAACACAAAATTTTATTAAATTATAGTTTAATTTACAGATTTAAAAATTAAATATTTAATATTAATAACGAATGGAATTAACAGAAAACTATAACCCAAAAAATAAACCAATTATGGTTTTGGGAACTTCTAGTGGAGCAGGTAAATCATTAACCGTTACAGCTATTTGCAGACTACTTAAAAATCTTGGCGAAGAGCCAATACCTTTTAAGGGGCAAAATATGAGTAACAATGCATGGGTCGATTGGAATGGTGGAGAGATGGCTTATTCACAAGCCTTACAAGCATTTGCTTCTGGGATAATTCCTTCTTCAGAGATGAATCCTATTTTATTAAAGCCACAAGGTAATTCAACGAGTGAGGTCATTCATTTAGGGAAAAGTATCGGTATTACAACAGCAAAAGATTATTACAAAGATTGGTTTGAACCGGGCTGGGAAGTAATTAAGAAAAGTATAAATGTCATTTACAAAAGCAATAAAAATTGTCGATTAATTATTGAGGGAGCAGGGAGTCCTGTAGAGATGAATTTAATTCATAGAGACCTTACGAATTTAAGAGTTGCTAAGTATTTAAATGCAAATTGTGTATTAGTAACTGATATCGAAAGAGGTGGTGTATTTGCACAAATAATAGGGACCTTGGAATTAATGAACCCAGAAGAAAGAAAACTTATTAAAGGCATATTAATAAATAGATTTAGAGGAGACCTTTCATTATTCGAAGAAGGAAAAAAATGGATAGAAAATAAAACTAAAATTCCTGTATTAGGAATAATACCTTGGTTGGATGATAAATTCCCTCCAGAAGATTCATTAGATTTATTAGAAAAAAAATCATCTGTAACCAACCCAGAAATAGAAGTTGGGGTTATAAAATTACCATCTATAAGTAATTTTTCAGATTTTGATCCATTAGAAAATGAAGACTCAATATTAATTGAGTGGGTTAAGGAATCTAAAAACTTAAATCAATTTGATTTTATAATCCTTCCAGGAAGTAAACAGACTATTAAAGATCAAATGTTTCTTCAAGAGTCTGGTCTAACAAAAGACATAAAAGATTATTCGAATAATAATGGCAATATTTTCGGAATTTGTGGAGGTATGCAAATGTTAGGAACAAATCTTGAAGACCCATTTTTTAAAGAAGGGGGGGGGATTTATTCATCGCGATCAATAAAAGGGATTGGATTACTCCCTTTAAAAACAACTTTTCTTGAAAATAAGATAACAAGACAAATTAATTCTGAATCAATTTGGCCTAACTCAACACTAATCAATGGCTTTGAAATACATAATGGAGTAACCGAATTAGATAAGAAAGAAGAAACATTTAATATAAAGCCTATTTTTAGGGACTTAGATCTTGGGTGGTATATAGAAAAAGAACAAGGAGGTACTATTGCAGGTACTTATATTCATGGGATCTTTGAAAATGATTCCTGGAGAGATAACTATATAAATTTAATTAGAAGGAATAAAAAATTACCTCTATTAGACAAAAAAACAAGATCTTATAAAATGAAAAGAGAATTGATTATTGATAATCTAGCGAATGAATTTAATAAGCACTTTAATATTTCATTACTATTAAATTGAAAAAATCAAAAATTAAAATTACTTGGCCAAATAATATCGAGATATCTGCCTACGATGGCGACGACTGGTTCTTAATTGCCGAAAAAGTAGGTCTAGAAATTCCTACTGGCTGCTTAACAGGGAGTTGTGGGGCATGTGAAATAGACGTCAACGGGGAAACTGTAAGAGCCTGTATAAGTAATATTAAAAAGGGCAAAGAATGTTCATTAAGAGTCTCTTTTACTACAGACCCCTTTTGGGGAAACTAAATTATTTAATTATTTAGTATAAAAAATTTAACTTAATACCAAATCGATATTCTTTGTCTTCAAGAAATTGTCCAATATCCTGAACACCTGCTGCATTGGAATAATATAAATCAATAGATTTTCCTGGTTTAAAAGAATATCTCAATCCTAATGAAGAGGAGAAATCTGAATCACTTTTAAATGAAATATTTATTTCAGGTATAAGCTGCAAATTATCTAATAAGTTTATATAACTTGAAACTCCTACTCCCCCGAAACTTTCAATGTCACTATAAAAGTATTTTGAACTAAAATTAAAGGCAAATTTATCATTAAGTCTAAAAGTATTTATCAATTCGTTAATTAGGTAACCTTTATTAATCTGTTCATTACTACCCACGGATGTTCTCAATGTCATCCAAAAAAGGTCAGATTTTTTTGGACTAAGAATTAGCAATTTACCTCCTATTTTATAGTTCAAATTATTCTTATTCAAATATGTCCTATGCAAACTTGAATGTTTATTATCGACTAAATCTACATCATTAAAAAATCCAGTACTTAGTTCTAATTGAAATAAATTTGAGAAAGAGTAACCATAAAATCCAAACAAATTTCCTTTAGAGTCAAAATTTAAATTTATTTGTGAAGTCCCAGCCTTAGGTATCAAAGCATTGCTTACAGTGATTCCACCATAATTAAGCAATCTATTTCTTTCATAGAGATGTTTTTGCGATATATCTTTGTTTTCATTTCTATAATCATTAAGTTTTTTTATCTCAGGTCTTATGTCAATTTTATTATGAAAATAACTTTCATCATTCTCGTATGATTTCCAGATAATTTTTTTTTGATAATTTGATTCGTTTTCTTGAACTTTCTCCCATCTAATTGAATTAAATTCACGAGAGTCTTTTTTTACTTTCTCAGCAAAAACAACCAGAGAACTTATTATTTGACTAAATATAAATATAAAAAAAAATAACCTCATTTAGAAAAATCTTGGATTCACCAATTTAACTCTTTAATAATACTCCCCTTAATTAATTTTATTTAAGAGATCAAAAAAATAAACTAAATAAATGTATTATATTTTTATTAAATTAAGTACTATTGTTTTAGATTTTATAATGAAAATAAAATTTGTTTCAATAACTCTAGAGATTAAGCTACCAGATGGGTCAAAATAACAACCGGTAATACATAGATACTTATACCTTAAAGAGGGTGAAGCAAAATGGAAAGAAACATTTGCTACCAAAGATTTTATTATGCGAGTTGTTGAATTTTTTAATTCAATAATATTAAAACTTTTAATTTTTATAGGTTGCATTTTAATACTTTTAGCAGATTTATAATAAGAGGGCAACTTAAAACAATTATATCCTTGTTGATAACTTAGATAGTAGCCAATATTTACCAGAAACTTAGTTAATCTAATTATTCCAGAGAAATTGATTACTTTTCTTTCAATATATTTTTGTTAAATGAAATAATTACAGTCATTGATTTATTAAGAAAAATTGTTTTTATTTTGTGTTTTAAAAAGTTATTTAAGAATTAATCTTTAATCCCAACCAGCTTCCTTCATCATTCTTATCGCCATTGAATTATTATTTCCAAGGTTATCTATACTTACCTCATCTGGAGTGAATTCTCCAAAGTTTTTGACAATCGGATTTTGATTAACTTCTTTTAAAGGATGTTCAAAAGTAGGTGCGGCTAATCCCTTACTCCCTTCAGGAGATGCAAGAAACTCGAGGAGTTTAATAGCTTCGACTTTATTTTTGGCATATTTAGCAACTCCACCAGCACTAATGTTTACATGTGCTGGATTAGGAGTAATTACAGATGTTTTTCTAGCATACAAAGTATCTCTTCTTCCATTGACACCTGCAAGCATTCTTGCGACATAGTAGTGGTTAACTATACCAACACCACACTTCTTTTTCGAAACTGCTCTAACTATTGAAATATCTCCAGGGAAAAAAGGTTTAGAAACATTAGAAATCATTCCGTTTAACCATGTTTTGGTAGCCTCTTGTCCCTTATTAACAATTTGATTCGCAACTAAAGATTGATTATATGGACTCTTTCTATTTCTTAAGCAAACTTTACCTTTTAAGGCTGGATCAGCTAGATCTGTATAATCCTTAATTTTACTAACATCTACAACTTTTGGATTTACTACCATTACTCTGACTCTTCTCGTCAATGCATACCATTCTTTCTTAGGATCTTTTAATCCCGTAGGAACATCATTTTCTAGGCTTGATGATTCAATTTTTTGAAGCAAATTTAGTTTAGCGGCATTAGTAATTCTTGCTGCATCAACGAGTAAAATTAAATCAGCCTGAGAATTTTTTCCTTCTCTTTCTAATCTCTCTATGAGAGATATTCCTGCAGCTTCAATAAGCCTAACTTTAATTCCAGTTTCATCTGCAAATTTTTTATAAACACTTCTATCAGTATTGTAATGCCTACCTGAATAAACTTTAACTTCCCTACCTGTTGAATTAGCCGGAAGAATAACATTAAAAAGGAATGTACACGTTAAGGCTGAGAAGAGCAATTTCTTAAATTTTTGCACTTTTTCTAAATAGTATCTATGGTTACTTTATACATATCAAAAGAACAAGGATTCTAAAAGATATTTTCTTTACATCGTCTTGTATCATTTTTTACTACGATTGTAGTCTTTCATCCCTTCAAGATTTAAAACATCAGAAGCTTGTGCAGCTATGGGCGTAATTAAGCCTAGAGAAGCAGTGGCAACCAACATTTGTTGGAAGAGTTTCATTTTACCTCACACAGAAAATGCCCATATTATGGGTACTATCACCGTATCGGGTGTAACCTTTTTAGGTAGGATAAATAGATTTATTCCTAAGTAACAATTGATACAAATCTAATCCTTATTGTTTTAAGTATTTTTTTTCAATAAAGGAAAGTTTAAAGACTCCCTTTCTTGCATCCATGAAGATGCTACTTCTCTCGCTAATTTTCGAATCTTTTCTATATATTGGGCACGGTCAGTAACGGAAATCACTCCTCTAGCATCAAGCAAATTAAAGCAATGACTGCATTTTAAAACAAAATCTAAAGCAGGGAAAGTGAGTTTTTTATCAACAAGCGAATTAGCTTCTTCTTGGTATAGAGCAAATAGTTTTCTAATGTTATCCGGATTAGATTCTCTAAAATTAAATTCACATTGATTTTTTTCAAATTGAAGCCATATATCGCTATAACTACAATCTTTATTCCAATCTAAGTCCCAAATACTTTCCTTACCTTGCAGAAACATCGCGATTCTCTCAATCCCATAAGTTATTTCAATAGGAATTGGGTTACAGTCAACTCCTCCACATTGTTGAAAGTAAGTAAATTGTGTTACTTCCATTCCATCCAACCAGACCTCCCAACCTACTCCCCATGCTCCTAAAGTAGGAGACTCCCAATTATCTTCTACAAATCTTATGTCATGTTCTTTAGGTTTAATTCCTAAAAACTCTAAAGAAGCTAAATATTTCTCTTGTATTCCATCAGGAGAGGGTTTGATAATTACTTGATATTGAAAATAATGTTGAGCTCTATTTGGGTTATCTCCAAATCTTCCATCGGTGGGTCTTCTGCATGGTTCAGCATAAGCAACACTCCATGGTTCTGGTCCAATTGCTCTAAGGAAAGTATGAGGATTCATAGTTCCTGCTCCTTTTTCAGTGTCATAAGGTTGCATAATCAAACAACCCTCTTCAGACCAAAAATTGTTTAAGTTTTGAATTATATCCTGAAAAAACATTAAATTAAAAAGTTTATGATAAGGAGCAATACCATTGATAATAATAACAAAGCTTATTTAAAAAAATAAAATTAATTTTTAAAAAATTTTTATTACTGCTTCTGAAATTATTTTTTGTTTTAAGTTGTAATAAGAAAGTAAAAAAATAAGTCCTTATAAACTCAAGGGGCTGAACAAGTTCTCCTGACAAAAACTATCGAATTGCAAGCTTATTGATAAAGAAATAAACTCAGGGTTTAATTCAAAAAAAAATCTAATGGTAAGGGCCCAAAAGTATTAGATTGCAAAGAATCTTTATCATCTTGACATGTTAATAAAATCCCTTCCCCAAGACCATATTCGGTTCTTATACAAACATTCCCGGTTTTTTGATTAGCTTTTAAAAAAACACTTCCCTCAGCATGTAAAGAATCAATACCGGTGAATTTAATTGACGAATATTTTTTAGAAATCGATTTCAATGCCTCAACAGCGTGATAATCATGGGATGCCATTATTCCTATAGTTATCCAATCTGAGTTAAAAATATAAGAATCTAGCTCTTCTAAAAGTTTTTTTGTTTGGATTTTACTTAATTTAGGAGCTGACTTGAGAATATTTAAATCAACTAAATAATTAATCATAATTAATTAAATTTTTTTTAATCTAGTGAAATTATCCAAATGTTCTACCATTCCAGCCCCACATTTCAGCAGGAACATCTTCAAAAGAAATATAAATTTTGTCTATTGGAATATCAATCTTTTCATGAACAAAACTACATAAAGGTTTTGCCATGAGTGAAGGATTAAGCGAACCTATTGACTTTATTTCTAAATAGCAACAGGGAACATTATCATTAAAAAATAAATTCGATTCATCTTCTAATTTTGCCATAACGAATTTTTTTGATTTCTTTGTTAATGATGAAATTAATATTGAGATTTCTTCTAGTAATTTATTTTTATCCTCTACCTTTCCTGAAGTAGTAATATTAATGAAAGGCATTTTTATGCGGCGAAATAATCTTTCTTGGGATTATTTTGCAGATGAATAGTTTTATTTTTAAAAACTCTTTTTGAAGATAAATACGCTATGTCATATGAACTTATACCATTTGCATATGGATTGAAGAGTGTATTTTTTGACCTAGTTTTTTTGTCTCTTTTCAATTCATTCATATTATTTGACTAGTTAATAAATAATTTAACTTTTTTTGCTTGTTTGTCTAGTTTTTACTTTTTTTAATTAATTAAAGTATCTTTAAAAAATTCTATCTCAAGCACAAAGATTAAATTATATGTTTAAATTTAGTTGAATCAAATTAACATTTTGGAAGTTTTAAGTAATTATCAAAGGCAAAAAATTGATGAAAGTAATGATGAAGATTTTTATTTTAATCCAAAATTTGTTTATCATTTAGACTCAAATTTCAGAAACTATTTATCTTCTCTTTATAAAAATGAGATTAAGGATTATTCCACTGTTCTTGATTTAATGTCTAGTTGGGATAGTTATCTCCCCTCAGACAAGACATTCAAGAAAGTAATTGGACATGGATTAAATAAAGAAGAACTAGTGAAAAACAAATCTCTAAATTCTTTTTGGATTCAAAATTTTAATGTAAACCAAAATATACCCTTAGATAGTGGAACTGTAGATTGTTGTTTAATGGTTGCGGCATTTCAATATTTACAGTACCCAGAAAAGCTTACAAAAGAGATTGTAAGAATTCTTAGTGATGAAGGCAAAATAATAGTTTCTTTTTCAAATAGAGCTTTCTGGCATAAAGCGCCAAATATATGGACTTCTTCTACAGAAGATGAAAGACTTAAATACGTTAGAAGAGTATTAGTTACAAACGGATTCAAAGAACCTAGAATAATTAAAAAATTTAATGTTAAGACTTTTAATCTAATCCCTTTCTTTAAAAACGATCCTTTTTATTGTTTAATTGCAACTAAAGAGTAACTTTAAGTTTTTACCCTGTAATTAAGGTTAAGAATTGAATTCATAGCCTAACTTTTAAATAATGTTTAATATTGGATAGTTAAAAAAAATTCAATGGGTTCTAAAAGAGAAAAATATCCTGAAAAATGTCCATGGGATCTTGGCCCTAACCAACATTTAGCGAAAGAAGAAAACTGGACATTAAGATTAGGAGAGGCAAATGTAAGTTTCAGCAAAAACAAACTAGATCATAATTACTTTCATGTAATTAGTAATGAAAACGAAGAGCAAATTCTAGCTTTCAGAGCAAGGCTTCTTTATCAAAAATTACTTGATAAGGGATTTAGATTAGTAGATTAGAATTATTAATTAACTTAATAAAATAAGATCTTCGAAAATAAATTTTTGTATTTCTTCTTCTTGATTCTTGTTTAAGTATTTTATAAATCTTGAGTTAAGTAACCAAATGTTTTTAGAATCAATATTTATAAATTTATCCTCATATTCTAATTTAGAAGTTTTAGCTTTAAAAGTTTTTGGATCAATTTGTTGGCTTGTATATTTTTTACTAAGTAATCCACTTCCAGTGTCAAAGAATTCTTGAACAAAAATTTCTATAATAACCCCGTGAATTTTTCTATAAACCATATTTATACGATTATTTTTGACTCTATATTTGTCCCCTTCACTTTTACCAGAAACTATCATTTCGATTCCACTAGAGGTATCTTTAATTAATTTAAAATTATTTTTTAAGTGAATTTCTTCAAACTCTCTTTTTACTCTATGTATAGAAACTTCAAATAATTGTGAGGAAATACTTTTAACTATATTTTGATCATCTATATTCCAAATTTCAGGTTTGAAGTTTTTTCCTAAAACGAACTTACCTTTATAGTTGTCATTATTTAATGTAAAAATACATTTACCTTTATAACCACTAAAGTCACTATTCCAGGTATATCTTTTTTCATAAGCTTTTTTAAAAAGTTCTTTGCAGTCTATTTCTGTTAAATTCATTATGAAAGGTGAGAGCTTACCAGAAATTTTACAAAAAAAAACTCCCTATTTTTATATAGAGAGATTTATATTTGGTTAATTAAACTAATTTTGTGTAATTTTTGTATTTTCAATATTGTCGAATGCTTGACCAATTTTCTTAAAGTCGAATCCCATAGCTCTTAATGCATGCCATAAATGACCTTGTAAGAAAAAGAAACCCAAATAAAAGTGAGTATTCGCAAGCCATGCTCTTGAACTATATGCTCCAGAACCCAAATCAACAGTATCAGTAAAATAAGGAGCAAATTCAAATTGAAGTTTTAATGGATCTCCATAAAGATCAACTGGATAAATGGTAGTGTTTGAAGCACACCAGAATGCTGCAACAAAAGCCATATAAGAAACACCTACTACTGAATAAGAAAGAATAGCCTCTGCACCAAGTAATCCTTTGCCTTTAAATTCTGTGTATTCTCCAAATTGTTTTGTACAAATATGGAAAACACCACCTATAATTTCAAGGAAAGCTAAGAAGGCATGACCTCCCATAATATCTTCTAAACTATCAATCTTAAGAAAATCGAATTGATGATTCCAAATAGCAGCAATATCTAAATTGTAAATTACTTGTCTTGTAGAACCTATCGCCGGATCATAAATACCATGAATACGAGCCCATTCAACAAACATAATTGCTCCAAGACCTAAGAAGATCAGATGATGACCAAGTATAAATGTTAATTTATCTGGATCATCCCACTCAAAATCAAATTTTTGAGGCTTACTATTTTCTGGATAGTCTCCAAGATCACCTGCAAATTTGTTGGAATGCAATAATCCTCCAGCACCTAATACCGCTGAGAAAATAAGATGCAATGTGCAAATTACAACGATTCCGTATGGTTCTGTTATGACACCATTTTCAATTCCTCCAATTCCAATACCCGCAAGGTGAGGTAAAACAATTGCTTTCTGAGCACCCATAGGAATACTGGCGTCGTAACGAGCTAACTCAAATAATCCAAAAGCTCCTGCCCAGAACATCATTAATCCTGCATGAGCAGAATGAGCAGCTATGAATTTACCTGAACGGCCAACAACACCAGAATTGCCTGCGTACCAATCATAGGTAACATCAGATTTTCCGTAGTTTTGTAACACTTGATTTAAATAGACAGCAAATTGAGCATATTGCTAATTCGACTATTTTTTACAAGATCTTTACAGGTTTTAAATACTTATGTAAAAAAAACATACTAAGGGAGAACAAATGTTACAAAGAAAAACCAAATTTCTTTAAAGCTTTAAGCCAATGAGGGAATTTCTCCCTTTAATTGAGAGGCCCATGTCTCTAGACGAGAATCTGTTAAATCAGATTCACTATCTTCATCAAGTGGTAATCCACAAAAGCTTTCACCTATTACACTCTTTGACTCATCAAATGTATAAGTGGACTTGTCAACATAGCCAACCATATCGGCACCTGCTTTTGTGAAATAACTATGTAATTCTTCCATTGCATCGCAATAATTTTCTGTATAGGTAGATGAATCACCTAAGCCAAAAATAGCAACCTTTTTCCCTGACAAACTTAGATCCCCAATATCTTCTAATATTGAGTCCCAAGCAGTTCCAGATCTTTCCTCATCTGCTCCGGTATTCCATGTAGGAATACCACAAATTATTCCATCAAGTCCTTCAAATTCTGAAAGGTCATCAACATCAGAAACATCCTTTGGTGATTCTGCTGAAGAAA
>MDTB01045610.1_pt1 | contig 10340 bp, 8 predicted proteins | sample 811161 | NCBI WGS metagenome assembly MDTB01 (sample SAMN05326650, study PRJNA326480) | marine metagenome | isolation source: seawater | place: Mediterranean Sea | collected 2009
TTAGAAGCTGATCAAAAAAAAGAAATTTATGTAGATAAAGAATACGATAAAACAAATTATCGTTTATTAGATGAATATTCCAAAGAACAGGAATCCATGGAGTTACAAGAATTTATGGCATTTTTTATGGATAAATTAATGCAAAAACAAAATTTAACTCGAGAAGACGCTGCAAAAGAAACACGAAATATTTTAAAAGGGAAACGCTTAGTAGAAAAAGGAAATTATGCTGTGTTAATGCATAATGAAAGCAGTTTTATGGATGCACAAGAAAATAATACGATAATGGGAACTCAGTATTATAAACGAGAAAATGATGAATGGATAGTAGATAAAACGATAGATGAGAATGTATTTGCGTTAACATCAGAAGATTTTTGTAATACAAACGATAGTTGCACATTTTCTAATAATGAATGCACTGATGTAACCACCATAAAACAGCAACACAATAAACAATTAATAGACCGTATAGTAAGTCAAATGAAAAATGAATATTATTTATCGAAAAACGATTTGGAGCAATTGTTTAGATATAATTATAATGATAAGTTTCGTAATTTTAAAAATATTCAACACTATAATAATGTAGAGTTATATAAATATGATTTAATAAAACGTAATATAGCAATAGATGCTGATATAGGTGATGATATTATTGAATCACCTTATAAACCATTGGTGGATAAAATCATTATGGAAGGTGATTTAACCATGAAATATGAGTATATCATAGAATTTGTTTCTCAATATACACGTTTGCCTAACAACGATGAAAAACCAACATGGTTTTATTGTAAACAAGTGAATGTCCCATTATTACCCATGTTTTATTACAAGTTAGCGTCAACATACAAAAATAAAGAAAATTACATGAATGCGTTAAGAGAAGTTATAGTTGACTATGGTGCATTAAGTGACAATAATATTGTAGATAAAAATAGTGGATATGTTATATCTGCTATAGATTTTAATACCGAGGAAGGTTATACTTTGGAAGGTTTTAAAGACGTTACACGTGATATTATTAAAGAAGATAAGAAAGTAGTGATAGGAGGAGAAAGTGAATTAGATAATATACCAAATACCGAGGAAACAAAAATAATGTTTAATATTATTTATACATTAACTAGTCATATGACTATTCGTATGTCTATAAAAGATATAAATATGACTGTAAAACAAACCAATACTTTTTTTAGCACATCATTAGAATCTGAAGATGAATATAATGAAAAGGTTGCTATATTAAAGAAGAGGGGTAAAACTATACCTAGTTATGAGGACTATAAAGATTTGTTATTGTTGTTATATACTGTTACAATTTTATTTACAGTGATACAAACTAAATTTACAAATGAAAGTATAAAGAAATCTGTTCCCGGGTGTTTAAAATCATTGTCAGGTTATCCATTAGATCTAGAAGACACTGCGTTAAAGGGATTAACCTATATGGCGTGTGTTGTGCATAAATTAAAATCTCCTATACGCCCATGGAATGTAATAGGGAATATGAAAATACCGGCGCTGGTAAAAAAAATGAAGGTTATAATAGATAATGAATTATTGGAATCAGGGTTTTTGCGAGAAAGACGAGAATTATTTAATGAGATTCAACAAAAAGAGGTTATATTTGAAGATATACCAGAAGTATTAGATGTAAAAAAATGGACACAATTTATTCCACCATTGTATAGTTATAGTATTCATCAACCAGATCCTATCGCATTGCATGTTAAGAAAGATATATTAACAAATCCAAATGGTTTTTCCATTGTTTATTATAAATTACTTCAAATGTGTTATCGTATAATGCATATGATAAATACGATTATAACTTCAGAACCACCACATTTTATAGGGGAATCGGGACCGTATAAAGACAACACCTGTTGTGAAGAGTTGGTATATAATTTTAAACCATTTATAAATTATTTTTCAGAAAAAAAACCCGAAGTTTTAAAAAATATAAATTCGTTAGTAGAATTGTCTGCCGTATTAGATACTTTGGAAAAACCAAAACAGACATTGTGCATGATTAATAATTTAGGTTATCCGGATATTCCAGATACAATTGTTGCTTTATTCTCGGAGACTGTTATTTATAAAGCCTTTATTTACTATTGCAAAATAAATAAGGATATTCCTATAGACGATACTTTAAAAGCAATATGTATAGATAATAAAAGTGAGTATGAGAAAGATGATCCAATTGAAGTAAAAATTAGAAAGATGAAACAAGAAGGTAAATTGTATACAATTGATACATTATATCAGTTATTGCAGGTAGTAAATTCTCAAAATTTAATTCATATAAATAATGCGTTTACTGATATTAGTCGTTATCATATGTTAGAGGAGGTGCTTCGCGAGTTAGACGAGTCATCTAGTATATTAATACCAAACGAAATTCGTGAATCATTAAAAACGTTGATGGATACGTTTGATGTAACGATAGAATCCAAAACAAAGGAGATGAGTGTTATAGCGAGATTAATAAAAACAGAGCGTAAAAAACTAGAAAAACAATTGGTAAAATTAAAGATCCGAGGGGTAACGGAGATTAAAAATATAAAAATAATAGATACATTTTTATCTATCATAGATGGTGATTATACTATGAATGAATTATCCTATATAAATTATATTAAAAGATTTATAGTTGATGTCTGTATTCATTTTCCTATGAGAATTCTTAATAAAACAGATTTTTCGTCTATTACTATACCAAAGCATTGGAAGATAACATCTTATAATCATACTATGGATTTAATTAAAGCTGTAGCCGATCATTATAGTCCCTTCACACCCTTTTACGGTAATGAAAATATAGACGCTATATTACATTTAGTATTAGAGCAAAGTAAACTGTTGATACGTTTTATGGATGCGCTGCCGTATTTTTCTTCGTATGTTGATGAAAATAAAGTGAAATTTTTTCACGTATTAGATGAGGAGATAATAGTAAATGTGTATAATTTTTTATTAATTAAGTCACTTACAACTTATTTAGATAATATAAGCAATATTTTGTCAACTACAGGAGGCGTTAGAGAGGATGAGGATATGCGTGTAACATTGGCGAGAGAGAAAACAATAGAGCAGGTGGTAAATGAATTATTAATTATGTATATGGATCAGTTTGTTAAGAATTATGAGAAAACCGAACCAACCTATGCGCAAATAGTTAAACGGACTATGTATGCAAAAGAAAAAGAAAAAATAGATTTAGTAAAATATATGAGTGAAATATCGGATGAACAGCGTAACGCAGAACAAGCGCTACGATCAACAGGACAAGGACGCTGGGCAACGGGTTTACAAAAAGGGTATAAAGAATATCAAGGTTCGATGTATGATGAGGAAACTAAACTATTAAGAGAAGAAGCAGGGACGATAGATTTTACAGGAGATTATATGAATGCGGAAGAAATGGAATCCACGTTTGATGAAGAAGCAGATGCTTATCACATGGGCGGAATTATGGAAGATGATGATGGTGAAGAAGGAGAGTATATGTTAAGTCCAATCGATAATGAATAATAGCATTTAAAAGTAATCTTTACCATTAATATAATGATACGTCTAGTGAGGTGTTTGTCTGCGGCAAATAAGTATATAGTAAAAGATGTATGTAAAGTAACAAATAAAGATATTTGGAAAGGTATACCGGATTATGATTTAGATGTAAACCCTTATAAAATACACATTAGTAAGAATAATTCAAAACAAAAAAAGGATGAAAAAAATAAATCTAATACATAAATATAATGGAACAAAATTTAGGATTTTGGTCTTATATTATATATATTTATGTATTGATAGCTATAAAATTGTTTTATGTAGTTAGTTTGATTATTATTAAAGTAGATAAGTCTGCACCAAAACAGTTGGAAGAATTAAATGATATAAGTAAAAATATGTTTATGGGAATGTTGGCGGTGTTAATGATATATTTGTTTCATCCTAGAAACAATATAGAAAGGGTAATCATACAAGGAGAAACAAAATTATTATTATTTTTGTTTGGTATAGTATCCTTATTAGAATTACCGTGGGATTATGTTTACAATAAAGTTGTAGGCAAAACGGATATAGGATTAACTCAAAAACAGTTTTCTATAGCATTAGGGGGTATAATTACAGTTTTAGTGACAGGAGTAATAGTATTAATACCGGATAAGTAATTCATTTAGCATTTAAAATGATGCTAATATATAGAAAAATAAATTAATATTTTTTTCCATCTCCGTGACTAGAATCATAATAAAAACATACATCATTAACATAAACGCTATTGGTATGTTGTAATGCTCTTAACCAATAATCATAGTCAATATGAACTATTTTGTTATTAATTTTTGCTCCACCCATCTTTATTTCTTTTTTTTTACCAATTTTTTTAATTATGTCTCTATGAATAATAACACTGCATGCAATAATACAATTATGTATTTTTAAAAAATCTATTGTCCATATTTTAGGAAATCCCTTTTCAAGTAAAGTACTATTTTTTCTTCTATAGATATGTTGCAGTGTTTTATAATAGTGTTCTGCATTATATTTTTTATATTTTTTTGTTTCATCATAAATACCTTTTCCGATTAATCCATCCGTAGAAGACATTTTACATCCAGATTTTTTCATAGCAATTATTTGTACTTCTAGTTTTTTTGGAAACCATATATCATCATCATCACAAGTAGCAAAATATTCTCCAGACATAATATCTATACCTTTATTTATAACATATCCTACACAAGCATATCCAAAAATGTCTTTAGAATTTTGTTCCAAATGTATAATTGTGATATTATTAGCATCCCAGTCGTAATCATAGTATTCTTTTTGTGTAGACTTATCGTTAATTACAATAATTTCTAAATTAGTATAGGTTTGTTTTTTAACTGATTCTATTGTGTTCAATAGATAATTGAATCTATTGAAAGTTGGAATAATAACTGAAACCTTTTCCATTATATATAGTATCATTATATTTTGAACTATTTTAAAATGATCCGTAATAATAGATCTTTTTAAATGCGGAACGGGTTAAACTGATGTATTTTTAAAACGATGATTTATTTCCTTCTTGAATTGTTCTTTATCACTAATAAAATTTTTATATTTTGACCAATAAATATTATATTTATTATTGAAACAAGGTATTAATTTATCTTTATCTATAAATACAATTGCCGATGTATGTAATCCTACAAAATGACTAAGATTAGAACCAATAGACATAATAAAAATATCAGATTGTATCATTTCATTTACTCCAATTAATAAATCGGTATTAATATGATACTTTATATTACATTTATCTATATTTAAACTAGAATTCTGACATTTTTTGTCTATCTCTAATTTTATATCAGAATCAGAATAAATATGAAATACACATTTATTGTGTAGTAGTTTTTGTATTGTTGTTATAGTATCAATAAAAAAATTCATTGAAGTAAATCTGCCACATGATTTTCCATATTTTGCTATATCACCTCTTCTAATATGTAAACAAACATTTATATCAGATAATAAATATTCATTACTTACTTTATTTAATTTATAACTTGATTTCATTAATTTAATATGTGAATCTGAAAAAATATCATTAATATCAAAATAATGTTTAGTTGATTTATTTAAACCAACTAAGTTTTGATCTGGTTCTGAATATGCACGGTTTTCTTTGCGTAATGTATTAATGTTATGACTATCACTAGTTTCATCTATTAAATTATTTATTTTATAAATTTTTGCGATATTTATATTAATATCATTATCATTATAAGGTATATGAATATGTGTGATATTTAAAATTTTTGATATAAAAAAACTTAATAAATGTCTTATTATTTGTGAAAATAGTCTATCCTTATAAGGATGTCTATAAATATATGTTCTTTCCATATATATATATAATAATGAAAATTTTTTTAACATTTGGAACGTCAGGCGAATATGAAAAACGAGCAGAAAGAATAGTGCTTCTAATAAAAAAATTAGACATTTTTGATAAAATCATTTTGTTAACAGAAACAGATTTAAAAAAAGATACTATATTTTGGAATCAACATGGTAAATTTATAGAAAGTAATAAAAGAGGTTATGGATATTGGTTATGGAAAAGTTATATGATTAAAAAACAGTTAGAAATGTTAAATGAAAATGATATATTATTATATTTAGATTCTAGTATAATATTTCGTGCTAGTAAAGATAAGTTTATAAATTTATTTAATATTGTAAAAAGAGATTATATAATTGGTAGTTATTGTAGAGTAAAATGTTTAGAATATGTTTGGAATAAAATGGATTTGATAGAAAATTTAAATATGAATAATGATACATATTTAAATACCCGCCAAAGGCAGGCAGGTTCAATTATGATATTAAATAATAAAAAAACAAGAGAGCTTATTAATAATTGGTATACCTTATCCAGTCAATATCATTTTATAGACGATAGCAAAAGTAATAAAGAAAATAAACACGGTTTTAAGGAACATAGACATGATCAATCCATATTTAGTTTATTAAGTAAAAAGTATAATATATATAGTGATATTGATATGTTTGCATATTTAAATTTGTGGCCTTTAAAACATTCACGACCTTTATAATATATTCTATAAATATACGAAATGGAACAAAATACACACGACGTTATCATTACAGTAATTGCTTCTCGAGGTAAAATATATGATCAGTTTATTGAAGAATTTTGGGTTAAATTAATTCGGTTTGTAAAAAATATTTATCCTTCTGTCCATATTATCATTATTTTTGGTAAAGACGAAACTACAACTGGGTTAACCTTAAACGATGAAAATATATTTTATGGAACAAAACCTGATTCTATTATTCCAGGTATTTATGATAAAACATTAGAATGTTTTGAACACATTGAAGCATCATATCATTATAAATATATTTTTCGTGCTAATTTAAGCACTTTTCTTATCATTGACGAGTTACTAAAATGTAGTCAATCACTACCCGAATCAAATGTATACGCAGGAGTTATCGGTAAAATCCGTAAAGGTTTTAAAATAACATTTTGTTCTGGTGCTGGTTTTTGGATGTCTCCAGATATTGTTAAACAATTAATTTGCAACCAAAATAATATAGATCGCAATAAATATAATGATGACGTAGTTATTTCTATAGTATTGAAAGATGTGCCACGAACTAATATGCCGCGATTTAATCTGAATAAGAATATTAAAGATAAGAGTATATGTTTGAGAGATATTATACAAAAAGGTATGTATCAAATTCGTATTAAAAATAGCAAAAACCGTCAATTGGATATAGATTATGTAAAATATTTTACAAACACTCTTTATTCAACAAACTAATTATTTTGTGGCAGTAAATTATATATCTTCCAGTTTATATTATGATACTTACTCATAGGTCTATAGCAATGATAATCAGTGAATTTACCACTAGTTATATTTGTTATGACATTAACATTAGATATATCAAAACAATTACGATTTAATCTTTTATGATTGTTTTGTTTTTCATTAAGTTTAACAAAATTTTTGGTTTTCTTATTCCATTTAGTTACTTTATCATATAATGTAATTTGATCAATAAACCAACCGGTTTTCCCGTGACCTTCTTTAATAACATTATTATCACTTACATTTTTAATATACTTTATAATATCATTTAAATCATTAATTTTAAAAATATCTTTCCATATTTCAGGAGTCGCCACATTATAACACATAGCAATTTGTTTGCGTTTTAAACAAGCATTATTTCGATAATAAATAAATTTATTATTATCATAATCAATTATATTTTTAGTATAATAACTGTTATTCATTGGTAGTATATCTATATCAGTTATTAAAACACCATTTTTATAGTTAAGAATACATGGATATAATAATCTAATAAATTGTGCTGTAAAACTTGTTAATACATTTTTAATTGGTTTAAAAAGAAGCATATTTTTTTTATATAACAATAATTTGTTTGGATATTTTTCAGCGATTACTATAATTTTAATATCTACATTTGGGTATAATTTATTCCAAGTTTTAATAAAAATAGGAACAAAATCTAAATATAATGGTTTTTCATTAACCGCTGTTAAAACACAATCTAATATCATTATATATAATAAATAGAGTAAATTTAAAAGCTTAACGTGTTAAATAGATAAATTGAATTAAATAGATCTATTCATAATGAATATAACCGTTATGAATACTAGGATAGAAATTATCTTGGGTTGTATGTTTTCCGGTAAATCAACGGAGTTGCTTCGTCGTTGTAATCGTTATCATGCAATTGGAAAACCAGTTACGTTAATAAATCATAGATTAGATTCAAGAACAGACAATAGTATTAAGACACATGATGGTGTCAAGAATGTTGCAATTAAATTAACTAATTTGATGGATTTCATTCATAATAAAGAATATAGAGAGACGTTATATACTTCAGCGGTAGTAGGTATAGATGAGGCTCAATTCTTTAATGATTTAGTAGAATTTGTTATAGCTATAGAGAAATTAAATAAAATAGTTATTATTGCCGGTTTAGATGGTGATTCGGAACGAAAACCTTTTGGTAAAATATTGGAGTGTATTCCTCTTTGTGATAGTGTAATAAAATTAACAGCATTAGATATGGTAAAACAGGACGGTACTCCAGGGGTGTTTACAAAAAGAATATCAAAAACGAAAGATCAAGTATTAATAGGAAAAGAAGATTCTTATTTAGCTGTTTCACGCGCTAGTTATTTAAATTAAATATCTCGACACAGTTATACATTTTTTTATCCATATTATAAAAAAATGATATATATATTATGAAAATTTTGTTTTCAAGTCATGCACCATTTACAACAGCCGGCTATTCTACACAATTAACGTATATCGTAAACGCTTTATATACATATGATCCTACAATAGAGTTTGGTTTTATTTGTTGGGACATTCCAAATTCATATCTACCTTTTTCAGAGAAACCATATACATTTGATTATATTTTTAAAGTGTGTTTAGAAAGAAACGTTGCAATAAATAGTTTTAATAGGAATATAAAAGCAAAGTTTTATCTTTGTGGTGAAAGAAAACAATATTGGGGAAAAATAGATTTGTTTAATAAAGATTTTAAATGTGATAAGTTAGTTGTTTTTCAGGATATATGGCCATTTGAACGTTATAAAATTGCGCAGATACCTTGTGAAAAATATTTATATATACCGATACATAATACATTTTTGAAGAATCGTTTTATAGAGTATCATAATGCATTAAATATTGAGATTAATAATTTATATCATTTACCTTTTTTTGATAAAATTGCAACTCCTTCTTTATTTGGAGTAAAAGTATTACAAAGTTATGGTTATATTCCCCAATTTATCGATCATATTGTAGAAGAAACGCAAATTCAACATACAAAAAAAGAACTAAGAGAAATTAAAAATTATGACGAGAGTGCATTTATATGTTTAATGATTGCTAGAAATAGTTGTGATCACGACAGGAAAGCATATATCCAACAGTTTAAGGCATTTGCTTTATTTTTAGATTCATTATCTAAAGAAGAACGGGATAATTGTCATCTTATTATCCATGAAAATTATAGTTATAGTTTAAAAGGGCGTATAGACTTGGAAAAACATGCAAAACAATTAAATATATTAGATAATATAACTGTTACAACAGCTAAAACTAATTCCGTTGAACATATAGTTGAATTGTATAAAATGTCTGATGTGTTATTATGTGCTTCTAAAAGTGAAGGTTTTGGATTACCTATGGTAGAGGCACAAATACATGGAACACCGGTAATAACAACTAATTGTACTGCCATGACTACAAATACTTACTATGGTATTTGTACCGAACCGGAAGAAGTATCGGTAACAGAAGGTGGTATGAATTCGTGGTCAAATCCGTCACCAAAAAATGTGCAAGATGCTATAACGTATATTTATAATAAGAAATATAAAAAAGATAATAGTAAATATAATTTTAAACTAAAGTCTATAAATAAAAAAAGGTATAGTAGTAATACTATTTTAAAACATTGGATATCTTTTTTGCAGTTAAATAAGGTAGTTAGTAATGGTAAAGAAATATATGCTAGTCATTTAAAGAATATATTACCAATTCTTAAAGAAAAACCAATTCGGACCATTAAAAAAGCAATAGAGTGTAGATATAATGCAGTATTAATAGACAATAGAAGTTGTTTTGAAATAGAAGTTGTTTTATTAAACCTTTTACATTTTACAAATGAGGATATAGGAATACAAATATTTTATAATAATGAAAATGAAAAATATATATTAGATCTAA
>MDTB01204869.1_pt1 | contig 10340 bp, 9 predicted proteins | sample 811161 | NCBI WGS metagenome assembly MDTB01 (sample SAMN05326650, study PRJNA326480) | marine metagenome | isolation source: seawater | place: Mediterranean Sea | collected 2009
GCGGTCGATGCCGACGGGCGTCTATGGGTTGCAACCGACGGCAATAAGGCTGGTACCAGCGATCGCAATGACGGTGTTTTCGCCATTGAGACGCAAGGCAGCCAACGCGGCCGCAGTCGCCTGTTTTATCGCGGGCCTGTTGGCGCAGAAATCACCGGCCCGGTATTTTCACCGGATCTGAAGACGTTGTTCGTGTCGGTGCAACATCCCGGCACGGCAGGTGCGCGCAAACTTCCGGGCTTTGAAAGGCGCGCCCGGGTGGGCGATATGCCGACCTCATGGCCGTCGAATGACCCGAATGAACATGCGCGTTCAGCCGTTATTGCGATACGGCGAACAGATGGCGGGAAGGTCGGCTGACGCGTGTTGTGACTTTTGCACAATCACAGTTTTTTTGGACTGTTAAGGGGCGGGTATGCGCGAAATGATCAATATGGGAGCTGCGCCATGCGTGCCAGTTCCCAATACCCTCCCTGATCCCCGGCCTGCTTATGCGGGTCCGGGGTGATCAGCCCACATCAGATTATTCGTATCAGATTATTCGTAGAGGCCGTTTAATTCGCAGTTGCGCGCTTCGAGAATGGGACGCATTTCACGAAATGCCGCGGGCGTGCGGTCAAGCGGAATGCGCGGGTGTAGGTGGTGTACGATATGCACCGTCATGCCCATTGTGCCGATAACACCGAACAGGCTTTTGAACGCACGCGTGTCGCGGTAACGCCCGGTTTTATCGCCAGGGTGGTGCGGTGCCCAGGCCAGGAAGAAGCGAATGTAAACCAGTGCCAACACCATTGGGAGCACCCAAAGCAGCCATGCTTCCAAGGCGTGGCCTGTAGCAGCCATGATGAACAGAAAGGCCAGATAGGCCAAATTGATGCCAATGGCGTCACGTCTGGCGCGGCCGGCCTGCTCGGGATCCAACCGTTCGAGGGTTTTTTCATAAACGCCGCTAAACTCAGACCCCGGATTTCGAATTTTGAGTGATTTCCACATTGCCGCCAACGCGTTTGGTGCATGCACGTTATAATCAGGGTCGAGGTCTGGATTATTCGTGTGCTTGTGATGTTCAAGATGCGTCATTTTCAAAACGCGATAGGACGACACCAGCGGAATGACGGAAACGTGACCGATCAGTTCGTTGAGCCAGCGCAGTTTTTCGCCCGGTCGCGCGTAAATATCGTGCTGGGCTTCGTGCGATGGCAAATAACTCAGCGAAATATTGAGAAAGGCGATCGGGAAGGCGACCCAAACGGACAAGGTGCCGCTCAGCACAAGCGGCCAGAGCGACAGCCAGCAAATAAGATTGGCGAACGGCCAGATCACCATAAACCATGACAAGCCCTCAATATGGCGCCGCGCAATCTCGCGCTCGAGTTGGCTGAGTTCGTCACTGCTCATTTTGGCAATGGTGTTTGCATCAAGGGTGGCTGTATCTGTCATATCCATCTTCCCGTAATTTGGGCGAAAACCCCGTATGTGCCGCCTATGACCATACACACGCCATAGACCGGCAAGGCTTCAATATTGGCCACGAGGCCGGAAGGTGCCGTGCTGCTCAAAAAATCCAGCGCGGGCGTGAAAATGGATGTCCGCAACGTAAACTCCGCCAGCAGCGGGCCGATAAAAAACAGGCCGTACCAAACGGGCATGAAGGACAAAACACACGTGATCAACATTTTCATGACATAAAACTATCGCGCAGATTTGCTAAGTTCAAGCCAAACCTTAGGCGTGCTTGGTTTCCATACGCAGCGCTTTTTCGGGGTGAACGCCGTCGACATATCCCATAAAAGGCGGATGAATTGAGAAGCCGATCAATTCGCGCGCCCGCTGCGGCAGTGTGGCGGCGATTTCTTTGGGCACGGAAAGGACCATATTTTCCAGCGGCCGCACCCAGCCCGGACAGTATTGTGGCGTCAGAATAAGACGCGGAGCCTCAGATTTATTGGCCCCGCCCCGGTGCCACAAAGTGCCTTTGGCGAGCATCAATGAGCCCGGCGGCATGCATATCTTAATCGCATCGGGATGCGCGCCCGGATCAGCATCCGGGTCCCCCATTTCGGTATCATGCACACCCACAGTTGCGGTGGCATGGGAGGGGCGCTTATCGTCGCCCCATTTGTGGCTGCCCGGAATAATTTCGGTCGCGCCATTGGTCTGGGTCGTTTCGTCAATGCTCCAAAAGGCGCTGAGTTGCAGCGGCGCGCGCGGACGCGGCGTCGTGCTGTGCTCGTCATCATGGTGCCAGGGTTGCACGGTTTCACCCGGATGCAGCTTGATGGCGAGAAATGCCGATAAAAGACAACTTGGCCCCATATCCGCTTCCGCAAAGGCAAGCGCCAGCGGGTGGGTGGCAATGTCGGAAAAAATATCGCCCTTCGCCAGAAGCGCATATTCGCGGTTGGATTTCATACCTTCAAAATCATTGCGTCCGGTGCGCTGGAGGTCGAAATAGGGCGCCAGCGCCGCCTGTACTGCGTCGATTTGCTGTGTGCTTAAAACATTTTCAAATGTGACATAGCCTTCTTCCTCAAACTGCTCGACGATGTCGGCCGCCGCGCGCCCGGCGAGATAAGGCGTTAGTTTCTGGGCGTCAAAATTTTTCATTTTTTACCTCTCTTTTGCCTAAAATTACGCCCAAAAAGAGCGAACATCAAGTTTCAACGCGGCGATGATCAATATGCAGCTTGATAACCAGAAAAAGCGTGAGGGCGTTTAGAACATGCCATGCCCAATGCGTACCGATGGTGATTTGCATGCACATCGGCTCGTCAATCGTGCGTAGGCCCAGCGATACGCCGAAGACCAGCGAACTGACGGCCAGCCCATAAGAGATCTGATTGTGCCCGCGCAAGGCCGCCGCCACCGACAAAACCATCATGCCGATAAGCGCCGGTACGTAGGTTGCTCCGGCAAAACCGGTTTGCCCAAACACGTAAGCCAGGCCGATCAACGCCGGTGGCCCCAACACCGCTGCGGCAATCGGCAGGGCAAAAAATCGGCGCAAGGCCAAATAGACGTAAACCAGAATGATAATGATGATTGGCAATGTGTCGGCGATACCGGCCCAGATGGTCGCAAAAGTGTGGAAGGCCAGACTTCCCAACCCGATTGCCCATAACAGGAAAATCAGCACACGGCTTTGCGGGTCGCGCCTGCCCGTGCGCGCTTCGACGCCGACAAGATACCGCCCCAAAGCAAAAGCAGCCAAAAGAAAGGCCAAATTTGTGACGGCGTTTAACGGCTCGGCCCAAAGCTCAAACCCCACGCGCTCACAATACCCGTCCACCTGTTCCATCAAGCGATCCAAAAGCATCTCCTATTTGTGGGTTCTTGTTTTGGCTTTTTTAGATGGTATGTTTTAACAAACCAGTTATGAATGTTCTGTAGCATGTTTGCTCATGCCCAGCCAGAGAGAACTATGTGCAACAACGCCCGCGACCGGGGTTCCCCGGACATTGCCCAAAAAACAAAACGGCGACGCGGCCCGCGCGCCAGAGCGGGAACTGGTCTTTATGCGGCGATTGATTTGGGCACGAATAATTGCCGCCTTCTTATTGTCGAGGCCACGCGTAATAGTTTTCGGGTACGGGATTCGTTTTCGCGCATTGTGCGCCTGGGCGAAGGCTTGGACAAAGATGGCGTTTTGTCGGAAGGCGCCATGGCGCGAACGCTGTCGGCGCTGTCAATCTGCGCCAGTAAAATTCGCAAAGCCGGCGTGTCGCGGGTGCGCTGTGTTGCTACGGAAGCGTGCCGCAATGCCGGAAATGGCCCCAATTTCATCAAACGGGTGCACGATGAAACCGGCTTGCGCCTAGAGATTATCGACGGCGCGGCGGAGGCTGAACTGGCAACGGTCGGCTGTGGGTCGCTGTTCGAAAATCATGCCGATCATATTATTGTTTTCGACATTGGCGGGGGCAGCACGGAGATTATGCGGCTCGATAAGGAAGCCAACGGGTTTTTCAAGCCCGCCGATGTCGCCTCATTGCCCATTGGCGTGGTGCGCCTTGCCGAGCGCTTTGGCGGCCCGGGCCCGCATGATCACGGCTATTGCGAAATGGTTGCCGAGGCCAAATCGCAGTTGCAGGAGTTTTTCGCCCGCCAGTCGATGATTACGGATATGGAAAAACTGCAAATAATCGGAACATCGGGGACGGTGACCACGCTGGCCGCGGTGAAACTCGGGCTTGCCAAATATGACCGTAATGTCGTCGACGGGTGTAAAATTGCAGCCACCGATGTGCGCGGCGTGATTGATTATTTGCGCGCGAAAAGCCGTGATGAATTGGCGGCAAACCCGTGTATTGGAAAACAACGCGCCGATCTCGTGCTGGCGGGATGCGCGGTTCTCGACGTTATCCACCAGCATTGGGAGGTGGAAGAATTTTGTGTCGCCGACAGAGGTCTGCGCGAAGGCATCTTATTGCGCATGATACGCCGCGACCGGCGCCGCGCGCGGCGGGGCAAAGGTCGGCGTGCTCCGGCGACCAATAGCGCCGGACAATCCTCATGAGTGGCAACCGAAAGTCGGACGGGGCGGGGCACGGGCAACGCCGCGGCGACCGGCTCCGCACGCGGGTACGCACGGCGAAGGGGCGCAAACTATCATCAACCCGTTGGTTGGAGAGACAGCTCAACGATCCGTATGTGGCGGCCGCCAAAAACGACGGCTATCGTTCGCGCGCGGCGTATAAAATTATCGAGCTTGATGATCGGTTTTCGTTTTTTGCGCGCGGCGGCTGCGTTATTGATCTGGGGTGTGCGCCCGGTGGCTGGGCGCAGATTGCCGCCGACCGCGTCGGGCAGGGCGTCGATAAGGGGATGGTTGTCGGTGTTGACATTCAGGACATGGAGCCGGTGCCGGGGGTTGAGTTTGCGAAACTTGATTTTCTGGATGATGCCGCGCCGGAAAAAGTGCTGGCGCTGGCGGGTCGGCGCGCTGATGCGGTGATTTCGGATATGGCCGCGCCGGTAACGGGGCATCGCCAAACCGATCATTTACGCACCATGGCCTTGGCAGAAGCGGCAGCGTGGTTCGCGTTTGATGCGTTGAAGCCCGGCGGCAGCTTTTGCGCCAAAGTGTTTCAGGGCGGCACATCCAACGAATTATTGCAGGAGCTGAAAGCCCGATTCGGACGGGTGCAGCACATAAAACCCAAGGCCAGCCGCCAGGAATCCGTGGAATTATATGTGGTAGCACAAAGCTTTAAGGGATAAGGCGCGGGCGGCGCGAGAAATTTTGCACAGACCCCGAAATTGGTGCTACACAAACTCGTCAAAGCCCCCATGGAGGATTTGACGAAATGTTACGCGAAGCCCTTACGTTTGATGATGTGTTGCTGGTGCCTGCCGCCTCATCAATTCTGCCAACCGACGCGGACACAACAACCCAAGTCACAAAAGAAATTACGCTTGGTATTCCCTTGATTTCCGCCGCCATGGACACGGTCACCGAAAGCGCGCTTGCCATTGCCATGGCTCAAGCCGGCGGGCTTGGGGTGCTGCATCGCAATATGACGCCGGACGAACAGGCGGGCGAGGTTCGCAAAGTCAAAAAATTCGAAAGCGGCATGGTGGTCAATCCGCTGACCATCAGGCCCGGCGCCACCCTATCCGACGCGCTCGGCTTGATGACCGAAAACAAGATTTCCGGCGTGCCGGTAACGGAAGAAAATGGTCGCCTTGTCGGTATTCTTACCAATCGTGATGTACGGTTTGCCTCCAATCCCAATCAGAAAATTTCCGAACTGATGACGCATGAAAATCTGGTGACCGTGCGCGAAGCTGTCGATCAAGAAGAGGCCAAACGTCTGTTGCACCAGCACCGCATCGAAAAGCTGCTGGTCGTCGATGACGCATATTGCTGCGTTGGCTTGATTACCGTCAAAGATATGGAAAAAGCGCAACTGCACCCCAATGCCGCCAAGGATGAACAGGGGCGCTTGCGCGTAGCAGCGGCCTCAACGGTGGGCGATGAGGGATTTGCCCGGTCCGAGGCGTTGGTTGATGCGGGCGTCGATTTGATTGTTATTGATACCGCGCATGGCCATTCCGAGCATGTCGCCAATGCGGTGTCGCGGATCAAGTCTGCGTCAAACGAAACGCAGGTGATGGCCGGTAATGTGGCGACCGCCGACGGGGCAAAATCCCTGATCGATGCGGGCGCTGACGCGGTGAAAGTTGGCATTGGGCCGGGTTCGATTTGCACCACGCGGGTGGTCGCCGGTGTCGGTGTGCCGCAACTTACGGCTATTTTGGACGCTGTGGAAGCCGCGCGCGAAACCAACACGCCCGTGATTGCCGATGGTGGCATTAAATATTCCGGCGACCTCGCCAAGGCGATTGCGGCGGGTGCCAGTTGCGCCATGGTGGGCTCGTTGCTTGCGGGCACGGCGGAAAGCCCGGGCGAAGTGTTTTTGTATCAAGGACGCAGTTACAAGGCCTATCGCGGCATGGGGTCTGTGGGCGCCATGGCGCGCGGCTCGGCCGACCGCTATTTCCAGCAGGATATTGCCGAGACCCACAAGCTCGTGCCCGAAGGCATTGAAGGCCAAATCCCGTTTAAGGGGCCTGTCGGACAGGTGTTGCATCAGCTCGTCGGGGGTTTGCGCGCGGCGATGGGCTATACGGGCTCGCCGAATATTGCAGCCATGCACAAACATGCCGAGTTTATTCGGATGACGTCGGCATCGCTGACCGAAAGCCATGTGCACGATGTGACCATTACGCGCGAAGCACCAAACTATCCGGGTTCCGGAAAAAACTAGTGCGTCCGGGGGCGCGGCTCAAAACGATCAGTGATTTGCTGCCCGAAATTCTGGGCTCTGCAACCGCCGCTGATCGTCTGGTGCAAGAATGGGGGCGCCAGAACAGATTTGCAGGGGCCGCCGACCGCCGCGATATCGCCGATCAGATTTTCGCTATTTTGCGAAATTATTCAAAACTCTGCGCCTTGGTCGACAGCACCGACCCCGTTTTGGTGACGCTGGCCGCGCGCCGTGTTCTTTTCGGTGACACGCTCGACGAGATTTATGCGCTGGCCGATGGCTCGCGCCACGCGCTTGACCTTCCGACACAAGACATGCGCGCCCGCCTCGTGAATATTGCTGAACGCGACAAAAATCTTGAACCGCATGAGCGCGTTGGTCTGCCGGCATGGTTGTACCGCGAGGTGATGGCGGGAGATGTGAAAGCGGCAGACCACGTGCTTGCCGAGCTCACCGATCGCGCGCCGCTTGATCTACGCGTCAACACATTGCGCGGGTCGCTGGCGCAAGCGCGCCAGAAATTGGCCGATGAGGGTGTGCGGACGCGCGCGCTCAAAAAAATACCGCTGGCTTTGCGCGTCGAGGGGGCAGGCCAGATAACCAGTGGCGTCGTGTTCCAGTCGGGACGGGTCGAAATACAAGATGCAGGTGCCCAAATTGCCGCTGCCTTGTGTCAGGCGCAGCCCGGCCAGCGCGTATTGGATTTTTGCGCCGGGGCGGGCGGCAAAACGCTGGCGCTGGCGGCGCAAATGCAAAATCAGGGTCGGCTATATGTGCATGATCAAGACCCCCAACGCATCCGCCCAATGGCGGCACGGTTGAAGCGCGCCGGTATCGGCATTGTTCATCCCTTGGACGCCGCGGCGCAGACCGATTTGGTCGGACGCTGCCAGCTTGTCGTGGCGGATGTGCCGTGCACGGGGTCGGGTCGTTGGCGGCGCGCGCCGGAGACCAAATGGCAGTTGACGCCGGAACGGCTCGACGCCTTGGTGGCGGTGCAACAAGAAATTCTTGCCGAAAGCGCCAGATATGTCGCGCCGGGCGGTCGGTTGGCCTATATCACCTGCTCAATTATAGGGCGCGAGAACGGGCAGCAGATTTCGGCATTTCTGCAGACGCATCCCGAATTCGAAACCGATGCAACGGCCAAATTTGCCGATCAGAACGCGCTTGTGCACCTCGATCCGCATAACACGGATACAGACGGGATGTTTTGTGCCATTATGCAACGCACGCGGGCATGATTCTGGCGTATAAAGGTTAATATTTATGGTTCCCAAAACCCTGATCTCGTTTTTATTTTTACTCGTTTTGCCGGGGGCGGCACTGGCTGTGTCAGACGCCTATCAAAGTCTGTCCATGGATCTGGTCGTTAAGGCAGAGGACGACATTTCCGCAGCGCGCAATGCCGAAGCCAATGAGCGCCTTGATCTTGCGCTGGTCGCCGACCCGGGCAATGCCCGCGCTTTTGTTCTCAAAGGCCAAGTTCAGCATTTGCTGGGTGACACCAGCGAAGGCTTGCGGCTGGTAAGCATCGGCTTGCAGATTGACCCGATCATGCGCGAGGGGCTGGTTTTGCAGACGCGGCTGGCATCCGAACTTGGTAATCTTATTGTCGCCGAGGCAGCGCTTGAGCGGTTTCGCCAGATTTGCAACACAAATTGCAGCGAGGCCGACCAGCTTGGCGCGCTGGTGGAAACGGCGCGAGGTGCCGACGATGGGGATACGCCAAGCGATAGTGCCAGTGCGACGATTGACGGGGAATAAACCGACATGGATCAGGACATGGACCGCCTGCTGATCGTCGATTTTGGCTCGCAGGTCACCCAGCTTATTGCCCGCCGCGTGCGCGAAAGCGGTGTGTATTGCGAGATTGTGCCGTTTCATGCGGCAGGCGAAAAATTCGACGACCTTAAACCCCGCGCGGTCATTTTATCGGGTGGCCCGAACAGTGTGGCCGATATGGACACGCCGCGCATACCGGAAAATATCTTGCATGGCGGCACGCCGATTTTGGGCATTTGCTATGGGCAGCAAGCCCTGTGCGCGCAGCTTGGGGGCAGCGTTGAACAATCCGACGAACGCGAGTTCGGGCGCGCCGAGCTGAAAGTGGAGGCCGCGCATGGCTTGTTTGACGGCTTTGCATCGGCCGGCGATAAGCTGCCCGTTTGGATGAGCCATGGCGACCGGGTGAACGCCTTGCCGGACGGGTTTTCAGTGGTCGCCACCAGCGATAATGCACCGTTTGCTGCCATTGCCGACGATACGCGCCGGATTTACGGCGTGCAGTTTCACCCCGAAGTGGTGCACACACCCGATGGCGCAGCGCTGTTGCATAATTTTACGCATAATATCGCCGGATGCAGCGGCGATTGGACGATGGCGGCGTTCCGCGAAAAAGCGATTGCCGACATTCGCGCGCAAGTGGGCGACGGGCGCGTGATTTGTGGGCTTTCCGGCGGTGTTGACAGTTCCGTTGTGGCTGTGTTGCTGCACGAGGCCATTGGCGATCAACTCACCTGCGTTTACGTCGACACCGGCATGATGCGCGCGGGCGAGAGCGATGAAGTGGTCGGACTTTTCCGCGATCATTTCAACATTCGCCTGATCCATAAAGATGCGGGGCCTGTGTTTCTCGACAAACTGGCCGATGTGGACGATCCCGAGGCCAAACGCAAAATTATCGGCGGCACATTTATCAATATTTTCGAGGCCGAGGCCAAGGCGATTGGCGGCGCGGATTTTCTGGCGCAAGGCACGCTTTATCCGGATGTGATTGAAAGCGTGTCATTTACAGGCGGGCCCAGCGTTACCATCAAAAGCCACCATAATGTCGGTGGTCTGCCCGAGCGCATGAACATGAAACTGGTTGAGCCGGTGCGCGAATTGTTCAAAGACGAAGTGCGGGCACTGGGGCGTGAACTGGGGCTGCCGGAGGCTTTTGTCGGGCGTCATCCATTTCCCGGCCCCGGCCTTGCCATTCGTATTCCCGGTGCCATTAGCCAAGAAAAGCTCGACATTTTACGCAAAGCCGACCTGATCTATCTCGACGAAATTCGCAAAAGCGGCCTTTATGACGACATTTGGCAAGCCTTTGCCGTGTTGCTGCCTGTGCGTACCGTCGGCGTTATGGGCGACAGCCGCACATATGATTATGTTTGCGCCTTGCGCGCTGTCACCTCAACCGATGGCATGACAGCGGATTATTACCCCTATAGTCATGAGTTTTTAGCCCGCGTCTCAACCCGCATTATCAATGAAGTGCGCGGCATTAACCGTGTGGTTTATGACATCACCTCGAAACCGCCTGGCACGATTGAGTGGGAATAAATTACCGAAAAAAAATACAATAAAAACAATATGTTAGAATTATAAGTTACTTACTAACTACTTACTAAAAGCGGCTAATCCCTTTACTTCCGAATAAAATCCCGCTAACTTTCTTACTAAGTTGGGAATTTATTTGGTTGAATAATTAACGATGACTAAAAAGGTAAGTAAAAGTCGTTGGGGCGGAGTAACCGATAGTCACGATATTTTAGACGGGTTGGCTAAAGTTTACCGCGTGAA
>MDTB01051166.1_pt1 | contig 10339 bp, 4 predicted proteins | sample 811161 | NCBI WGS metagenome assembly MDTB01 (sample SAMN05326650, study PRJNA326480) | marine metagenome | isolation source: seawater | place: Mediterranean Sea | collected 2009
AAATTGTCCGCTAATGGAAAAAGATTTATAAATTTTTATGCAGGAAATGCTGCATGTGCACCTTCAAGAGCGGTTCTTTTAACTGGTAAAAAATCTTCACACTCTTCTATAAGAGGGAATGCTGGATTTTATGGAGATGATAGATGGGAAGGTGCGGCACTTGATAAGAATGAGTTTACCATGGGGAAAATGTTTAAAAAGGTTGGCTATCAAACTGCATTTATAGGTAAGTGGCATCTTGATAAGCCACATGAAGTTAAAACATGGGCTTTTAACCATGGATTTGATTTAGCAGTACAGGAACAATGGTCCTCTAGATTTGAAGGCGAAAAATTTTTACCTAACAAATTATGGGTGAATGGTAATAAAAATTTTATTCCATACGACTACAAAAAATTTGAATGTAAAGACCATTTGCGAACTGATATTGCTTTGGATTATTTAAAAGAAAAAAAATCAAACGAGCCATTTTTTCTTTTTATGTCTTACAGGGCACCGCATAGTTTTGAAGGACCTATTAGAGATACGCTTCATTACTCCAATCAGGAATGGCCTAAAATAGAAAAAGCACATGCAGCTAAAATCACATTACTAGATAAACAAATAGGGCGCTTGATAGATCAGTTGGAGGTAACAGGCGACTTAGAAAATACTCTGATTTTATTTACTAGCGACAATGGGCCTCACTTCGAAAAGGGAGGTCATGACCTAGAATTTTTCGATAGCAATGGAAATTTTAGAGGTGGGAAACGTGATCTTTATGAAGGCGGTATTAGAGTACCACTTATTGCATATTGGAAGAATAATATCAAACCTCAAAGTATTTCAGATCATATTTCTGGTTTCCAAGATATTATGCCTACGTTTGCACAGATTATTGGTTTTAATACCTTAGTTCAAACAGATGGAATTTCTTTCCTTCCTACTTTATTATCACAAGATCAAATTCAGCATGAATATTTAAACTGGGAGTTTCAATTAAGTGGGTGGTTTCAAACCATTCCTAATGGTGGTTTTAGGCAATCTGTAAGAATCGGTGATTGGAAAGGTGTTAGATATAACCTTAATTCAGATATCGCACTTTATAATTTAAAAAATGATGAAGGTGAAAAAGACAATGTTGCATATTTATATCCTGATATAATAAAAAAAGTCCAAAATATTTTTGAAAATTCAAGAACTAAAACAATTGGATTTCCATATGGTGGTGTAAAGCAAGATTACAAATCGATGGATAAATTTGTACAATAACTTTAGATATATCATTGTATTGTTATTATTAATATTAGTGATAGGTTATAAAAATCTTCCATTAAACGATGAATTAAACGATCCTAATTTTCGGCACAATATGATTCTCATACCTGGTGGAGAATTTCTCATGGGAAGCGAAAATATTGAAGCATATGCCAATGAACAACCAGTGCATACAGTAATTGTTGATTCATTTTTTATGGATCAATATGAAGTTACCAATTATGATTTTTTACAATTTATTAGACAAACAGGCTATGTAACTACTGCTGAAAGAAGAATAGTTTGGGATGATATGAAAAAAAACCTAGCTCCAAATACCCCAAAGCCTGCCGAAAATCTTTTGGAACCTGGCTCACTAGTTTTCGAAAATATGAAGTATCAAACACCATTAAATGATGAATCAAAATGGTGGAATTGGGTAGTAGGTGCGTCATGGAAAAGCCCAGAGGGTAATAACAGTACCAATATAGATAGAATGGATCATCCTGTTGTCCATATTTCTTGGGATGATGCAGTCGCATTTGCTAAGTGGGCTAAAAAGAGGCTACCTACTGAAGCAGAGTGGGAGTGGGCTGCAAGAGGGATGAAAGAAAATTCTATATATCCTTGGGGTGATGAGTCAATTAATAAAGGTTCTATGAAAGCAAATTTTTGGCAAGGTCATTTTCCTTATGTAAATACGAATCAGGATGGATATAGTACGACCTCTCCAGTTGGGTCTTTCGAACCTAATGATTTTGGCCTCTACGATATGGCTGGTAATGTTTGGGAGTGGTGTTCTGATAATTATAACATAAATAGCTATGCCGAGGATTTGAAAAACAAAAATATAAAAAATCCAAAAGGTTCTAAACACTCTTATGATCCATTAGAGCCCTATGCAGATAAAAAGGTTTTACGTGGTGGATCGTTTTTATGTAATGATAGTTATTGCTCTGGTTATCGAGTTAGTAGAAGAATGAGCTCTAGTAAAGATACCGGTCTTAACCATACAGGGTTTCGCTGTGTGAAGGATATTGAGTAGCTAAAAAGAAGTATTAAGGAGCTTGAAATATTCTATCTATATTTTCATGGTAAATTTTTATGGGGAATTGAGTCTTTAATTTTTCTGTTATTGTTTTTATTTCTGTGTGAGTGAAATTAGTTTTGCCATCAATCTTTGACAAGGAAAGTAAAAATTCCCTGGCCATGTACTCATCCTCTTTTGATTTAATTCTTCTTTGAACATTTTTATTTTTTAATAATCCATGATGTATTGCTTCATTTGTTAGAATATGATTTCTAAGGGAAATATAAAATGCTTGAATAGGATTTTCTAAAAAAGATTTTGGGCTTGAATTCCTTAAGTTATTTAATAAATCATCAATAGTGAAAGAACCTTTTTGATATCTTGCTAGCTCACTATCGGAGTTTACTTTTAAGTCTACCATAAACTCTTTTATCTCATTAGTATCCTGTGATCTCAAATTGTTTTTCTCATTATTTTTTTTAAAGATAATAGAATGAATTTTACGTAATGTGTTCGTCACAAGTAGATCGTCGATGACTATATCATTATCCATTAAATCATTGATATAATCATTGGCTCTTATTTGTGAATATTTTTTTGATATTTCATTTTTTAATTTCTTTTTAGTGTTTTGATAATCTTCTTCGCTAATAATCAGTTGTTTCCTTTCATCTATTTTTAATAGAATATGCCAACCATAGCTTGACCTTATAGGACCATCGATTTCATTTATAGTCATAGAAAATGCAACATTCTCTAAATGAGGATCTAGGACGTTGTAAGAAATCCATCCCAAGTTACCTCCAGATTCTTTCAACTTTTCATCTTTGAATAATTTTTTTGCAAAAAAATCAAATTGCTCCGGATTGTTTTTTAATATTGGCACAATTGTATCAAGCGCGATTTTTGTTGGATGGTAGAGGTGTTTTAGTAAAATTTCTGTATTTTTCCATTTAAAATGTTTTCTTGCAATACTGTCATTGATATTCTGATCTTCAGCGCTAATTTTTTGATTATAAAGCTCATCTCTAAGGGCAAGTTCTTTTGCTAATTTTACTCTATTTTTTCCTATGGAGTCGATTGACAGATCTTTAGACTTTGCGGCCTCTGCAAATAATTTGGTTTGGATTAATTTATCTAGCGTCCTCTTTCGTTCAAATTCTGAGTCTTGAGCTTTTGTATTAATTAATTTGAGAGAATAGGCTTTCGTCAAATCATCAGATGTAATAATGCTTTCACCAACGGTTGCAATAACATTTGGAACTACATTTTTTTCGCAACTGATGGTAATTGCAGTGAATATGATAAGCAGTAAAAAATGAAGTTTAATCATGGTATTAAAATATGCATTGATATAGATAAAAAAAAAGGGGGAGTAAAACTCCCCCTTTTCAATTTAATAGTAGGTCAGGTACTATTTCATTAATAGCATCTTTCCAGTTAAGTTCCGTTTATCTGAAGTAACCTTGTAAAGGTACAATCCAGATGGAACTTTTTGACCATAGGTATTATTAGCATTCCACTGTATTGCATGTCTTCCTGCACGTAATTCACCATTTTGAAGTGTAATAATTTCATTACCTAAAATGTTGTAGACTGTGATATTTACCATTGATGTATAATCAAGGTCAAAGCGCAGAGTCGTTACAGGGTTAAATGGATTAGGATAATTACCAAGTAGTGCAAATTCCTTCGGAGTGACGATATCTTCATCAGCTGATAATTCATCACCAGTAGAAATCATCATACCAAGATTATCAAAGTACACAGCTCCAGCATCTGCTTCTGGCCCTTGCCATAGTTCACAGCCAACATTTATGTTAACGGCTCCATCGGGAACAACAGCTGAAACCATTAATTCATGCCACATGTCAGAGGTAGCGGAGGCATCAACAACTTCAGATTTCGTCAGAGTAATTTCGCTCCAACTTGCATCAAAATATTGGATAAATATATATCCATGATTATCACCAGTGACTACCTCTTCAGAAGGAGTCATAGCATGGCTATGGACGTGAATGTAATTACCCGGTACCAAATTTAGTCCTTCAGGTGTAAAACTCTGGAATACAGGGGTCCATTCAGGATTAGCACCATCCATAGTTCTAGGTGAAATTTTAAGACTATGCATTCCCTCAAAAGGATGCATGTCATTTACTTCCCAATTATCTAGTTCAGTTGGATAGCTCCCCCATGAAGCAGGACCTTCTTCAAATCCTCCATTTGCTAAGTATCCACCAGGACCAGCCCATGGATTAGCAGGGTTGTTATCACCAAATACTGTTTGTAGTAACACTGTTCCACTTGCATCAGTATCAACATAGAATGTTTTATCTGATCCAAAACCAGCTTCATTATCCATTGCACCGTTTTCGCCACCTTCATTTTCAATTCCAGGATAGTATGCACCAAGTTTGTAAGTAAAAACATTTCCGTGTCCAGCTGGTAACATTAACTCACCTGTAAATACTCCATCACCATCAGGATCAGTAAGCCTCGGAACATCAGGCGAACAAGATGATGCACATTCAGGCCCCATACAGTCGCCCCATGTACACCAGCAGTTCAAGAACGATCCATTCATGACTAGTGTATCAGGATGTTCGAGAAAATATGCACCGGTGTTGACATTTTGAGTATTCATCATCCACATTGCATGTATCTCAACCATTAGATCATTTTGCAGTTCACCAACAGGTAAAATTGCTGGCTGAGATGCTGGAAAAACTAAGTCTTCACCTGTAAACTCAAACAATCTATTTGCAGCTGTCTCCCAGCCTCCGTTGTTAAAGTTTTCGTCAGGATTAGCTTTAAATTTCCATTCATGCATACTTCCAGGGACAGCCATGAGAGTTAATGTTAGGGTGTAAAGGCTAGGATCGGTAAGGTCTTCTTGGAAGACATCGCCAGCAGCCCAGCCATTCATACCACCTCTTAGTTCCATGAAATGTGTGTTCACATCCCATCCTTGAGATAGTAAGGTGGTCATATCAGCCTGGAATGTAACATTGGCTTCTACGGGATCACCACCACATGTGTAGCAGGAGCTAAAACAGAAAGGAGGTGTCATGAAATCTTCCTCACCTACAACAATAGTACGATCACCCCAGTTGTCTCCATCACCACAACCTTCGTTTGTGAGGTTACCGCCATCTTCATAACCATCACCATTTCCACCATTGTTAAATTTATAGTAGTGTGAACCTTCAGGAAGGACCATCTTTACTCTGTAAATTGTTTCTTCACCTTCTACTAATGTCATTGGCACCCAGTTATCATGCCACTGTCCTCCGCCTAAGAAGACACCTTCGGCTGCAACAGTTGTTTCTTCCATATCTACATGAAAAACAACATAAGACTCGTCGCAAGATATACATTCACCGAAACACACTGGTGGAAGCATAGTATCCACATCAGGTACGACCAAAAATCTATCGTTTCCATATCCGCCTGCACCACCACAAACTGGATCAGGAACTGATTCATCTGAGCCCCAAGAATTACCATTGAGAAATTTATAATATAATGTGTCGCCTGCCTGTGCTTCTATATCAACCGCGTAGATTCCATCCATATCAGGGTCAAGCAGTTCTGTTCCTGTAGGATCCCATCCTTGAAAGCTACCGGCCACGTGTACGCCATCATCTGAAACTTCTTGGTTATTCATGTCTACATGAAGTGTAATGGTACGAGGTAGGAAGGGGTTAGCCGGATTATTATCTCCAAATACAGTTTCCAACACCACAGTTCCGCTAGCGTCTGTTGGAATATAATATACCTTATCTGCACCAAAACCAGCTTCATTATCCATGGAACCATTCTCGCCAGGTATCTCTTCAACACCTGGATAATAAGCTCCAAGTTTATATGTAAAGACGTTTCCATGTCCTGCTGGTAAACTTAAAGTACCGGTATAGACTCCATCTCCATCTACATCCACAAGGCGTGGTACATCAGGAGAAACTTTTTCTGCACAACTTGAGCCCATGCAGTTACCCCATGTACACCAGCAGTTCATAAAGGAACCATTCATGACCAACGTATCAGGTGTTACTGGGAAAGGTTCTCCATTATTTGCGTTCAAAGTTCCTTCGTAAAATGTTGCATGTATTTCTACTTCAACAGCGTTAGCTAATGGCCCAATAGGCAAAATCACAGGAACTTCAGGATCTAGTACTATATCATCACCCCAAAAATAAAAAGTCCTATTAGCAGCAGCCTCCCATCCGTCATTGTTGAAACTCTCATCAGGATTTGCTTTAAATTTCCATTCTTGAACGGAACCAGGAACTGCAGTTATTTCTTTTGTGATTGAATAAAGGCTAGGGTCTGTTAAATCTTCTTGGAAGTTATCACCGGCTGCCCATCCATTTACACCGCCTCGTAATTCCATAAAATGGGTATTGACATCCCAACCTTGTGATAGTAGGACGCTCATATCTGCTTGAAAGGTAACAGATGCTGTTAAAGGCGCACCACCACACTCATAACAGGAAGCGTAACATGGAACTGGGTCAAACATCATATTATTTTCAGATACAGTTACTGTTCTGTTAATATATCCACCACCAGTAGTACAGACATCTTCACCTAATTCTTCCCATGTTGTCCCGTTAAGAACATATTTCCACTCGATGGTACTGCCTTCATCAAAAGCTTTAGCCATAGTGTAAACACCTTCTCCAGCATCCATCATATAATCTGTGTTTGCGTCCCAAGCGTTGAACGAACCAGCAACTCTCACACCATCAGTAATTTCATAGCCATCAACATCTACAGCAAAGTGAACATAAGACTCATCACAGCCAATACATTCGCTAAAACATACGGGATCAAGAACCGTATCAACATCAGGTACGTCTAAAAATCTATCACTGGCACCACCACCACCTCCACCACATACAGGATCAGAAACAGTTTCATCGTTTCCCCAGGAATTACCATTGATATACTTAAAGAATACAGTCTCATCAGAAACCCCAGACATATCTATAACAACTGTATATATGCCATCACCATCTTCATCGGTGAGTGGAGTTGCGGCTGGATCCCAGCCCTGAAAACTACCAGCAACATGGACCCCATTTTCTGAAACAGTTACATCTGACATATCTACATTCAGTGTAACGTTAACAGCAAAAAGAGAGGAGGTGAGTGCTGTGAAAATTGTTAAAGGTATAACCTTTAATCGATTCATCATAATATGCTCCATTATTGTTTTGAATTTTATAGTGTCTCTGTTTAGAGTTACTATTTATTTTAGGCACGGTGGCCAATCCAGCTTCGAAATATAGTGATATTCGATATAATTCTACAAATATATTTATTAGTCTTAGAGTGATGTAGTTAAGGTTATTTTTTTAGGATTCCCTAATGGGCCCATATCTAGATATGTGTAATCAATATGGTAATATGAATTAGATAATTTTAACTTAATACCGCATCCCAAAGATAAACCCGATATTCTATCTCTTTGGTATTGGTTTGCTAAACCTGTTCGTAAAAATAAGAAATTTTTAAATGATAGCTCAGAGCCAAGATTTATACTCTCTGTATTATCGTTAGGGTGTAGCGCATCCACAGCGATTAAGATGCTAAGGTTATTAGGGATTGTTTTTTTGTAGGCTAGTCCGAAACGAAAAATGAGAGGAAGTTCATAGGGATCAGTTGCAAAATTAGCATTTATATTTATGGGATCTGATTCCAGACTTGGATCCACCTCTGTCTGCAGTAAAAGATCGCGTCCTTCCATTTGCATTTTCGTTCCATAGTTCGAGATACTCATTCCCATTGTTAAACCGGAAATCTGCGTATTATATAGTGTACCTAAATCGATTGCAATTCCATTTGCTTTTGAGTTATAAATACTCTCTTGAATTATTTTTGTCGTAATCCCAAATGAAAACCTATCTGTTAAAGATTTTGAAAATGTTAGTTGGCCCATTATAGAACCAGCATTAAACTTTTCTCCTGTACCTTCAGGATTATGGGTGGTTGTTACCTCCATTTCGCCCATGTACATTGCCATTATTGCAGCACCAATAGTACCAAAGGGTGTATTAAATGTCCCTCCAATAAAATCAAGATCAACATCTAGTATCCAGTCCTGGTGATCTAATATGATTTCATTATTGTCAATCAATGATATCCCAGCAGGGTTCCAATACAGTGCAGTCGCGTCGTTAGATATTGCAGAGTAAGCCCCTCCCATCGCAAGTGCTCTTGCACCTATACCAATCTTTAAAAATTGAGCGGCAGTAGTTCCTGTTTTGGAAACTATTTGTCCAATGTTAATTGAGTTTAATAAAAAGATTATTAAAACTGGTTTTATAAATTCTTTCATTTTATGACCGCAAATTTTCCAAGATGTGGTTGAAAATCATATATACTTACATCCATAGGTTCAACATGAAAGAAATAGACACCATAAGCGATATCCAAATTATCTTTTGTTAACATATTCCATTCATATGTCCCATCATTAAAACTGGTATTATGAACTAAGGTGTTGACTAGTTCTCCCGAAAGAGTGAATATTTTAATCTCACACTGGGGCGGGAGGTGGTTAAAGTGTATAGATCTTGGGCCTCTTCCATCTGCATATGGATTTTGGCCCTCCCAGCTCGCTGCTACGATGTATGGGTTAGGAACAACTTTAATATTTTTTGATAAATATTTTAATTGCTCTGCATCAAAAGAATTTCCCTTTGAAATAAATTCATAAACATCGGCACTAGAAAAAGGTTTTGTGGTAAATAAAGAAAGGGTATCGCCAGTAGACGGAATATGTTGATTTGGTATGTTATCATGACTTGGAGTTATGTTCCATGTTACAAAAGAAGTATCTCCAACATGCTCTAATAAAATGATACGATCAGAATATGAAAAATGCCCTGGTCTTGCAAGTTCAAGTTTTAATGCATAATCAGATCCAAAGATTGAAACTGCAAACCCAAAGTCTGACCAGGTTCCTGCAACGGTATCTGTAACGTTAAAATAATCAAATTCATCTTGAGTCAAATAAAAATCGTCATTAATAATAGAATCAAGGGGAATGGAGTCTGGAAGGCCCGTTGCCTTACTGTAATAGGTCCAGGTACGATCAATGATCACTAAATCAAGATCTACCTCTGGATTATCTAAATCAATGACTTTGAAATTTGCAAGCGATGAATCGATGGTAATTGTTTGTCCATTTTCTCTTAAAAGATTAACAGCTGCAGTAGGGTGAATTGATGAATCTGAAAAAACCAAGCCATAATTTCTTGGATAGGATACACCTTGAGTGGCTATCCCTCCAAAACTAAATGGACTAAAGCTAAATGAATAATCAGAATCTGATTCTGGATAAAAGTGTGAAAGTTCACTATCAGGCTGAATTGTATTTATATTATTAATATCCAAAACCATTCCATCAAATTGACCTAAGTCACCGTCAAGGTTGCTGCTCCAGGAAACGACTGTATCTAATCGGGTATTATCTGTAACGTTAACAACCATATATTCAGTGGTTTTCGGTACTGCTTCATCTAAATCAAATAGATCTATATTTGGCTCTCCAACATCTGGTACGCCATTATTTTCTGTACGTTCTCCAAAATCAAACTGTCCATTATTTTCTGTTCCAAATGGATTTAGATTGTATTCATAGTCATCGTTGCTAGGATCTGGATTTTCAATAGGACTATAACCATTTTCTTGATCATTACATACTCCATCTGCACCACAATCACTCCAATTATCATTGTTTTCATCGATCGCTCCAGGATTTGCAAAATTATTGCAACCTCCAAAGCCATCTTCGAAATAATCTGAGCATCCATCGGCACCAACATCATGCGTATCGGGCGCCCAATCACCATCATCGTCAATCATGTTCATCCTAGTGTCTTTGAAATAGATCCTGTAGATATTATTGTCTGGTATCCTTGAAGGATCAAGGCTACGTATTTTCATAGAGCCCGTTCCAACTGGTGTTGTAATTGGGTAAACATCCTTTTCTTTAGGAGCATTGATATGACCAATCGCAGGTGCGTCGGGGACTACTGTAATAACATTTTTCGCGGTGATGAC
>MDTB01193535.1_pt1 | contig 10339 bp, 12 predicted proteins | sample 811161 | NCBI WGS metagenome assembly MDTB01 (sample SAMN05326650, study PRJNA326480) | marine metagenome | isolation source: seawater | place: Mediterranean Sea | collected 2009
GGACCGAGATAGGGTTGGGCCAAGAGGGTCTCGTTCTCCTCCCCCACAGGTGGGGTAAACCGGTCCCGCCAGCGGAGAGCGTGAGGAGCAATCGCGGCAAGCTCGGGGCGTCGATCAATTTTCATGTCAAAGCCGGTGCCAAAGATAACAAAATCAAACCTCTCATCTCCTGCCGGTGTGGTGACGACTACCTTGTCGCCCTCCATTCGCGTCGCATACCACGGACTACCGAGGCAAAGTTCGGTATTGTCTCGTTCCATAAACCGCTCTATTGAATGCCGGGGCGGTGGGATCGGCGTCTCCGTAATTCCTTTAACGAAGCGCCAGCGATATAGGTCGGGGAAGTCCGCAAAATGGCGCATGAAGCCAGCATTCTCCAACCCCTTTTTCGCACTGAGCCATGGCAGTTCTGGACGGCGGCAGAACAGCGCTGAACGGCTTGCGCCTTGCTCAGCGGCGACAATTGCATTGTCGAACGCTGTGGCACCCGCACCGAGCACTCCGACGTCCCTTCCCGCCAACTTGGTGAAATCGATATTGTCTGCGGCATGCCCCCAACAATCCGCGGCTAAGTTCTCGGTAAGGCCCACCGGCACATGTTTGCCTCCGCTGCCAAGAAGACCCGTTGCAAGCACGACCCGACGGGCCAAAAGCTCGGAGGTCTCGCCGTCCCTTCGCACAGCAATCCGCGCCAGGCCCGAATCGCCATCGATGGAAAGAACTTCAGTCTCGTTTTGGACAGGAATGTCGAGAATACGCCGAAACCATTCGAGATAAGCCACCCATTCCAGACGTGGCGTGAGAGACAGCGCTTCCCAAGAGGTGGGGCCGAATTTTGCCTCCCAATAAGCGCGCAGCGATAGGCTCGGAATGCCAAACTCAATACCCGTTAACTGCTTTGCCGTGCGCAGGGTCGACATGCGGGCAAAGGTCATCCACGGACCTTCGCACCCTTGTGGTGCCTGATCGAGGACAAGAATGTTTGTCACTTTAGCGCGCATCAATCCCCAGGCGAGACCAAGGCCGTAGAGACCCCCACCGACAATCACCACATCGATTACCGGACGCCCGTCCACATCGCCTGCTGGTGGCACCCAAGGATGATAATTGTGGCGCAGCAAATCGATCTCGTGGCGCACGCGTCCTTCGAGCCAACCAAGGCCGGGCACGACCGAGCTGGGCTTATTCACGGTCGCGCGACCATCAGCGGCCGGTCAATACCGATACCATCGGTATGCAGGGATGAGGCTGTCATGATCATGCTTTCATTCAGGCTTCCTGCCCGACAGCGTCGAGAATGGCTTGCTCAAGAAACTCTAACCGATCCTGCCCCCAAAACAGCTCCCCACGAAATACGTAGGTGGGCGTGCCAAAGATGCCAAGACGAACGGCTTCGGCCAAATTACCTTCCCAAATCGCTCGGATATTGGCCGCAAGGAGTTCGGTGACGAGGGCCACGCCCGCATCGCCGATGGTCACGCGTGCTAAATCGCGCAAGGTGTTAAGATCGGAGATGTCGCGGTCTTCAGCCCAAAGCGCCCTTTGTACCGCGAACGAAAAAGCGCGGGCATCCAGGCCAGCTTCCTGCGCGGCAATCATCGCGCCAGCGGCGACCTCAATGGTCCGACAAGGATAGTGTTTAGGTACCAGGTTTAACGGGATATCGAGACGCCGAGACCAACGGCCGAGCTCGATAGCATGATAGTCCTGGCGCGGCTGTGGACGCGTACGCAAGGGTATGCAGCCGTTCTCCTCAATCACGCGAATTGGACGCAGGCGGAGCGGGCAACCGCATTGATCCGCCAACGCGTAGAGGCGTTCCGCCCCCATATACGCCCACGGCGATGAAGGGCCGTAAAAAGCCTGAATCGCTTCCAAATTGCCCATCTTGATTTTGCCCTTAATTGCCAGAATTTCCGAAAGGAGTATGGTTTAATAGCAAAAAATTACCAATCGGTGAGGCCCGCCGTTATTAATCGGCGGGTATATATTTCCGTATTATCCGGGTAGCGCTTCTCTCCTTGAAACCCGTTCTCGATCAGCAGGACGAAGTGGCATCCTTGGTAGCAATTTTGGCTCAAGGGCGGTTACGATGAGACCACTCACAGCTGATGATATCTGTCGGGAAAGAATGGCCCTCCAAAGGACATGGTCCTTGACCAGAAGTGGATAAGGAAAGGTTGCAAACACCGGATATACTAACGCTAGAAGTAACTTTCCTCTGATCTATGCGGTCGCCCTCATTCGATATCGGGCTTAATCAGCTTTATGATACTGGATGTGTCGAGGTGGCTGTGCCCATTAGCATCGTGGATCGCAAACGCCGCAGCCGCCACGGCACCAAGCGGCGTCGATGTGCCAACCGATAAAGCTGCGGCTTGCGCGAGCCGCAGATCTTTGAGCATGAGGCCAGCGGCGAAGCCCGGCTTGTAATCATTGTTCGCAGGTGCGTTGCTAGTAACGCCGGATACCGGGCACATCATATTGAGAACAGCGGAATTGCCACTCGATGTCGATATCACATCAAAGAGAGTCTTACGATCGACGCCAAGCGTCTCGCCAAGCACAAACGCTTCGGAGCATGCAAGCGCGGTGATACCAGCAATCATGTTGTTGCAGATCTTAGTAACTTGGCCTTGCCCGGGGCCGCCGCACATCACAATATTTTTTCCCATCCCCTCGAGGATTGGCCGGCACTTTGAAAACACTTTCGGATCACCACCGCACATGAACGTCAGCGTGCCGGCTTCAGCGCCGCCGACCCCACCAGAAACCGGCGCATCGAGAAACTCGTAACCGGCATCGGTGACCGCCTCGTGCATCGCGCGGGCGGTATCAACGTCGATTGTAGATGCATCGATCAACACGGTGTCAGGTGCGACCGCATCAATCACACCGGCTTCCTGCAGCACGCTGCAAACATTGGCGCCGACCGGCAACATGGTCACCACAAACTTAACGTCAGTTGCCGCATCGGCAGCGCTTTCGGCGGCTTTGGCGCCAGCCTGGGCTACGTAGCGCATCGCTTCCTCGTTAATATCATAGACCTTCAGGTCGTGACCGGCCTTGATGAGGTTGCGCGCCATGTGGCTGCCCATATTGCCAAGTCCGATAAAGCCGATGGTTGTCATGTAAGGTCTCCGCATATTTTGGTTTTAATTGGATCAGTTGAGAATAGACACGTGCGTCTGCCGCCGAAACAAGAATGGAATGCTCGCCTTTACCCGCGGTTTCGATACACTCGAAAACACGCTGTAGTTCGGACGTGAACTCATTCTCTCGATCCGCGACGGCTTCGCGGCTGAGATCAAAACTCGGCCACCAACCCATCTGGCGCCATGATGCCAAGTCCTTTCCCTGGAAAACCGCCGCTCCGTACGTCGCAATAAAATCACATATTGAGAAATAAATTGGCGTAGGGAGTGGGATTGCCTCTGGCACCCTTTCTCTCCTGCCGAACCCTTACGTCCACCTTGAGTTCCCTCAGGGTTTCCCCTGCTGTTCCCCAGGCGGGTTCAGTAGCAAGCTGTGTAGCATGGAGGTGGGTGACGGTGAAACCCCCTCCTAGGGGTAACGTCACGTTTGCCAAAGGACAGCCCAGGGGGGCACTGGGAGAAAAACCGCTGAGACTGCCCTATGAATACCCGCTCAGAAATGCGGGGGTTAAATCAAAGCGGGTCAGGAGGTGCGCTTACGGGCAGACCAACCGCGTGGGTAAGGGGAGGTGTGACAGGAGCCTTCCTCGTCCCGCTCCTGCTTGAAGGCGTGGATGTGGTCCAAGTGGTAATCGACCAGGAGTTCACAGGCCTCTTCGAGGTCTTCCCCAATGTGGCGCAGGATGCGACCACGGGGACGGGGGTAGACATGGAGCTCCTGCGTATGGGCACTGGTGCCGAAGTCTTGCGCCCACTTCTTATGGCTGCCTGATGCCATCCTGTGGACCACCTTGGCAGCTCGGACCCGTTTGTACTCCTTGTGCCAAGAACGGTCAAACGGCGGCTCTGATGGATTTTAAGGGTGGTTTGAAAAAACTAAGTCGTTTCTCGTTGCACCGGAAATTCTGTCGCGCCCAACGTTTTTACGCGCAACGAATGGAATTACTTGGCAATATCGCACAGAAAAAAATCGCTGAACGCCGGAGCGACCAATGTGATCCCCATTGGAATGCCGTTCGCGGTGGATCCGTTTGGAACTGCTATCGCGCATAAATCGGCCATGCTGACAAAGTTCATGTATCGACCGTTTGTCGCATTCGTGAAGAGCGGATCGGCTGCGACCTCGTCAACCCTGTATACCGTACCGACAGTTGGCACTGCGATAACATCGGCATGATCAAACGTCCGCTGGATATGCCTGACATTACGATCAAGTTGATAAATAGCGTTGAAGGCGTCGGCAGCGCTGTAGTTTTTCGAGGAGTCGATAACTGTTTTAACAATTGGGTCAATATCGTCTGGATGGGTATCAATGAACCCTCCCACCGCTGCGTATCGTTCTGAAAGCCAAGGCCCTTCAAACATCATTTGGCTCGTCTCAACAAATTTTTCGAAATTGATCTCGTGCATGGTGTGACCGAGTGTGGCGATTGCCTCAACACCTTGACGGAACAATCCTTCCGCTTCCTCGTTTCCGAAGAATTCCAAATCTTTTGCCGACGGTATCGCAATTCGTAGATTTTGAGCTTTGCGTATAGTCACTTCTATTGGCGCTTCACGACCATATACGTCGCGATCGTCAACGGCTTGGGATAGGCGCAGGACGTCTGCTGCGTCACATACCGTCAACGCGTATATGGAGACCGTATCGAAATGCACGTTGGCATTCACCATATCGGTCCGACTGAGCAAGCCCAGTGTTGGTTTCAGGCCGATGATCCGGCTAAGCTACCTACAACATTCGGCCGGTGTCGAACGGACTCATAGGTTTTGACCGACATTCCAGCTGCTTCGAGCTTGCCGGCGACCATCATGGCAATCGCTTCTTCCTCGCCACCGGGTAAATCAGGGTCCAAAGGATTGCCAGCTCTTGGTTGTCCAGTGCGTATTAGTTCCGCCGCAAGACGTAGCCAACGCTCCTCAGTTATGCGGCTTAGTACACTTTCCTCAACCTCACTGACGGCAAATTCGGACATCGGCTCTTTCCGCTTGTGTTGATAGATACATAAAACCGCATAATACGAAAACGTTGCGGGCTGCTGCTATTTAGGCTCCACTTAATGACGAAAAACTCAACAGTCCGGCAGCTGGTAAATGAAAAATCTTCAAGTCTATCGCTACGTAGATGCCGTTGATCGATATGGTTCGATACGTAAAGCAGCGGAGCAACTGGCAATTACCCCATCGGCCCTCAACAGGCGAGTTCTTGCTCTAGAAGACGAACTTGGCGTTCCAATATTCGAGCGTCTGGGTCGAGGCGTGAGGTTAAGCGCGGCCGGTGAATTGGTTGTCCACGTGTTCAGACGCCAGCTTGCGGAGATTGAGCAAGTAAAATCAAAAATCTCCGACCTTTCCGGCCTGCGACGCGGCGATGTCGCCATTGCGTGTAGCCAAGCGCTGCTGCCGTATGTACTTCCGGAACAGATCGAAACGTACCAAACGCAATTTCCGAATGTCACCTTCAAGGTGTTTGTCAAAGATGGCGATGAGGCCGAACAATCCCTCCTTGATTACACCTCAGACCTCGCGATTGTTTTTGAACCGCTTCGGCATTCAGAGTTTCAAACTCTGTTGTCCATCCGCCAACCGATACATGCCGTGATGGCCCGGCAACATCCTTTGGCCAAACGCAAGTCCATCAAACTTAGTGACTGCCTTACTTACCCATTGGCATTACCGGCACCTCCGTACGCCGTTCGCAATGTCTTGGAAGCTGCGGCAGATCAGATACTCACGCGTTTATCGCCATCGGTTGAAGCGGAAAGCTACGTCTTCTTACGCAACTTTGTCGCGCGAACCCGTGCGATTGCATTTGAGATTGTTATTGGTGTTCCGCCGGGACAGATCGACAACTCAATTGTCAGTATCCCGGTCGAATTGCCGGGGTCGAAGATTGGCTCGTTGCACTTAGCGCAATTGAAAGGGCGGACTCTGACTGTCGCCGCAGCGCGTTTTGCCGATCAACTCACGACCTCGTTGCTGGAAGACTACGCAATCGCTGCCAGGGATTAAGAGAAGCCGCTAGTATTACACTAAGACGTCTCTTGAGAGTCCGCTTCGCCTGTGTCGTTCTGCAGTCGCATTGATAGCGTATTTCCTACTCGCCCTGTTGCCGCTCAGACGTATTTGCGTTGCACAAGGCGACCAAAATAGTCAAAGCCTCAATATCTAGAAAAACACGCTTACGCTTAACCGTTGAGTTTTTCGTCACAAAATAGAACCAAAATAGCAGCAGTCGACAACAGTCGGGATGCTTATAGTTGACCTACGGTTAGAGCCACGAGGTCACATGCTGTTATGTCAGACACCTACTTCACGGACACTCAGTTCTGTTATGCCAGCCAAGTCAGGACGTCTTCTGATTTAGACGCACGGCCCTGTCGTCAAGATAGAAATTGACGTTGTAGTGGGTGGTTATGGAATTCCGATTTTTTGAAATTTACCGAAACCCAGAATACTGGCTTCTACTTTTAGAAGGAGCCGCGACCAGCGCACTATTGATGATAATTGCGGCCTTTTTTGCGTTCTTATTGGCTGTCGGCCTGGCGATAGTGCGTCACGAACGAATCCTGATTTTGGGATGGCTTGCCGCTGCATATGTTGATTTTATCCGCAACACACCGCTTATCGTTCAACTCTTCTTTGTGGCGTTTGGTCTCCCTCGTTTGCTGGACTACGCATGGCCATTTTGGGCCCATGCGTTACTTGCATTGACCTTGAACTTTTCCGCTTACTTTTCGGAGATCGTCAGGGCTGGCTTCCGAAACAGTGAAGGTGGACAGACAGAGGCTGCCAAAAGCCTCGGTATGTCACGGTATGCAATCTTTAAGTCAATTATTCTCCCTCAATCGATAGGAAGAATGTACCCGTCCTTGAATGCGCAGTTTGTATTTCTGTTCCTAACAACAGGCATCATATCTGAAGTCAGCGTCCGAGATCTGACATATGCAGGTGTATTCATCGATAGCCGGACTTTTAGATCGTTTGAAGTATTTCTGACGCTCACTTTAATGTACTTACTGCTCTCTCTTTCCTTTAAATCGACCCTGACGTGGATGGAACGACGACTGTTTCCATGGAAATTCGTCAGATGAGGGATTTGTTTGTAGAGGCTTTAGGAGCGCCTGGCGGCATAGTCCTCTATCAGTTGCTGGACGCCACACAGTACACCGTCTACCTGTCCCTGGCTGCTTTTGCGGGCGGTGCAGTGGTAGGCGGGGTCATTACAATAATGCGTTTGACGAAGTCGCCAAGGTTGCGCGCACTGGCAGATAGCTATGTCTGGACGTTTCAGTCTGTGCCGTTGCTCATGCTGCTTTTTCTTTCGGGGCTCGGCGTTCCTCGTCTTTTCGGCATTGACGTTGATCCGTGGGCGGCCGCTGGCCTCTCCCTAACCTTACACGCTTCGGCATTTCTTGCAGATGTATGGAGAGGCTGCCTTGAAAGCGTGGACCGAAGCCAAGAAGAGGCCGCACGTGCATTGGGATTGGGATGGTTTCTGACGCTGATCTTGGTGATCGCGCCACAGGCATTTCGGATCGCTGTCGCGCCCACTGTTGGTTTCATGGTTCAAATCATAAAAGGCACTTCGATGGCCTATATCATCGGTTTTCACGACTTGATGAATATTGGCAAACGTTGGGCAAATGCCTCGGTGCCGAACACGGAACCGTTCATCATCTTCCCTATTATGGCACTGATTTATTTTTCACTTTGTTTCCCGATAACGCTGTGGTCCCGACGGTTGGAGAAGCGTTTTGGGAGTTCGTAATAGTCAGCATAACCGCTGTCTATGTAGTTTGTATTTGAAAACCTAAGAAAGGAGATAGTGAAATGAAGAGACTAAAACTTCTGAGTGCAGCTTTCGCCGCATTAGCGGTGGTTATGGTGAGCTTCACCGCTAAGGCCGACCTCTCCGAGATACTGGAGGCCGGTGTTATAAAGATTGGTGTACCTGAGTCTTTTGCACCGTTCGGTAGTCTAGGCGCCGACGGTGAACTTGAGGGATACGATATCGACGTTGCCAAGATGATTGCAAAAGATCTTGGCGTAAAATTAGAGCTCGTCCCCATTGTTTCGAAGCAGCGAATCCCGTTTCTGGAAACTGGACGCCTTGATCTCGTAATTTCGACTTTGGGTGCCAATCCAGAGCGGGCGAAATCAATCTGGTACTCGTCTTCGTATGCACCTTTCTATTCCGCTGCTTTTGCTGCACGTGAAAAGAAGATTGCGTCAATTGAAGATCTGAGCGGAATGACGGTAGGGCTAACTGGTGGGACGAATGAAGATATACAGTTCACGGAGACAGCCCCAGAGGGAACGGTGATTCAACGTTTTGGTGATAACGCGGGAACGCAGGCTGCTTTCGTTTCCAAGCAAATTGACGTGATGGTTACGAGTATTGTCGTGGCTGCTGCCGTCGCCAAATCAAACCCGGGAATAGATATGGAAACGAAGTTTATATCGAGAAAAGGCGCCTCTTTCATCGGGCTAGCAAAGGGAAAAATCGACCTCCTTCAGTGGGTAAATGTATTCATCATGCATAAAAAATTGAGAGGCGTTCTCGATGATCTATCCATGAAATGGATGGGGCAACCATTGCCGCCACTGCCTCACCTATAAGGTGGTGTATCAAAGTCAGAGTAGCCGTTATGGAGGCGCTTACAATTGACAAATGGTGTTGTGCCTCAGGCTCTGAGAGATAACGTGAAGCCACCGGTTTTACCGGTGGCTTCCTCACGCCATAAACCACCGCTGCCCTCTACCGATTTTCAACTTTGCCAAAGTACGTTTTCACGTCAGGCTTGCGTGCCTCGTTTGGATTTCCAAGCATGGACAGATTATGCACTCAGCTGGCATTTGAATTAGTTTAGTACCTAGAAACGGAGCCTGATTCCATGGCGAAATCACCTTACTATGCCCCAGAGGGAGGACTTTCACCACAGAGCGAACTCCTCACAGGCCGGGCGGTTTTCAAAGAGGCCTATGCAGTCATTCCGAAAGGTGTCATGCAGGATATTGTCACCAGTAGGTTCCCCTTCTGGGAGGGGACCAGAGCCTGGGTGCTGGCGCGCCCGCTTACTGGTTTCGCGGAAACCTTTTCACAATGCATAGTCGAAGTTGAATCGGGTGGCGGGAGCGATCACCCAGAGACGGATAGCAATGCTGAAGCAGCTTTCTTCGTCGTTGAAGGTGGATTGTCTATAGAGATTGCAGGCAAGAAGCACCAACTCCTTCCAGGTGGCTTCGCCTTCATTCCAGCCGGCCAACCTTACAAGGTTAGAAACAAGCGCAAGAAGCCCGCAAAGTTTCATTGGATACGTAAGTCGTTTGAAAGTGTCGAAGGCCTAGACCCACCTGATATTATTGTCACGAATGATCATGACATTCGCCCCACTCCAATGCCGGGAACGGATGGAAGATGGGCGACGACACGTTTCTTCGTTCGCGACGATGTGCGATACGACATGCACGTAACAATTGTAACGCTTGAACCCGGGGCCGTCATACCTTTTCTAGAGACCCATGTCATGGAACATGGCTTGTACGTGCTGGAGGGCAAAGGCGTTTACCGCCTCAACGAGGATTGGGTCGAGGTCGAGGCTGGCGACTTCATGTGGTTGCGTGCCTTTTGTCCGCAAGCTTGTTATGCCGGCGGACCAGATAATTTTCGATACCTGCTCTATAAAGACGTAAACCGGCATCCCCGGCTGCCGCGTTTTAGGTGACGTTACTGAACGGCTTCAACGGGGGTGGATGCGTGGCAAAGGAGATCGTTATCGAACCCCTGACCAGGAAGGCATTCACTCCATTCGGGGATGTGCTGGACATTGTGGACAGTCGACCACTCATGATCAATCGAGGCATGTGCGCGCGTTATTCAGACCTAGCCAGACTGGACTTGGATGCAGATGGTCGGCTAGGCGTCAGTATCTTTAAGGCGAAGGCATATACACTGCCTTTTCGACTTGAGATGCTTGAGCGTCATCCAGAGGGAAGCCAAGCATTTCTTCCAACTACCCAAAATCCTTTTCTAGTAATCGTCGCAGAAGACGAATGTGGAATACCTGTGAACCCCAGAGCCTTCATGACATCACCGGGACAAGGCATAAATTATCACCGTGGTACTTGGCATGGCGTTCTTTCCCCACTCGAGGATTCCAGGTTCTTTGTAATTGACCGCA
>MDTB01039944.1_pt1 | contig 10338 bp, 13 predicted proteins | sample 811161 | NCBI WGS metagenome assembly MDTB01 (sample SAMN05326650, study PRJNA326480) | marine metagenome | isolation source: seawater | place: Mediterranean Sea | collected 2009
AGATAGTCCGCTTGTATCTGAAGAATTTGTTAAGGAGATGGCGGATCGATATGGAGAAGAGTCTAATGCTTATCGCGTGAGAGTTTTAGGCGAATTTGGTATTACAGATACTGATACGATTATTCCTTATCATTTAGCAGATGCTGCATCAAAAAGAGATATAGAAGATAATCCTGGTGGACGTATTATCTGGGGATTAGATCCGGCGCGTTTTGGTAATGACCAGGCAGCATTAGCTAAAAGAAAATCAAATACAATTACAGAAGTTAAAACCTGGCGCGGCTTAGATCTTATGCAGCTATGCGGTGCGGTAAAGGCGGAATACGATGCTTTGCATTCAACTGATCAACCAGAGGCATTATTTGTGGATGCCATTGGCGTGGGAGCCGGAGTATGTGACAGATTGAGGGAACTGGGATTGCCGGCGGTAGGGATCAATGTGTCAGAGTCACCGGCTATGAAAACAAACTATACCAATTTACGTGCAGAACTTTGGTTTAAGCTAAAAGCCTTTTTAGAAAATCGAGATTGTAAAATTCCCCAGGATGACAAACTGATTTCTGAAATGGTTGCGACTAAATACAGTTTTACATCTTCCGGCAAAGCTAAAGCTGAATCTAAAGACGATATGAAGAAACGCGGCTTAAATTCACCGGATATGGCAGACTCTGTCTGTTTAACGCTAGCGCATGACAATGCCATAGCATTAAGAGGCAGTTTTGCCTGGAACCAACCTATCAGAAGAAATCTAAGAGGAGTTGTCTAATGAAAGTAAATACAGATCCAGTTTTAGAGGAAATGCTTAAAGCCTCTAATCAATTTTCAAAAATGTTTAAGCCTAAAAAGAAAAAGAAAAAAGTTAAAATTAAAATGTATCAACAAAAAGGAGCAAGATAGTGCCATACGTTAAAGGAAAAAAATATCCTTATACGAAAGAAGGAAAAGCCGCTGCTAAAAAAGCCAAGAAAAAAACATCTAAGAAAAAAATGTTTAAGTAATGGTTCAAGCTACTCTCCAAGCGTATAATCCATCTTTTAGAGAGAAGAGCCAGGGCGTACTAGCTAACCTATTCACTAAAATGGGTTTAGCTAAAGATTTGCGTCAAGGATATCGCTTGGCAGAAGGCTTTACTGGTAATGCTAATAGGCAAAAATTAGGTCTTATGGATTTTACCGGTCTAGGTGCCGGTGCGACCATAAACGAAGGTCTAAGAGATACTGGACGCGCACAAACTTGGAAGGATTATATTCTACCGGCTGCAAACATTGGTCTAGGTCTATTAGAGTTAGCGCCAGTTGTTGGTAAGGGCATAAGTACTGGTATTCGTACTATGTTGCCAACTAATCAAATACCTAACGAAACAAAAGGCGTTTTAAATTATTTAAGGACAAATGAATTAAATCAAATTACCCCAAGATCTTATGAATCGCTTATGCGGTCTTACAAAACATTAGATCAACCGCAAATGAAAGCTATGGCTATAGCCGGTATGCCAAAATTTGGGTGGTATCAAAATAGTGCAAATGCATTAAAATCAGTTTTCCAAGGTGATGATGCTATACGATTTTCTAAGTTATTGTCTGCTACATCTCCTCAGACAAGTGTACAAAGCAATTTAGAGAATACTGTTAATATTTGGGCAAATTGGACAAAGGCCGGTAGACCTACAGATAAAAATTCTATTTTAAAAATTATGGGTGAATCAGTCCAAGGCGAAAAGGGAGAAGACTCTATTTTAGATGCCTGGAAAAATAACGCTATTACGGCATTATCGACTCCTAACGCTAATGATATTGTTTTAAGTGGCGCTAAAGTAGAAAATTTTGGAAAGGCCGTCACTGGAGACCTGGACGCCGTTACATTAGATGCCTGGATGGCAAATGCGTCTGGTGTTAATCAGCAATTGTATGCAAAAGGTGGTAAAGTAAGTCCTGGATTAACTGGCGGTTATTTAGGACAAACTGCCGGTATAAGAGAAATAGCAGAACAATTAACTAGAGAAACTGGCGTAAAATTTGAGCCTAGTAATATTCAAGAAAATATTTGGAGTTGGACAAAAGCAGCATATGAATTAAGAAAAAAAGGTGGATTATCTGGACAAACAGTGCAAGAGTTATTATCTTCTGGTAGGATAACAGATGAATTAATTGCAGATGTTCCGGATTTTTCAATATTATTAACAGATCCGAAATACGCAGATCCATTAAGAGGAGCCGGTTATGGCACACAAATTGACGAACTCATCAATAATGCATCCCCAAGGGCAATCCCAAATGTCAGCGGATTCCTTAACCAGGGTGACCTTGCCAAATCAGCAAAAGTCCTCGAAGACCTTTTCCAACAACGCCTCTACCACGAGCGAACAACGCCTTTCCGCGTTGGCGTTAGAGGACTTGGAGGCTCTGAAAGCGCAGGGTATACACTTAACGCCGGAGGAGTACGAGGATCTGGGCGGCTAGAAGGCGATCTTTATTCTCCTACTGGTGAATTTGATGATGCGGTTAGCGCAACTTTCCAAGGTAAAATTGGAACTCCGAATTGGATAAAACTAAACGACAACGATATTCAGCGTGATGAATTTGTAAATTTTAGTAATGCTAATCAAGCTACTACTAAATATCCTGGCATGGTGGATATTAATAAAGCTGATGATTATAAAGGTAGTCAGTTATTTATGTCAGAAGATGGCACAGTTGGTTTTGCTATTAAACCAGATGGTGAAATATCTTCATTAGTTAAAAATAAAAATTCTACAATAAAATCTCCGGCTTATTCAACTTTACAAGTTGCTACTCAAAATGGTGGTGCATGGCTAAATGCTATCGATACTATTTTGCCCAGAATGTATTCTAGAGCCGGTTTTAGGCCAGTAGCTAGAGTTAAATGGGATGATCGATATGCGCCAGAAGGATGGGATTATAATGACCCAACCTTAAAAAAATTTAATAATGGTAGGCCAGATATTGTCTTTATGGTTTATGACCCAAAATTTAAGGGTACAGTTGCAAACGGCGTAGGCGGCACAATTGTTTCTTCTTATGATAAAGCCGTAGCAATGACTAAGAAAGAAAGTGAAAAACTTAGAAAACTTGCATTGCCTAAACCTAAAAACAAAGCAGAAAAAGCAGCGGCCGGCGTATTAGATTTATTGTCTAGTGGTCAATCAAATAAAGTAACAGATAAAATGTTAGAAAAAGCAGATCCTAAATATTTGTTTGATAATTACGATTTGCCTATGAACGCAAAAGAATTACAGAACAGAGCAAAGAAAATGGGTTTGTTAGATGACGCTTTTCATGGAACGACTTATAAAAGCGGAGATAATATAAAAACGCCGGAAAATACTTTTTGGTCAACTGATAATCCAGATGTTGCGAATACTTATGGTACTATAATGTATCCCTTAAAGCTAAATCCTAAAGATCCTAAATATACGGCAGATGCAGAAGGCCAATATTTTTCTGACTTGCCAAAAGACATTATTCCAGAATTTACAATGTCAGCGGATGAAGACAGTAAATTAGTGACTGACCAGGTTGTAGAATATGTAAAAGGAGAAGACGATAGCTTTATGGATTTTTTAGGGATTGGTAGAGGGGGTCAATATCCAGATTTAAAAAATGTTAAATTTACAAATGTAGTAGATAGAGGGTCATATTTTCCTTCAAATAAAAACCCAAATATGAATAAACCTTCTACTGTTACTGCGTCTATTATGAATCGTAATCCTTTAGTCAGATCACGTTTTGCACGTTTTGACCCAAGACTAAAAAATCTTAAAAATCTATCCGCCGGTGTTTTGCCTATTGGCATACTGCCATTTTTATCAACCAACGAAGAAAGATGATAGATCCTATGACTGCAATAGCAGCCGTAACCGCTGCCAGTTCCTCGATTTCTTCAGCTATCAAAGCCGGAAAGGATATAGGTTCTTTAGGTAATTCATTATCAAAGTATGCAAAAGCAGAGGCAGAATTAAATTTTGCGGCTAATCGTAGAAAAAATAGTTTTTTTTCTAAACTAACCGGCGCAGAAGCATCTGGTATTGATAAATTTTTTAAACAAGAAGAATTGCGTCAAGAGCGAGAACGCCTCAGAGAGGTATTTATGCTTTATGGGAAAATGTCACAATGGACGGCTCTCCAGGCAGCCATTGCTGAAGAACGTCAAAGATTTAGAGATGAGATTAAGCGCAGGGCAGCATTCAGAGATACGATATATCAAATAATAGGAATAGTTATTTTAAGCATTGTTTTAATTGGTGGATGTTTAGGAATTTTCTTTTTTGCAAGATATTTGAAGGAGCAACAAACATGAATCTAAAAGGTGTTTCTGAAATTAAAGATTGGAAAATTATTCCGCGTCTTATGATGCTAGCGATAACAATCATGTGTTTTTATGTCACAAACTGGATGATAAGTTTGCCAGATCCAACGATAAATCAAACTAGTTTTGCATCAATAATTTTTGGCTGCTTTAGCGGATGTTTCGCTATTTGGCTAGGTCAATCGGAGTCAAGTAAATGAATGTAAAAGACAAAATAATGATGATTATGGTCTGTAGTTTTTTTGGACTTATGTTTTTTGTAGTAGGTACTGAAATGTATTTATCACTAAAAGAAAATATTCAACCCACTACAGAACTATGGACAATATTAGGCCAAACGCTAACTGGTATTTTAGGCATTATTTCTGGTTATCTAATTGGTAAAAAAAATGATTGAGCAAATAATGACATACGTAGTTTTACCAGTCGGCGGTTTTGTCTGGTATATGCACCAAAAGCAGCAAAATCATTACACAAAAATCACAGTTTTAGAAAAGCTATTTGAGCAAACAAATCTGACCCATGATCGAGAAATAAAAGAAATCAAAGATCATGTAAAAGATATAAATGCAAAGCTAGATAGAATTGAGCAATCTATGAGGAAATAATGTGGGTAATGATAATATTACTGTTGGCCAGTTAGGAGAACACATATGCGCGTCTGCATTATTAAAATTAGGCGAAAAATGCGAAATAGTCAGGTTAGGCACTGTTGATATTGTTGTGGATCGCGGTCATCAAGGAGTAATTAGATTGCAAGTTAAAAGTTCTAAATACAAAATAAAAGATGGCACTGGCAGACAAAAGGGGTATCAATTTTTTACTGCATTTGGTGGAAAGAAAACCCCATTAACTGCCGAACATTGTGATGCGGTTGCTTTTGTAGCAAGTGATTTAGAACGTGTAATTTTTAAACCAATATCTGAAGTAGAACTTAAAGTCACAAAGCGTATCGCAAAGGCAAAATTTCTTGTTGAAAATTTAGAAAGAGAAACCTGGGCGCACACACTTGAGGAGATATTACCATGAGTTTATTAAAATTATTAGATCCAGTTACAAAGATTCTGGATAAAGCAATACCGGATGCAGATCTAAAACGAAAACTAGCACATGATATTGCGACCATAGCGCATGAAAATGCTATGGCGCAAATTAAAGTAAATGAGGCTGATGCTAAAGGAAACTGGTTTCAAAGTTCTTGGCGGCCTTTAACTGCTTATGTCTGTCTATCAGGCTTTGTTATTAATTACCTGGTTAGTCCATTAGCTGCGCCTTTTGGCATAACTATTCCCCAAGTTGATGTTTCCATGATGGTACCGATTTTAACTGGAATGCTAGGATTAGCGACACTTAGATCATATGAACGCACAAAAGGAGTAGGAAAATGAGTCTCTACGAAAACATCCATAAAAAAAGAAAAAGAATAAAGGCCGGCAGTAAGGAAAAAATGCGTAAGCCAGGCACCAAAGGTGCGCCAACAAACAAAAGTTTTAAATTGGCTGCTTTGACTGCCAAGAAACCTAAAAGGAAAAAAAGATCTACATAATTCGATACCAAAATAATTATCTAGGCGGACGCCGATTACCAATTGATAGATTTAAAGGAGCAAAAAAATATGGCATTCAAACTAAGCAAAAGATCTTTATCGCGCCTAGAAGGCGTACATCCAGAACTCGTAAAAGTAGTTAAACTGGCCATTACCTATTCAGCGCACGATTTTGGTGTGACATGTGGGGTTAGAGACAAAAAAACTCAAGCTGAATTAGTTAAAGCAAAGAAAAGTTTTACAATGAATAGTAAACATTTAATCCAAGAGTCTACTGGCTTTAGCCATGCCGTTGATTTGGTAATTTACTATAATGGTGACGTTTGTTGGGAAATCGATATGTACGATGAGGCAGCGGATGCAATGAAACAAGCAGCTATCGATCTAGGTAAGAAAATAGGCATTAAATGGGGCGGTGCCTGGACTATTCCAGATATATGCGAATGGAATGACAATATGGAATCTGCTTATATTTCCTACTGTAATACACGCGCGGCTCAAGGGAGAAAGATATTCTGTGACATGCCACATTATGAGGTCTCCAGGTTTTGAAAAACGTGTAGATAGAGTTGTAGCATATAAGTCACACATAGTGTATTTTGAATTTTAAAAAATTAGGAGCATCTTTTGCCTAAAGTAAATCCTCTATCAGAGTCTGAATTACAAAATATTGTTTCTAGAGCAATAAATGACAGTGTAGATTTTATTGAAAGTGAAATTGCGCCGGAAAGAACACTAAACCAGGAATATTATAATGGTAAAACGTCAATAGGCCATGAAGAAGGTAGGTCTAGTATTGTCAGTACTAAATGCCGTGATGCCGTAAATCAAATAAAGCCTAGTTTATTACGTGTCTTTCTAAGTACAAATTCACCGGTAGAATTTCATCCTCAAAATATGGAAGATGTTGCAAACGCGCAACAGTGTACTGAATATGTAAATGCTAAATTTAGACAACTAGGCGGCATGAGAATTTTAGATGCTGCCATAACTGATGCTCTTATTAAATCACTTGGAATTATAAAGGTTTATTATTCAAATGCTACAAAAACTGAAATCTATTCTTATAGCAATCTGGACTCTACCTCTTTTGATTTTATCTCTGCCCAGGATGATATTACGATACTTGAACATAGTAAGACTGCAACTATGGAAATGGATCAAGAGTCTGGGATCGAAGTTGAAGGGTTTATTCACGACTGCAAAATAAGCAGACAAACAACAAAAGGTGATATTGCCATAGAGCCAGTATTGCCAGAAGAATTTTTTATAAATAGGTCAGCAAAAAGTATTGATGATTGCTACATAGCCGGATATCGCGTTGAAAAAAGGGTTAGTGATTTAGTTGACGAAGGATTTGCCTATGAAGATGTTGTTGATCTAGGCGGCCTTACTGAAAGTTCATCTAGCTATCTTTCAGAAAGAGATGCCAGGACTGGATACAGTACTGATCACGATGAAGATATGAATTCGGCTGACCCAAGTTCAAAACTGGTCTTAATTACAGAGGCCTATATGAAAGTTGACCCATATCAAACCGGTCAAGCTACTTTACATCGTTTTATTTTAGGTGGATCTGGATATAAAATTTTAGATATGATGCCTTGTGATCAAATGCCATTTGCATTGTTTGAGGCCTATCCTATTCCACATACTGTTTTTGGTGAAAGTGTAGTAGGGCGCCTTAGAACTGACCAGGATGCATCAACATCTGTATTAAGATCTATTTTAGATAATGTAGCATTGGTAAATACACCTAGATTAAGCGTTACACCAGATGCCTCATTAGATGACTGCCTTAATAACGAAATTGGAGCGATTATTCGTGCTAGAACTCCAACGGCCGTAACGCCAATAAGTATACCTTTTACTGCCGGTCAAACTTTAGGCGCTTTACAGTATTTAGATCAATTATGTGATAATAAAGTAGGTATTGCTCAAAATAACATTGGATTAAATCCAGATGCTTTACAATCAACAACAAAACAAGCCGTAGCGCATCATGTAGCCACCGCACAAGGCCAAATCGAAACAATAGCCAGAAACATAGCTGAAGGCGGAGTTAAGACCTTATTCAAGCTAATTTTGCGTCTAACAGTACAACATGCTGATAAGGCGGAAATGATACGTTTAAATAATATGTATGTACCCATAGATCCAAGAGTATGGAATATTGATTATGATCTTGTAACAAATGTTGGGTTAGGCACGGCTAAACAAGAAGAAAAAGCAATGGCCTTGCAGCAAGTATTACAGATTCAGCAAACGATTTATCAAACTTATGGTGCTACCAATGGTATCACAACTTTAAGCCAGATTAGGAACACATTGGCGGACATGTTGGCATCTGTAGGTATTCACAATAGTGAAAGATACTTTATGCCTATGACGCCTCAAATTGAGGCGCAAATGATGCAAATGGCACAACAAGCCGCTGCTAATCAACCAAAACCAGTAGATCCAGGAACCGCTATGGTTCAAGGCGAACAAATGAAAGCACAAGCCAAGATGCAAACTGACATGGCAAAGCTGCAAGCTGATATGCAAAAACACGCTATGGATGATGATCTTAAACGTGATGAAATGGATCAAGATTTAGTTATTAAAGCAGCGGAACTTTTAAGCAAACATGGCATTGCTTTAGACCAGGCAAAAATTAAAGAAATGCAAGCCGGTATGAGGCAGCCAGGTGGAGCCGTACAATGATCGATAATTTAAAACTTAAAAGTGATCAGGCTCAACAATTATTAAATAATCCGGCCTATAGAAATGCAGTAGAGGCGGTAAGAAATTCACAAATCGAAAGATTTTTGAGTAGTAGTCAAGATGATACGAAAACCAGAGAAGAGGCACATTCTATAATCTTGGCTTTGAGCGCGCTTGAATATGAACTGGTATCTGTAATTTCAGACCAGGTAATAAACGAGCGTAAAACTGAAATTAATAAGAGGAAAGCACCTTGAACGAGACTAATCCTTCCCAAGCACAAGATTTAGCTAAAAGTTTACTAGTTAATGAAGAAGAAACAAATCAAACCGCCGTTGCAGAAGAACCGGCGATTGATGAACCGGTAGAAGACATTGGAACCGGAGATGATACCAATGTAGTAGACCAAGACCTAGAGCAAAACGAAATTCAAGAAACACAAGAACAGACTGAACCATTATATGACGTAAAAGTTGATGGGGAAGTTCAGCAATGGACGCTTTCAGAATTACAACGCAGCGCCAGTGGGCAAGGCTACTTAAATAAACGAATGCAAGAAACTGCGGCTATGAGAAAACAAGCTGAAGATGCTTATCAACAAGTACAATCTCAAAGGGCAGAACTTGATAGAAAACTTAAAGAGTATACAAGCCAATTTAATAATATTGATCTTGAAAAACCAGACATTTCTGAACTTGAGACAGATCCAATAGGATACCAGGTCAAAAAAGCTAAATATGATGAGGCTATTGACCAACGGCGAAGAATACAAGCTGAACAATCTAAACTTGATGACGAGAGAAAAGCACAACAAACAAAGGCGCAAGAATATTATTTAAGTGAACAAGCGTCTAAATTGCAATCTGCTTTACCAATATTTGCCAAAGAAGAAACGGCAAAATCAGCAAGAGATGAGTTAGTTTCAGCCGGTAAAAAATATGGATTTACGTCAAATGAGGTAGGGAGCATTATGGATCATAGGGCAATATTAGTTTTACACGATGCAGCCAAATGGCAAGCATTACAAAACAAAAAAGGCGTTGCAGAAAAAAAGGTTTCTAATGCTAGACCAATGGTCAAAAGCGGAAGTAGGCCAACAACTGTAACTGGCTCTCAAAGAACTCAAAAAAATGCATTCGATCAATTTAAGAAATCTGGGAATAGGCAAGATGCCGTTTCCTATTTAATAGCTGCATCACAGTCTAAAAGCTGAACAAATACAAGGAGTTATAAATGGCAGTTAATACAAATACGTTGGAGACATTTGATTCAACGACCATCAAAGAGGATCTTCAAGACGTCCTTAATATGATTTCACCCACCCAGTTTCCGCTTATGAATTTAGCGAAAACTAGAACTGTAACTAATACACTTTTTGAGACTCCAGAAATAGCGCTTGCTACGGCGGTATCAAATAACCAAGTGATTGAAGGAGAAGCCGCGCCTGGGAATGACGCTGCTTTGCTACCAAAGCGAATTCAGTCAACTACTGAAATTGCAGACAAAGTTGTTGAAGTTTCCGATAGTTCTAACGAAGTGGTTGGCGCCGGAAAAGCTGAATCAATGGCAGAGCAAATTGTACTTCATACAAAATCGCTAAAACGCGATATGGAAGTAAGTTTGTGTGCCGGTTCAAAAGCTGCAAATCTTGGTGCAAGCGGCACGGCAAGAGTTACTCCATCCTATCCTAGTTGGATGCGAGATAACGTATCACGCGGAACCGGTGGGGCGAATCCAACGCTTTCATCAACTACGCATGG
>MDTB01097746.1_pt1 | contig 10338 bp, 14 predicted proteins | sample 811161 | NCBI WGS metagenome assembly MDTB01 (sample SAMN05326650, study PRJNA326480) | marine metagenome | isolation source: seawater | place: Mediterranean Sea | collected 2009
AGAGTAAGCATAGTGATATCAGCACCACCATCTGTTCCCTTGAAAATAATATCAGAATTGTTTGCAGCTGCATCAATAGTAATGTTGCCAGAAGATGTTGTTAAAGTAACTGCGGCATCACCAGCACCCAAATCATCTGCTGCACCAGCACCAATATAAGTTTTAAGTCTTGATAATGTAGCTTTTCTATTTGTACCGCCCGCACCATCATCAACGATTATTAAGTCTGCATCTGCAAGATCAGCTCCTATGTCTGTACCGCCGTCAATATCAAGACCAGTAATAGCACCAGTAAGAACTGATTCACCAACCCACTTACCACTGCTAGAATCATAAACAAGTGCCTTACCATCTACTTTTGCAGTAGAAATTTGTATATCATCTAGGTCTGATATAAAACCAGCACCACCACCAGAACTGTGAGACAATCCTAATTGTGCAATGTGTTCGTGTATTTTCTTTTTAAATTCTGAGAGTTCTCTATTAAGAGCTGGTTCTTCTTCAAATGGTTCTGGAAAATTTTTTGTTGGAATAAATGCTTTGTTAAGTTTATTCTCTATTTCCTGTTCAGAAATCTCTACTTTTTTCTTTGGTCCAAAGGCATTAGAAAGTCTGGTGGTTACATGTTCATTTCGTTTTTTTCTAAATTGCTCAGTTTGAACTCTTCTTTGTTCCTCGTCAAGTGCTCGTTGTATTGCAGCCTTCTCAGCAATTTCCCTGAGTTCTATTTGTTTTTTTTCTTCTAACCTTTGACGTTTTGCTTCTTCATCTGCTTTACGAAAACTACGAAAACTTATTGCATTTGGATTCGCCATAATGGATCACTTTTTCTTTTTCTTAGATGCGTTAAGATCAGCCATGGGTTTAGCAATATCATAGTAAGATGGATAGACCATCTCTTTCTTTGATATCTTCTCAATAAATTTGCTTTGTCTTTTTTGCATATCTATGAGTGTTTGTTTTTTCTTTTTCTTCTTAGGATCAAAACCCGGCTCCCCCTGATCATCTGTACCAAGGCCAGCAATATTACCACCAGTTGATGGGCCCGCAGCATTAGCTGGAGCATCTTCTTCTATTCCTGTATAGGGAGAAACTTCTTTCCATCTTTTCATTTTATGTCCTCCAAACTAACATATATCTTCTCTTGCGTTTTAACATGAACGATAGGAAATATATCAATACCAAGGATTGTATCTATCGGTGCTTCATCATCATATGCAATAACCTTGTCGCCTTTCTTTGCTTGTAACTCTTCTTCCTCTTTATTTAAAATATCGTTGGCAAGAACATATTCCCCCTTGGGTAATACCTCACCAAAACCAATGACATCTTCACTTATGCTATCATCAATCTCATAACCCTCTTCCTTGAGATACTTCATGAATTCCTTCTCGAAAACATCAGGGTCTTCCACATGTTCTTTGAAAGTATCCTTGAGTAGAAATAAAGCTGCAGCATAGGTTCCTAACTTAGTTCTAAGTCCCGGCACCTTTCCAAAAATTTTCTTGATGTTAAATACGAGTTTGTGAAGAATGGTATATGCGCTCTTCTCTTCGGCAGTTCTAAGAGGTTCTGCTTTTGTCTGACGAACATTACCTTTCGATGGTGGCATGACACGATTGCCATCTGCATCAATAATTCCTAATTTAAACGCCTCTGTTTTGTCAAAAGGCGTAACTAGCAATTTGATAAATCTGTAAGTAACAAATAAGTCTATCGCTCTTCCCATTACAGTTTCCTTAATATCTCTAGAACTTCTGTATTTTCTTCTACATCACTTATCTCATCCTGTCTTAATATATTTAGGAATAACAAAAAAGACTTGAGTGTTTCCCAATGTTCTCTCTGTATCTTAAACAAAAGGAGAGTAACGCAAGCCTCTGGTCCAAATAAATTTTTCAATATGATGATATGATTAAGAAGCAAACGCTCTTTAAGAACACCTGTTTCTTTATACTTTCTCAGAAGACGTTTAATATACTTAAACCTCTTCATATCATCATGAAATTCTTTTTCACCTTCGCACTGAGGATTGTCATAGTGCTTAATCGCATACATCATAACATTATCATTAGTTATTATTTCGTACATTATTTAATGCTGGCAGTCAACCTACATGAATTATCTTCTTGCATTTCATAATTTAAAACCAGAGCAAGTCCACCCTCTACCTGATGAGAAATTCCATCATCTGATTCAAATTGATCATAAGGAGTGTCAATACCCTTACCGAAACGACCACCATAACTGGTCAAAGGTAATTCAAAGGAACCACTATCACCTTCCATCATAGGAACTTCATCAAAAGAAAGCCCAATTTTACTTAAAGAACTTCTCAATTGATGCACTGCATCTTCGGGTAAAACATAACTACCTGCTATTGTTCCAACAAAAGCATTAAGTTTCTTAATAACCATAGGATCAGAAAATGCTCCCATGTTCATGTTTTTATCCACAGCTTGGTCTTGATCAGAGGTTCCAACCATCTCTGTAACAAATCTATTAAATGTTTTCATTTTCCTCTTCCTTGGGTTCTACATCACATGGAATGTAATCCCTTATCTGTTCTTCCAACATGTGCTGTTTTTTCTTGGTTTTAGTAACTTTTTTAACGGCATCAATAGGTTGTCCAACCCAATCCGACCAATTTACTTCTTTTAAAACCTCAGCCATAGTAATCTCCTATTTATTATTATACTTATTTAGGTTAATGAAACTTTCTATCATCACCAAGCCACATCTAAATTACCAGAAATCATTATACGTTCATGATCACATTGATGTTCTGGCACAAAATGATTAACCCAAGATGGAAATATAATTAGTTGTCCTGTTCGTGGAGCTATCGCATGATGACCATCATTTGTAGGAAAACATAATGGCGCACAATCATCACAAGCACTAACACAATAAGTGTACGACCATACTGATGGCCAGTGCGTATGTGCCTTACACACATGACCTTTATTATATACTAACCCCCAAGTTTCCTGTACATAATACTCAATAGGGTTAGGCGAACCATCTTCATTTGTGCGTAGTGCGAGTGGAATATCTTCTGCAGCTTCGATTGCCAAGTCACCCAACATTTTAAAACTTTCATATTCCAGATGCATGTCCCACCTTGTCATCAAACATGATACAGAACTATTGCGACCACCAAAATGATCACCAGAGTTTTTGATATCTTTTTCTAAAGAATAATTAAGACTCTCATTATCATGAATAGATGTAGACCTATCAGTATTGAAATGCATGGATTGTTCAAGTTGCACTACCTTAGTCTTGAACTTCTCCGAAAACATTGCTCCCTGTTGTTTTGGTTTCAAGGATTCTGCTAGTTTTGATAAACTACTTGACATAATGTAAATAACTCCCTACGATATACTTAGGTGTGTCTACTGGTTCTCTGCCTGTATGTTTCCAAGGCCACATAGGGGGAAACAAGAGGACAGAACCCTTTTTACATGGTGACAGAAATAAATCCTCACCGCAATCTATCTCCGTTTCTCCTTTATCATTATCTGCCAAGTAAATAAACATGACAAGAAACCGAGCTGCCATTTCCAAGTTCATCACATCAATATGTTTGGGAAAGGAATCATCACCGCCGGGATTGTATTTTTTAATTCTGAAATCTTCCATTCCATATTCATCTGGAAACTGAAAATTTTCTACACCACAAGACTTTTTATATTCATTCACTGCTGTCAAAAAAACAAACTGTAGATACTGAAGATCATCTTTAAATGGTGTGTCTCCCATGAGGCTCATTCGTGTAAGAGTCTTTCCTTCTCCGTTGACTTGTTTCTCTTGTAGGTCTGGATTTGATTCAAACTTGTCAATAAGATAATCACATTGCTCATCTCCCAATGCACCATCAAATACTCTAATAAGATTATTCATAAACATAAAGATACCTCAATTAACTCAGAAATATATTGTTGACCTATCTCATTGGGATGAATGTTGTCCTCATTTATAAACTCTCCATTTATTTTATCTGCACAGCAAAAACCATTGAGAGGTTCAAACAAAGGCCAACCTATAAAGTTCTTCATCATCTTCATGTATGGAGATTTTATCATCTCCTTTGCAATCTTATCTTGAAACTCTGCCTTACTAGGAGGCATACCCATCACCATGATATAAGGAACGCCCATATATTCACATATAGACTGTGCAGAATAGAAAAGTCTTAGTGAACGTCTGAGAAGTGCAACAGGATTAACAAGTCCGTTTTTATTTAAAACCTGTTCTAGCTCCAGTTGATATTTTCTGAACTCATCATTCTTGGAACCAGCACCTACCTTCATTTTGAACCACTCGTTCTTGGTAGAGAACACACCAGTTTTCTTAAACTGTTCAAAACTCAATCGCATTACCTCTGTCCACATGATGACAACAAGTCCTACGCTATCTGCTTTTACTATAGTGTCCTCAAATATACTGTGTATGCCATCGTTACCAATACCCATTTGAGCATAGTTTTCCAACTCCATGTCAAGTTGATCTGCAAGCAAGGTTGGCCAAAATGGAAAAGGTTCCATGTGCTGACCATCCTTACCTATCAGGGTATCTTTTAGATTTGGGTCTTTTGATGTTGCACTTATGTAGTTTTCATCTGAATAACTACAACCAAATGTCAATAATTTAGCCGGGGTAGATATCATCGCCATAATCATTCTTCTTTCTAAATCGCCAAAAAAACAATTTAATTCTCAAGAGAATGGCTTTCATACTTTACCTTTATGTTTTAAATCATTGTACTGAGCTCGTGCCCAATCTTCAGATGGTGTAATATTTATGTTTGCAGAAAATGTTCTACGCTCACCTTCACCAAAGAAAGGAAGAACACCATGACGCAACCAAGCTGGAAACATAATCAAAGTTCCGACCTCTGGTTTTACATACTCTTCTGTGATGGGACGAAGCATGTTTGCATCTCTCATGCCATTTGTACCCCACTGTAGATAAGTAAACCCATCAACCGCACCACTCGCACCATTAAGACCTTTGAAATCAAAAGCAGGATTATCAAGAGCTTCAATCTGTGGAGGAACTTTAAGATAAAGAATTACAGACAACCCCATAGAAGTTCTTGTTCCATGATCATGCATTGGATTATAATCGCCTTCGTAACTATGAATAGTCCACATAGTTTGCATATCAGTATCTACTTCCAAACCGCCAACAGAATGACTAACATACTCTTTACCTAACCGACAAAGAACAGAAGAAAATTGTTCACCCACATCACCATCATCGTGAGGAAAATTCCACTGTGCGGATCGTTCATCACGATTAATCTGTCCAACTAAACCTTGAGACTGATCTTTACGAGAGGGAATAATAACATTATCAATGTGATCATTCAACTCAGTAATAATATCATTTGGAAATTCTACTCGCATAAGATAGACTGCATGTTTAGGACGCATACTGATTGCCATACCACCAGCATTGGAACCAGCTGGTTCTTCTGGTGTTGGTGTTGCATATCTGCCCGGATGAGCTTCAGCAGACGAATCTTCTTCTACTTCTGGTTCTGGGGAACGATCCACTTTTGTTTTAGAAAAAATACTACGACCTTGATCACCACCTCTGACAATCTGGCGTTCTTCTGTTTGTGCTTTTTGGTTTTGTGCGTTAATGAATTCTTTTCTAAGAATTTGTGATTGTTCTGAGGGAACTGGATTAACTTGTTCTGCTGGAATGGGATTTCCGTTGTTATCGACTTCTTGGGCAACTGCACCGTCAACTAGACCGCCGGGAGGCAAATCAAATATTTTTACCATAATAATCTCCTATATCTTCATTATGTATTAAGAATAGTAGGGGTGGGGCCGAAACCCCACCCAAACCATGTAGTAAGAAACTGAACTGATATTAGTCAGTTGTACCAGTTTCAAACACACCAGTATCAGCAGCCGCAGCATGTGAGGCAAGCGCATACCAGTGAGAACCGTTCCAGATCAATGTGGCCGTGTCACCAGCGGTCACAAAGTCAAGATCGACATATCCAGCTGGGTCAGCAGGGGTCATTTCCGAAGAACCACCATCCGTATCATGGATAATGATTTTGATCTGACCAACAACTGTACCGTCAGCAAGAGTTGTGGCGTTTGTACCAGCAGTCTGAAGAAGTGTCAGAGCGTGTGTGATAGAAATCGCTGTTTGCTGTCCATCCGAAATATCTTCAACCGAATTAGAGAATCCGATAAAAGAAGGAAGGTTGTTGATGAAGTTAGTTACACTAACTTTCTTGTTAATCGGTGTACCCGTTGGGTCATCGATAACATGGAGAAGGTCAGCACCCGCCACACCTGTAGAAAGGTCTGTAAGGGCTGTAATTTTCTTATCAGCCATTTGGCATCTCCTATATAAACCCCCATGCTTAATTGCACTTCGGGGGGAATGTTACTGATGGTATTGACTACTCTTCGTTGTCTTTTTCGTCATTCCCATCATCACTTAATACATCATCAAATTCTTTAAGGAAGTTATCACACTGTTGCATTGCACCTAGTAGTGCATTTAACAATGCAGTATCATCCTTGATCTGCTTTTCTGCCGCAGCCATTCTTGTTTTAACTGACTCAACATCCGTAAGAATAACACTCCTACGCTCTTCAATAGTTTCTTTAGTAATAGACATTTTCACCTCACTTTGTTTAATATATCATGTGTTGTATTTTATTTATAACGCCTTTATTATGCTCCTGAGACTGTTACGCCATTTAATACTGAAGCAGAACCAGTAGAAGAACCAGCTTGCGTATAAACAACAATGTCACTAGTATAATCTTCTACATCAAATGGATCATTAACATTTGCGGCTGTATCTTGTACAAGTCTACCACCTTGGAAACCATCTGTATCGCCCTCAAGAGCAATATTAACGTCATCATCTCCACCTGTCAATGTCAGATCAGTGATATCAGCTGATCCTGTTGAACCAGCAAGTGTGAAGTCAACACCTTCGCAGTGTATCTCATCACCAGCATTTGTGGAACTACCGTCTGTTCCATTAAGCACAAGTCTATCGCCGGGCGTGTCTCTTGCTCCTGATTCTAACAGCAAACCAAGAATTGAACCGCCATCTTCTTCTGCGATATCAGCAGAGCCGTTAAACAGAATTGCAGTACGTCCTTCGGATGCAGTATCACCTACGCCTGCACCATTAAAGGCGAGGTAGGCGGCAGCAGCATTTGTTGCTAGTGTTCCACGGAATGTGATCTGGTTAGTTCCCGATCCAGAGTAGTACATAGCAGCACATGTGTTGTCTTCTACCATATCTGTTTGACCCAAACGAGACAATAGAATGTATGCCTTGTTGGTAACAGTTTGGTTGGCAGACCATGCAGCAGATGTAACATCAACTGCCTCATCAAATGTTACTGTGATATCAAATGTTGCAGTATCAGCATATGCTGCTTCTGTAAATCCGATAGAAATTGGTGTAGCAGAACCGAATACGTCTGCTAGATTACGAATACAAACCAGAATTTCTGGTTGTGCGTCTTTATTGTCATTACCTGAGTTTGCATGACCGGGCGATAATGCCCACCCACCATCAACAGCAATGGCATCCTGTCTTGAACCAGATGATCCTTGAGCGTTGGAATCAATTGGCAAAAATTTTGGGCGGCTCTCAGCCGTTGTACTTTTTCCCCATAAACCCATTGTTTTTCTCCTTTTAAAAGGTGTGTTTCCTTCTATTTATAAATTTTACTACTTAAAACCTATTCTTTTTAATTCACTTATTGTTTTTGAAACACTGGTATGATGAATTCCTATACCACCTTTTGCTTCCCACTCTATTACATTTTTTAAATAATCATCTATCAAGATATTTGGTTTTCCGTTTGTTGTTGCGTATGATTGTTTTTGTTCTCTTTTTACTAAATGTATGCGACTTCTCTTGAAATTAGTATTCTTTGACAACCATTTCATCTTACCATTTTTAGAATTAGGATCACGAGCAGAATATGCAGATAACACATACGGATCATATTTTGCTATGAGTTGATAAAGTCTTTTTGCACCTGCCATCCAATCAAGGTTTGCCCAAAATCCTTTGGTTTGATTAATTTGGTTCCACCTGTCATCTTTTTGAGCATCTACAAAAGAACCTCCGACAACTTTATCTGCTCCCTTTAAAAATGCGACAAGAACCTGATCCAGATCACAATAAATCTCTGGAAGGTCTTCCTTCGTGGCCTCGAAAAGTTCTATTATATTTTTCATCAATCATTTCTTTTTTTCTTTTAGTTCAGGCTCGACCTCAACCGCTGCAGCTTTCTTTCCAGTAAGTGTTTTGCCACCGTTTTTATTTTCTATACGGCGTTTGTCTCCACCATCAACCCTGCGATTTTCTTTTTGGTTCTTCCACTCATCAAGACCCCATATCTTTGCAATGGCTTCTTTCATGGAATCTACTTTAGAATTTTGAGCTTTTGTCCAATCTGATTCTTCGCCGGGAGTTAAGTCTTCAAGATACTCACGATATTCATCCGTTCCGAGCTCGTATGCTTCACCCATAACTTTCTTAACAGCTTTAACATCCATCTTCAATGCTTTTGCGATTTCTTTAGCAGATTTTCCATCTTTCATCATTTGGTCAATCTGACTCATCTTACCTTCATCAAGATCAGCTTCTTCAAACATTGAGTGGATATCTTTCCAAAGCTTTGCCAAAGCATAATCAGGAAGCATCTTCTCCAAATCATCAGGAGTAACAGTCTGCATCTTTGCAACTTCTTTAGCAAAAGGTTTCATAGTCTTACTTTTCATCATCTTTTTTGCAACATCTTTACCCCTTGCAGATATTAATTTTTCATCAAGTTCAACTTCTTCATTTTTGACTGCCTTAGAAACTGCCTTACGGCGTTTGTGAAGATACTTATCAGAACTATCTACATCGCCATCGTTATCGATATCCTTGTCTTTGCGATCATCAAACTTCTTTTTAACCGCATTGGGATTTACTGCATCAAGTTTTTTCGCTTCTCTTTTTACACGAGCAGCTTCAAGTTTTGCACGATGTTCTCTATAAGACTTGGTACGACCATCCATTCTAGAGATAGCGTCAGTTGAATCTTCATTATTCACTGCATCTTGCCAAACATCTAGGACAGATGACTCAAGGCTTCCTTTTTTTGTATCCATATATTTCTTACCCATTTTTTCTCTCCTGTACTTTGGCATTAATTTTATCTAACAAAATTCTTTCTTTTAACTTTTTAACTAGTTTCTTATCGCCCTTTTTCTTTGCACGTTCAATATCATCTTCTACAGCAGCACGGCGCCCATCATCTGCTGGAGTTTTACCTTTAATCTTTGCAAGTTGCTCATCAACTTCAACTTCTTCTTTCTTTTTCCTCCGGCCTCTGGCGTCTACAGGTGGCATAGACTTCCCCTTTATTGGATGGGGAGACACCTTAACACCCTTGGTTGGAAATGTACCTTTGGAAACATTTCTAAGACCAGACGGATGGCGCTGGCGCTTGGACTCATCAACTTCAACTTCTTCTTTGTACATGTTCAATTCATATCTCTTGTTATCAAGATTTGCGACTTGAACTTGAATAGCACCCTTGTCACCTTTCAGACGATAACTGTTTGTCTTACCAGAAGAAGGTTTACGAGGTCCAGATGCAACCTTGTCATCAATCTCTTTGGGGTCAACTGTGATACCATGAAGCTTCTTTGCCATCTTGTATGCGTGTTGCATAGCAGAGGAGAAGTCTTTGTGATACAGATCATACTTTGCTTCATCAAGTTCAACTTCTTCTTTCAAAGCTCGCAACATATCCTTATATGATTTTGCAACCTTTGACTGAAACTTTTCTTTGTCAGCAGGTTTACGCATTGAATTAAATTTCTGTTGGACAGCCATGGCAACCTTTACAGGAATTTCAACCTTCTTGCCATCACCAAATTCAACTTTAAATTTGCGTTTAGGATCACCCATACCACGACCCAATGACTGTGCTTTTCGCATTTGCATCATGATATTTTTTGATGCACCCTTTATATCGTCATCTGTTGCAGAAACATCCTTTGAGAACTTCTGTCGCATGTCTGGGTCTGCTCGCATGGACCTACGGGCATCTGCTCGTGCTGATGCTTCATCAAGATCAGCTTCTTCAGTTTTTCCAGATTTATTAAGGTATGGTCCAGCGATTTTAGTTTGAATAGCATAACCCCTGTCATATTCACGAATTCTTCCTTTTGGTGCATATTTTTTCATATGTGCTTCAGCGTCTTTACGGTCTTTGAAATATGCAACACCTTTATACTCTTTGACTTTTTCATCAAGGTCAACTTCTTCTG
>MDTB01175038.1_pt1 | contig 10338 bp, 16 predicted proteins | sample 811161 | NCBI WGS metagenome assembly MDTB01 (sample SAMN05326650, study PRJNA326480) | marine metagenome | isolation source: seawater | place: Mediterranean Sea | collected 2009
CCTAGGTGCTTATTTAAGGTACGATTTCAGTCAGTCAAGTGACTTTGAACTAGTACGTTATGGTCAGTCAACTGAAGTTGTGGTACCAAAAGTATGTAAGGTAGAGAAAGAATGGGGTGCTGGTACAACCTATGAGTATGTTACCACTGCTGGACTAGCACCTGCATCGTCATCCCAAATGGGTGGCACAGGTATGGGTAGAAGTAATAACTCAGAGTATGGAAAGTTTGGTAGATACCATAACTTTGTAGGACTCCAGAAAGTAACCAAGGCAACAGGTGCATTTGAATGGGTTCGTAACTTCTTTGCTATCCCTAATGACCTTGTTAAGATGGGAGGTGGAGAAGGTTCAGACACTAATAGTCATAGAAGGAGTGTAGGACTACCACAGATATCAGTTTCTGATAGTAGGGTATTTGCCAATGGAATATACTATGTTGGTAATGTAGTGTATCAAACTCAAAAAATACCAACGAGTGCACCATACAGAAATCAGAATAGTTATATTGGATGGGTAGCTAAGGTTAATTTTGATGGATCCATAGACTATATCAGAGAAATTAGAAGTTTAGTAGATAATATTCTAGAGTATACTAATAATAATACAGGAGAGTTCCCTCCATATTATTATAATTCAGAGCAGAACGGTGGTTTACTGTTAGATAGCATCAACTTCGATGCATTCAACAATATGATACTGACTGCACGTCACGTTAGTGATAGTAATGTTGGATCATCTGGTCATTTCGTTGACAATATGGTATTGAAACTACCTCACAATGGTGACTTGATTGGACCAATTGAAGTTAGAGACTTACAACCACCAGTAGGAACTACTGATCTTAGACTCAGGAGATTTACATACACTCCATCATCATTGATTAGATGTTGGGAAGAAACATTGTATGATAGTAATGTAACTGCTAGTCAAACAACTGAACCATATGGACTATTGAGACTATGTACTGGTTGGAACAACTATACAGGTCAGGAAGTAAATCCATCACAGATAGGTCCACAACAAAAGGATGCAACATATCAAGCAACAACTGGTATTAGTCCTCTTAGACTAGCCACGTTAGATAATGGTACATATACTGGTAGATTCTTATGGCAGACACCAACACAGAATCTACAGTTAGATACTACTAGCACTAGAGCGTGGGATAGAGCAGAGCGTCGTAGTTCTCAGAATATCTTTATACAGACACTAGAAGAAACAACTGGTACCAATAAAGTAGTTGAACCTAAGGCATCTTGTCCTGCATATTTGTATGTTGATCAAACAGTTAATACTGACAACGCACAAACAGACTTTGATGCTGCTACCTACACTAAACTGTTAGGTACTGGAGACCTAGAAGACTCAAGGATTAAGAAACAAGAGCATCCTAATGGTATTATTACTATATCACAGTATTGGGATGGAACAGGATTACGCAAACAGATTATCAGCCGTCACGGTCCAACTGGTGGTGTTGAGACTAGAATATATGATACTGGGTACAATACATATCCTAAAGATGTGGTATCAGATGAGGTAGGTAACATATACACAGTTGGTTGGACTGCTGATACAACTGGTAGTAATAACTATGGTGTAGGTTATGTCGTTTGTTATGATAAGAACCTATCATTCCAGTGGGATTATAGATTTACTATTGATGATGCAACATCACTAGGTGATGCAGTTGCTAACTCTCAGTTACATTCTGTAGCAGTGACAATGACCAGTGCTAATACTGCCAAACTATATGTTGGTGGACATTACACATCAATAACATCCACAGTGCCAACACAACACGCAATAGTAACTGCTATTGCTTTAGACATAGCTGGTAGTGGTGCACCTACATTAACCAACACATCGTATACTGGTGCTACTGTTGAAGTTGGTGGAGGTACATCAAACAACGCAATTGATGGTGTATTTGGTTTAGATGTTAAGCAAACAGACTCAGATGATGGAAATAAATGTTACGTAGGATATGCAGGAGCACTCTATGACACGACAGGATCTACTACTCGTGGAATGTATGGCATTATTGAATATAATGGTACTACACCTAATGTTACATACCAAGGATCTAACTCTTCAGGATATATTATCGGTGATGATCTTAAACTGAATACATTTAGATTTAGAAAGGGAGTTGATGCATACCAAGACACAAATAACTATTCTAGTCAATGGGGTCACACATTCGCAGTTGGTGGAGAAGAAACACAGTCAAGTAAAACTAATGCTGTAGTTGTTATTGCTAATCAGGAACAGAATAGAGGTTCATACCCAGTAATACCATACAATAGTTCTAACTATTGGAATCATCCATTCTCACAGACATCATTTGTTATCAACAACTCTCAAGGTGCTGACATAGTTAAAGATATGCGATGGGGATTCATTGAAGTTCCTGGTGTAGATGCTGCATACTCTGATCTTGGTGGTAGTGTATACAACTATGGTGAACAGAGATTCCATCAAGCAAAATGTTGGGAGGACAGACTATATGTTCTCACATCTATAACTAATCAGTTCTCACAACTTGATAGTTATATTATGGAGATTACATCAGGTCTGTTGGGACACGACATTAGTGGTGGTAATGCACCATACAATAAGACACCTGACAAAGCTAACATTACACGTATTGGTAAGATAAGCACATCAGGTATTACTGAACCTGCTGGTATCGTTGTTAATGGTCCTGAGCACAGTACCATAATGACATCATCTACTGCTGCTAACAGTGGTACTCCTAATGATCGTCAGTGTTTGACAATGAAGGTACCAATTGATATGAGTAAGCAAGATGCTAGCTACAGAGAAGTAGGATCGCAGTATGTTTACTGGTCTAAACCAGATACATCGATGGCAATCGTATCTCGTGGCACATTTAACGTGGAGTTTACTACCATTGATCCTAGTACATCATCATACCGTGATGGTACAAGATTCTGGTTTGCAATAGACAGTGCTGTAACTGATCTAGGTGCTTGGAGTGGATCTACTAATATGAGTGACATTAGTGTTGCTGGTACATTCTCTATCGTAACTAAAGACCTACAACAGTTTAAACAGTCTTAAGATAATATAAAATTGAGGTTAAACCTCATAAATATGTGTTAAGATCAACACAACTACGCAGAAACCAATGGGAGCTCATTCATCGCCAACTTTACACGAAACAGGTATAGACCTCACTGATTACCGTGATGTGGTGTTGAATCGTGACGAGAGAGGATACCTTAAAGAAATGTTACACACCTACAGACATATGTTTGCAGAGGTGATGACAGCACAGAAATTCAATAGCTGTACTGATACAACAAAGAGACAGCAGTTTCACGAGTTGCAAAAGAATCTAGGAAGTGGTATACTTGAAAAGATCCGTAATGTTGAACGTTGAGAGATACAGTATTATTTGGTGACTGTCGTAAGACACTCAGCACACTCAAAGCACAAATTACAACTGGGATTGCTGAGAAACCACGTATGTGTGTCACCTCACCACCTTACTATGGTCTGAGAGACTATGGTGGTGAAGAGGATCAGATAGGACAAGAGCAATCACCTGAAGAATTTGTACAACAATTAGTAGAAGTATTCAGTAAGGTACGTGATGTACTGACTGATGATGGCACACTATGGTTAAACATAGGTGATAGCTACTATAACTATAGGAAGGATGGTGAGATACCTAAGCAGACATTCTCTCAAAACAGACAAGACTTACCTGTAACAACACCACGTAGATCTAATAAACTTGTAGGATACAAGGATAAGGATCTCATTGGTATACCTTGGATGCTTGCATTTGCACTACGTGCTGATGGATGGTATCTAAGACAAGATATTATATGGCACAAACCTAATCCAATGCCTGAGTCAGTCAAGGATAGGTGTACCAAGTCACACGAGTACATATTTCTATTAAGTAAGAGTAAATACTATCACTATGACAACGAAGCAATTAAAGAACCAGTTAAGCAAGACTGGGGAACAAGAAACAGAACAAATGGTAAGTACCACAATCCAGGAACAGGACTCCAACCGCATACAGGTCTTACAAAATCATATACAAAACGCAATAAACGCTCTGTCTGGTCAGTAAATAAGAAACCATACAAGGGTGCTCACTTCGCTACGTATCCACCTGAGTTGATCCGTCCTTGTATTCTAGCAGGTTCAGAGCGTGGTGACATCATACTTGATCCATTTCTAGGAAGTGGCACAACAGCGATGGTAGCCAAGGATCTAGGTCGTTCGTACATAGGGTGTGAGTTGAACGAGGACTATGCCAGTTTACAAAGTGCACGTATTTCCACCATTCCCAACAAACTACCCTTACAATAGTATCACGTTCGCAAGTTTCACACTTGACCACATCCTCAACTCGTCGTCGTACACGCAAGGCACCTGCTAAGAAGGCAGCACCAGCAGCATCTAAAGCAGTGTTAAATACTACACCAGTAGTAGAGGCACCTAAAGTGACCGAGACACCTAAAGTAGAGGCACCAGTTAAACCACCAGCAGACATCACGAAATTACGTGGGTTTGACTTCGTGGTACTACCTCTCATATTCCTTGAGGCATTTATAGTGAACATTGTACAGAATGCTGGATTCAAAGTTCCAGACCGAGTAGCAGTTCAATAAATGTCACACCCCCTTTACAGGGGGTTTTTTATTGTGTATAATACAGTCTATGAACTTTGAACGCTACGACATCTTTCCAACTCCTGTATTTGAGTTTGATGTGCCACCTGAGATATATGCTCAGTTGTTATCCCTCTGCACCACTGTAGACTGGGATAATGCTGAGACATATGCAGGTGGTTCTTCTAGCTGTAATGTACTAAACTTTCCACAACAAGATGGTATACTATCATACTCTGACTTCACACCATTTCGTGAGTGGGCAGAGGAGAGACTAGAGACCATTAATAGTGGCATACCAGGTAATTATAGCAGTAATGTTAAGATAAATGCTGCTTGGATCAACAGATATAATAAAGGTGATTATAATAGAGCACATAACCATCCGTGGTCATTGTATAGTGGTGTTGTATTCCTAACAGGGAACTCAGGCAATATGGTATTCATAAAGCCTAATCCATACAATGAAGAGGTCTTAAAGATCAGTAATGTGCACGATACTGTGCCATTTCAGTCACAAGGTGGTAAAATGGTCGTGTTTCCCTCGACTCTCAAGCACTTTGTGACTGAGAATCAAAATGAAACAATTCGTTATACTCTAGCATTTAATGCTATGCCTGACAAGGTGGATGATGGACACACTGTCCAGTTTAAAAACTGTCACACAGATGGTTGAGTCGGTACCGATAAGGACTATAATAGGTACATAACACACACAGGAGTTAAAATGAGTCTTGAATCTGTATCTAGTGCTCACGAGATTACAGTTGATGAGTTCGTCTCTGGTAAGGTTACTCAATTGAGTATCGAAGACAGAGTATACGAATGGACTCAGAAACTCGTTGAGTGCTTACAAGCAAATTATGATGGTCAGTCATCATCCTCAAGTACTAAGTTTGAGATCCGTAGAGGACGTAAGTTTCTTAAGATCGTGATGATTAACAATCAAGAGTCTGTTCACGCATTTGTTGACAAGAAGACTGGTGAGGTATACAAAGCAGCATCTTGGAACAAAGCAGCACAGCACGTTAGATATGATCTCCGCATCATTCGCTCACGTATGGACTGCTATCAGCGTGCTGATTGGGCAGGTGGCTATCTTTATATGAGGTAACCATCTATGCACGCTCTAATTGTCCTTTTTTCTTGCATTTTAATTTGCACGATCGTCCTAATCTACACTCTCAACAAATGGAATCCTCATTAAATCAGTTAATTTCCGACCTTTCATACAGTATAGATACACTTGGTATGAAAGATGAGCATATGGAGGAGTTCTTCCCCCTATGTGACGAGCATAAGATAACTCCAAAGTATTTTGCAGAGGAGTTTATGTGCTTATCGATAAGTAATGATCACGGTGCTATACACGAAGATGAATACTTATCACTCGATTCATTCAATGCATACCACGGCATATACTTCGAGGAAGTTGAATGAAATTTAATGTAGGGGATCACGTGAAATGTGGTGATGATGAAGGATTCATCACATTTGTTGGTGACCCCTATTTTACTCTATGCGTTCGTCAATGGCCTGATCCAGGTAAGATGAACGGATATTCACAATGTAATGTACTAATCTATCGTAATGACTGGCCTAAATGTACCATCACACGCAGAGATGATTCATCTTCAACTGCAAGCGATGTTGAGGGAACATAGTTTCCCACCTAATGAACTGTTTTATCTTGGAGAAGAGACAGTAGAAGGAATTAAAGACCATTATTATCTCATAGGAGGACTACACACTGTACCTGCTAGAGATATACAAGACCTTGAGGGCATTGAAGTAGATGACTAAGTACACACCAGAAGAAGCACGTGAGAAGTATCTAGAATGCTTCAAGGGATTGTATGATGTGTGTATAGATCAGGGATGGGGTGACCCATTCTCTTATGCTAGGTCACGTGAAATACATATGGCTATTGCATTAGATCACGATGTGGCAGACACATATAGTGGTGCAGATGCATATGATAAGGGTGAACCAGTAGAATACAAGTCAACGATAGGTAAAGGCATCAATGCTACGTACAATGGTATCAGTGTTAAGGATACGTGGGAGGAGCAAGATGAGTATTTAAGAGAAGAAAAGCTCTTGAAATACGATGATCATTACTATGCACGCTATGAACACGGAGATATAGTAGAGTTGTGGCACCTTAAAGGTCAACAAGTGTATGATTATCTACGTCCTAGACTAGAACAGAAGTACGATAGACTCAAGAAAAGAGCTACTCAACCCGCAGATCCTCGCCTAGGTGATAACATATGTGCATCATACATCAGGAAGTGCGGAAAAGCGATCAAGTGAACCACATTACAAACTGTCACAAGCCCCCCTTTACAGGGGGTTTTTTAATGCTATACTACTAGAGTAGTCAAGGGAATTCAACCCAATGCAAATTCGTAACTCTTCTGGTCAGCAAGCAGATTATTATCCTGTACGCTTACCATTTGGTGAGGTATCATACCGTTACTTGCTAGAGGTTCTATCTCTTAACGGACGTACGGTGAACAAAAGGTTCATCAATACTAACGAGTTGAACAGTGAAGTTCAAGAGCGAGTCAACTTCGGTTGGGACGTGACTGATTTCAACACTATTCCTCAGTTAGGAAATCCTGTTTTAGGGGCTGCATAGCCCTTAAATACTGTATATACTACAGTAGTTGTACAAACCTTCAGTGAAACTTCTTAAAGTGCTGCTTAACAAATCCGAACTCGCCGTCCTTACAGATGCCTTACAACACCTCAGCTCAAGCCAACAATTCACCACAGAAAAACACAGTGGAGTCAAATGTGGTGATCTCTACTCCAAACTTGAAAGAGCTTCCAACCGTCTTGACGATGGATGGTGCAACTCAGAGATATAATGAACTACGTGCAGTAGTTGAACAGTATCTCTCTGTTGAAGGTTCATCTGACGTTGAATCGGAGGTTAAGCACGCACTCTATGAACTGCAAGATTTCCATAAGACACAATTACATCGTGTTGACGATCTAGTTGGTCGCTTACATCAAGAACAGAACCAACACATATGGCCTGTCCGTGATGTTGGATCATCCCAATCTGATTGGGAGGATTTCTGGGTCAATGATGATGAACCACTTGAACATACCTCGGAGGGGTGTTAATGGCAACAAAGAAGAAGAAATGGGAAGTTAATGTACTAGCTAAGATAGACCATAAATTACAATGGACTAAGTTTGTACATAGTTGTGTAGATCCTGCTACCGCAGTTAAATCAGCATACTCCAAGTATCCAGACTTAACAACCATTTTAATTAACCTATCAACTGAACCATTTACAGGATGAAAGATCAGCGAACCTTAGACAATAAACCCACATCATATGAGAAGTGGGATCGTGCTAAAGCAATAGTACTTGAGTCATTACACAAACCTGACCCTGCATTACGCTCTTGTGCACATAATCAAGAATGTTATGAGGATGTGGTACAAATACGAGACCAAGTAATAGAGTTAGTATCACGTATGATTAATCCAAGGAAATTTATAGAGGACTAGAAATAGTCCTCTTTTTAATGGTTAATTCTTCTTATAGTATTGTACAACGTTTTCCATAGGTGCAATACATTCTACTTCATCACGTCCTTGTGTCTCTGCATCAATACGTGGTAGTCTACTAGCCCACGTTGTAGCAATATACTTTGTAGATCCTAGTGGTGGATTACCACGGTGCATATGTGTGTAGGATGCTGGAAATATAACTGTAGTTCCTTTCTTTGGTGTAATTCTGATACCTTGATACAAGAACTCAGTTTCACCACCAGCAGGTACATCATTTAAGTATGTAATGAATACAAATTCACGTAGACCAACAAAGAACCCACTATTATCATAGTGCCATCCGTGAAATCCCTCGGATGGATTTGTTATTTGTACCTTAGCAGCACTCATCCAGAAATCATTTGCACCTAATTGACTGAACTCATCAATATAATATTGTGATGCTAGTTTAGACCAACCAGTCAACATAGTATTGCGTAGGTTGGGTGATGTACCCTCAGTAAGAAAGAAGAAGAAGTCTTTACGATTAAATTCACCTGCACCACTACCACTGGCTGTTATTTCAGGTGTTCTTTCGTTTGCAATCTTACGATCCTTGAGACTATCAGCATATCCCATCAATAAATCACAGAACTTATCAGGTGCGTGCTTAGGATACTCACGAATGAATGTATCAATGCCACCTTCAGTGTAATGCTTGATCACCTCACGTCTTTGACCACGTTCATCAGGATCACAGAACTCACGCACCTCTTGATGGTGTGCTCTGTTCTCCATTATTTTAGGATCCAGTTGCTTATCCATTTCCATCTTGTACTCCTCCCATAAAGATAAACTCCTTGGCTGATGTGTGTGATGTGAACTCCTTTATTATACCACTATCTGTGCGAACATACCACTTTCCATTTCGCTCTGTTATTAAATGAGCAAACATAGCATTCTCGTAGTCCTCTAGCGACACATTGTCACAGTTTTTACATCCCATTTTTATAGCCACGCTAACGTATATTATAACATTAAAAAACCCCTCTGTCGAGGGGTTTCGTGGGCGGTATGTTAACTGGACTAACTTACTGTAGCATTCTACTGCAACGACGTGCAGTGTACGTATCATCACCAGCTTCAATTATACACTCGTAATAGTTATTGAGATGATTGTCCACTTCGTAGACAGACTCAGTTGATTCTTTCCAATCTGCTAATTGATTACTGCTGATGACGTTGTGATTTAACATAAATGTTTAACCTCTAAGTGAATGATCCTCATAACAAGGAAGTTTGGATTCATTGAACCTCGCTCATTCTACTACTATTTATGTCCTGGATCCCTGTTACACACTAGTTTCTTAACCATCTGTAAACGAGTATTTATACCGAGGTTTACACATCCCCACCCGTATGGTATAATAACATATCTTCGACTTTATTATGAAAAATGAACACCAGATAAAGACTCAGTGGTACTATTGGTTTTGGGCTGTGTGTGCGGTTGCGGTCGTCGGCGGTCAGGTCTATGTTGGTAGTGGCTACCGTCATATGTCACAAGAACTGATAAACACATTTCAATCATCCTGTACTCAACCTAAATAATCTACCTTTGGTATAACACAATGAAAGAAGTTGAATCCTATGAAAAGTTGTTAGCTCGCTTCACGAAGAGACAAACACAACTTGAAATGAGACAAGTGGAACTGGAAGAAGCACATCTAGAGTATGTGAAACTAGACAGAGATTTGGATAGACTCGAAGGGAGCATACAAGCAATTGAGTATGTTGCTTATGGTAAAATGCCTGGTGACGGTAATCACGATGAGTTTAAGGCACATAAGCCAGTACCTCAACAGATATCTGATCTAGATGCACTAGGATAATGTTACCAACGCCAGTCTTTGAACTACTCGTACTAGTATTAGCACTAGTGTGGTTATGGACACTACTACTCAACAACACTAACAACATCGTTTCATTTAAAGAGGACAATGAAGAAGACTAGTCTATTACTCTTAGCACCACTCTTACTTGGGTGTACTAATGGAGGAATGGGATTCGGATACAATGGTGGAGGAGTTAACTGGAATCCACCAGGCACAGCAGGTGAATACACTTGCGAGTCAGCAGGTGAAAATGCTGCTGCTTACTATGC
>MDTB01026106.1_pt1 | contig 10336 bp, 10 predicted proteins | sample 811161 | NCBI WGS metagenome assembly MDTB01 (sample SAMN05326650, study PRJNA326480) | marine metagenome | isolation source: seawater | place: Mediterranean Sea | collected 2009
AACCTGAAAAAAATTTATTAACTCAGATATTTAGATTTTTTACTCAAGCTGATGTTGAAGTAAGTAATTGTTATATAAGACATTATATGAATGTATTTAAACCTACTGAAACATTGATGATGATGTCATCATTTGCTTCTATGGAAACAGTACACATTGCAGCTTATTCACATTTGCTTGATACAATAGGAATGCCAGAATCTGAATATTCAGCTTTTATGAAATATAAAGAGATGAAAGACAAATATGATTATATGCAAGGATTTGATGTTAAGTCTAATCATGATATTGCAAAAACTATTGCTGTGTTCAGTGCCTTTACGGAAGGTTTACAACTATTTGCTAGCTTTGCAATTTTATTAAACTTCCCAAGACATAATAAAATGAAAGGTATGGGTCAAATTGTTACTTGGTCAGTTAGAGATGAAACTTTGCACTGCAACTCAATGATAAAATTATTTAGAACTTTTATAGATGAAAACCCAAAAATCTGGACTCCTAAATTAAAAAAAGAAATATACGAAGCTTGTAGAACAATAATTTCCCATGAAGATGCATTTATAAATTTAGCTTTTGAAATGGGACCAATTAAAGGTTTAACACCAGAAGAGGTAAAGCAGTATATTCGTTGGATTGGAAACAGAAGATTGACACAACTTGGTTTAGAGCCAATTTATAAAGTAGAAAAAAATCCATTAACATGGCTAGATACAATGCTTAACGCTGTGGAGCATATGAATTTTTTTGAAGGAAGAGCAACTGAATACTCAAAAGCTTCAACAAAAGGAAATTGGTCAGAAGCTTTTTCTTAGATTTATCTTTTATTAACTAACATTACTTTTCTATAATTTTGCCCATTATATTTAGCAAGAGGTCTTATTAATTTATTTGATGAATGTTGTTCAATAATGTGAGCCGACCACCCAACTATTCGCGCTATAACAAATATTGGAGTAAAGAAATCAGTATCAAATCCCATTAGGTGGTATGTAGGTCCAGTAGGGTAATCGACATTTGGATGTATATTTTTTTTTTCAATCATTGTATTTTTAACTATGTCATATATTTTTTGATATTTTTTATCTTTTTTAATTAGAGAAACTTTCTTAAAATATTTTTCCATTGTTGGAACTCTAGAATCCCCATTTTTATAAACTCGGTGTCCAAAACCCATTATTACATCTTTGTTACTAAGGGCCGCATTAATCCATTTTGTAGCATTTTGAGGTTTTTTAATTTTTCTCATCATGTGCATCACTTCTTCATTAGCACCGCCGTGCAAAGGTCCTTTTAAACTTCCTATGGCTCCAGTAATAGCACTATATATATCTGACAAGCTGCTAGTTATGGTTCTTGCTGTAAAAGTTGAAACATTAAAACTATGCTCAGCGTATAAGATTAAAGAAACGTCAAAAGCTTTTACAATTTCCTTACTAGGTATTTTTCCAAAACACATATAAAAGAAATTTTCTGAAAAACCTAATCCTTTTTTTGGTGGTATTATTTTTTTACCTTTTCTGGTTCTAAAAAAAGCTGCAATAGCTGTAGGTGTTTTTGAAAAAATATTTATTGATTTTTTCAAATTTGAATCTGGGGAGTTATTACCAATATCTTTATCTTCAAGACCCATTACGCTAACTACTGTTCTAGAAACGTCCATTGGATGAGCTTTTTTTGGTATATTTTTTATTATTTCACTTAGATTTTTCGAAATACTTCTGTTGCTTTCAATATTTTTTTTAAATTTTTTAAGTTGAGTTTTATTAGGTAACTCTTTATTTAATATAAGGTAAGCCACTTCTTCGAAACTACACTTTTCGCATAAATCCTGGACAGCATAACCTCTATATGTAAGTGAATTTATATCAGGCATTACTCTTGATATTGATGTTTCATCAACAATTATGCCTAATAATCCCTTTTTAACCTCGTCATTCATATTTATTTATGTTCATCAGTTTTAAAATCAGTTATTTTTTTACCGAGAATGTTATATTTTTCATATTCTAGTAATTCATATAATCTCTTACGAGTCTGCATTTTATCAATAATATTATTTTGGTGTCCATCCCTCATAATAACTCGCAAACCGTCTTCAACACTTTTCATAGCTAATCTTTGTGTGGAAACAGGGTAAATTACTATTTGGTAACCTAAACTTTCAAGTTCACTAGTTGATAATATTTTTGATTTTCCAAATTCCGTCATATTAGCTAGCAAACTTACTTTTGAATTTTTTCTTATTATTTCAAACTCTTTTTCATTTTTCATAGCTTCAGGAAAAATAATATCAGCTCCGGCATCCTCATAAGCTTTAACTCTATCTATAGTCTTTATAATTCCCTCAACTAAATTAGCATCAGTTCTAGCGATAATTAAAAAATTTTTATCTCTTTTAGATTTTACAGCTGTATTAATTTTTTTAACCATTTCTTTTAATGGTATAATTTCTTTGTTATCTAGATGACCACATCTTTTTTCTTCTATTTGATCTTCAATATGACAACCTGAAATACCAATTTTTTCTAAATCCTCAATCGTTTTTTTGCAATCATTAAAACCAGTATCTGCATCAACAATTGAGGGTAAGTCAGTTGCTTTTGATATCTGATTAGATCTATAGACTATTTCTTTTAAAGTGGTTAAACCAATATCAGGTAAAGCCAAATCATTAGCCATTACAGCTCCAGAAACATAAACTCCATCAAACCCAATCTCATTAATAAGCTTAGCCGACAAAGCATTATACGCTCCAGGAAATTTTAAAATCTTATTTTTTTTTAATTTATTTTTTAAACTTATTCTTTTTTCAGATGGTTTTTTTTTAGTAAAATGCATAAAATCATCTATTAATCTATTACTATTATAACAGCAGTTACCAATAACAATACAGCTAATAAGTATTCAATTAATTTCTTTATTTTAGTATTTTTTATTATAGATTTTATTGATGAACCAAATGCAGCCCAAATACAAATTGATGGAAAACAAACAAATGGAGCAGTTACAGCAATAAACAACGTACCTGTAATAAAACTTTCTTCTGTGGGGAAAAATGCAGTTGCTGCAGTTAAAGCAACAACCCATGCTTTAGGGTTAATAAATTGAAAAAGTGCAGCTTCATAAAATTTTAAAGGTCTTCCACTTTCTTTCTCACTGTTAGAAAATGATCCTATAATTTTCCAACCTAAAAAAATTAAATAAAAAAAACACATCCATTTAAGATAAATTTGTATCATCGGGTAGTTTTGAAATAATTTACCCAAACCAAAACAAACTAAAGTAATTTGTATAACATGACCAAGTGGAATTCCAATCAAGTGTGGCAAGGTTCTTTTAAAACCAAATTTAATTCCTGATGCTGTTAACATTGCATTATTTGGTCCCGGTGTTGCAAACATAACAAAATAATAACTGACTAGAGCAAAAAAAAGAGCAAAAGTAATCATATATACCTTTCAATAATTTTATTAAGGCCTACAAAATTTTTAATAAGATGGTCATGTTTTATTTGACTAACTTTTACATCTGTATAACCATCTTCCAGTAGTATAAATGGTAGAGATGCATTATGAGCAGAAAGACCATCAACTTCGCTGTCACCAATCATGATTGAATTTTTAACATCTCCACCCATTATTTCTATTACACTTGTTAAATGTCTAGGATCAGGTTTGCAGTAATCAAAAGTATTGCAACCAGCTACATAATCAAAAAAATTATTAATTTCAATTTTTTTTAACAAATCTAAAGCCAAATGTTCTTGTTTATTAGTACATATACCCATAGAAATATTATTATTCTTGCACCAAACCAAAAAATCTTTAACACCTTCAATAAGTTTACTTTCTACTAAAATATTTTTACCATAATAATTAACAAATTCTTTAACCATTTTCTCTTTGGTTTTCTTTTCTTTAATATTTTTCAATTCTATTTTTGCAGAACTCCATAAAGATCTACTAATCATTACTCCAGCACCTTTTCCTATTAATGATTTAATTTCCTTTCCAGATTTTGATTTATAGCCAAATTTTTTCATAACATAGTTATGAGCATTCATTAGATCTGGCGCTGTATCTATTAAAGTACCATCTAAGTCGAATAAAATTGTAAGTTTTTGATTCATATCTTAAGTATTATTAAGAAATATTTTGTGAGTTATTACTAAGTTTTTAATAATGTAAACAGAAATATTAATGAGATCAACAAACAAAAAAAAAATAGCAATAAAAGAAAAGCTTAATCAAGAGAACTTAAGAATTAAAGCTATGAAAATGGGTGTGACACTTAAATCACCAGAAACAGTTTTTTTGTCATCTGATACTAAATTTGGAAAGAACGTAATTATAAACCAATATGTTGTAATAGGAAAAAGAACAATAATTGGAAATAATGTCGAAATTTTACCTTTTACCCACATAGAAGATTCTAAACTTGAATCAAACGTAGTTGTTGGCCCTTTTTCAAGATTAAGACCGGGCACCTATCTATCTAAAAATTCTAAAGTAGGTAATTTTGTCGAAGTAAAAAATGCAAAGATTAAAAGAGGTTCAAAAATTAATCATTTAGCATATGTGGGCGATGCTTATATTGGTAAAAACGTAAATATTGGTGCAGGAACAATTACTTGTAATTATGATGGAAAGAAAAAAAATAAAACAATTATTTCTGATGGAGCATTTATAGGATCAAATACTTCTCTAGTAGCGCCAGTAAAAATTGGTAAAAACTCTATTATTGGAGCAGGATCAGCTATCACTAAAAATGTTAAAACAAAATCATTATCGCTAACAAGATCTGAACAAGTAGAAATAAAAAATTATAAGAAAAAATAAATATGTGCGGAATAGTAGGAATAGCAAGTAATAAACCTGTAGAAACAAATATAGTTTTAGCTTTAAAAAAATTAGAATACAGGGGATACGACTCAGCTGGAATAGCAACAATAACCAATGATGATATAGAAGAAAAAAAATGTACTGGAAGAGTAGATAATTTGGAAAAAATGTTATTTAAAAAACCATCTAGTGGAATAATAGGAATCGGACATGTTCGATGGGCAACACATGGGGTTCCAAATAAAATAAATGCTCACCCACACTCCTCAGAAGAAGTTTCTGTTGTTCATAATGGAATTATAGAAAATTCAAATAAAATAAAAAAAAATTTAGAATCTGCAGGTTATAAATTTAAATCACAAACTGATACTGAAGTTATAACTTTTTTACTTACAGATTATTTAAAAAAATACAATATTATAGACTCAATAAATCTTACATTAAAAAATCTTCAAGGAAGCTTTGCTTTAGGAATTATATTTAAAAAAAATAAAAATATTGTTGTTGGTGCTAGAAGAGGAAGCCCACTGGCAGTAGGTTACGGCCATGAAGAAAATTTTCTTGGATCGGACTCTTATGCACTAAAGTCAATGACAAATAAAATAACTTATTTGGATGATGGTGATATATGTATTTTAACAAATAATACAGTTGAATTTTACAACTCTGATAATAAAAAAATAAATAAAAAAATAGTTGTTCTTTCAAATGAAAAGCAGTTGATTGATAAAGGTGATTATAAAAATTTTATGTCAAAAGAAATTAGTGAACAGAATATTACATCAAAAATCTGTATAAAAGAATATGTAAACCAAATAAAAAAAGATATTAATATATATAATTTTCCAATACCGCCAAACAAAATAGAAAAAATAACGTTAGTTGCATGCGGAACTGCTTATCATTCTTGTATAACCGCAAAGTATTGGTTTGAAGAATTAACAAGTATTCCAATTGAAGTTGATGTTGCATCTGAGTTTAGATATAGAAATCTGAAATTCAATGACAAAAATCTATATATCTTTGTTTCACAATCTGGTGAAACAGCTGATACTTTTGCTGCCTTAGATTTATGTAAAAAAAATGGTGTAAAGACATGTTCAATTGTTAATGTAGTAGAAAGTTCTATAGCAAGAATTTCAGATTTGGTATTACCAATTCATGCGGGCCCAGAAATTGGGGTTGCTTCAACAAAAGCTTTTATAGGGCAAATGTTAGTTCTCTATATGTTATCTTTAAAAATTTCTGAAGGACGAGGAGAGATATTAAATGAATTGTATGTCAAAAAAATTGATGAATTATTAAAATTACCAACATTAATAAGAGATACAATAAAAAGTGAAAATCAAATTCAAATTGTTGCAAAAGATTTCTTATCTGCGAAAGGTGTAATTTTTTTGGGTAGAGGATTGTCTTTTCCCATTGCTCTTGAAGGTGCTTTAAAACTTAAAGAATTATCATATATCCATGCTGAAGGTTACCCTGCAGGCGAAATGAAACATGGTCCTCTTGCATTAATTGAAGAGGATATGCCTGTAGTTATAATAGCTCCAAAAGATAGATATTTCGAAAAAACTATCTCGAATATGCAAGAAGTAATAGCCAGAGGAGGAAAAGTATTACTAATATCAAATGAAGATAATAACATAATTAGCGAAAATATTAGATTTAGTTTAAAAATTCCAAAAACAAATGATGATTTAACTCCTTTTTTAACTTCTATACCATTACAGCTGTTAGCCTATCATGTAGCAAATTTTAAGAATTGTGACATTGATAAACCAAGAAACTTAGCCAAATCTGTAACTGTAGAATAGATATATAGCCAAAACTAATAACATCTATTAGTAATGCAAAATAAACACCATGGAAAATAAAAAATATTATGGACTAGATCTACTTAGAGGAATAGCTGGATATGGTGTTGCAATAACTCATTATTTTTACTTCGTAGGTGAAAAACAAAATTTTGAGTATTATTCATTTATTTTTGTAGAAATATTTTTTGTTTTAAGTGGTTTTGTTTTAGGCAATCAACTAATAAAAGTTCATAATGAAAAAAATAACTTAAAAATATTTTATATTAGAAGACTATTAAGGACTATACCTTTATATTTAGTTGCTTTAATTTTTTATACGGCTATATCAAATAATTTTAATTTAGATTTTTTTAAATTTTTAATTTTTATACAAAAAATTATTCCAAACTTTGTTGATAATAATTATTTTATGGTTGCTTGGTCTTTATCTATAGAAGAATTTTTTTATCTTTTATTTCCAATATACTTAATATTATTAAAAAAGACTTCGATATTAAAACTTACAATTTATTTTATTATTTTTTTTACAGTAATTAAAATTTTAACATATGAAAATTTGTCATCAGAATTTATTAGAACTGGAACTTTTTTGAGATTAGATTCCATTGCGTTAGGTGTTCTATTAAGTTTATTTTTTTCAAAAATAATAAATTTAAAAAGAGTATTATATTTCTCTAGTTTGGCAATGATTGTTTTAATTATTAGTTTAAAAAACTATTTTTTCAATGATAACAGTATAAACACACTAAACTTTATTTTTTTAGCACAGTTTTTAAGCATAACTTTAGTAGCAATGTTTTGTACTTTTGAAAACACAATCCAAAAAAATAAAATTTTTAAAAACTTTTGTTCAACAGTAGCTGTTCAAACTTATTCGGTTTACCTATTTCATTTAATAATTATGCATTTTTTAATTATGGATTCTTTTACTTATATTAATAATTTATTTACATACATATTTTTATTATTTATGATATCTCTTGTTATTTACAAATATTTTGAAAAACCTATTTTATCTTTAAGACCTAAATATAAAAATGAATAAAATTAAAAGTTTTCTTAGTTATATAATAAGTAAAAAGTCACAATGGTTACCTTCTTTTATAATAATTATATTAATATTTTTAATTTTAATTTTTATAGGTAAAATAAATCCTATAATTTTTTCTTATAACTAAATTAATTTTTTAGATAAATATTCGTAAACCATATCATGTCCTTCTATAGATAGATGCACAGGGTCAAAATTTAGATATAGTTTATTTGGTTTATTATAATTACAGAAAGTTTCTGTTAAGTCTAAGAAATTTACTTTTTTTTCAATAAATATTTTTTTAATTTTTTCCTGAGGAAATAATAGCGTATTATTACAATTATTACGTGTCTGGTATTCGTATGGTAAAATTAAGAATTTTATTTTAACAATATTGATTTCTTGAAAATTTTGTATCTCCTCAACTCTTTCTGAGAAATAATTAAGACTACTTTTTTTGTTATAGTGTTGAGAGGTACTTTTGAAATACCTTTCTGATGGCTTTGTCGTTATTCCTTTTAACCATAAATATGAATATGATTTAGTTCTCAGAAAGTTGTTAATTCTATTTACTAAAATATTTCTTTTAAGAGAATTAAAAAAATTATCGTTTATTTTAGTATTTTTATCTGGTGTTTGATCAATACTATTTTCAATATCATCTAGTGTTAAAACAATAACAAATTCACTATTAGGAAATAACTCATTATTTTTTTTTATATCTCCCAAATGTTCTGTTAAATCGTTTCCAATAATTCCAGCATTTATATATGAAATATTATTATTATTTTTTTCTAGCTTTGATACAAATATATTTCCCTCATCAACCCCTGAACCAAATAAAACACTATCTCCGATAAAAATAATTTTTCTTTTTTTATTACTGTATTTGTATTCAATATTTGGTGATCTATACCCAAAACTATTTAAATAAACTTTTTTTCCAAAAACTATTGTTTCTACACTTTTTTGCTTAGTTACTAGTTCAGGTCCATGACCTCTCAAATCAGATAAATTAAATGTTTTTAAAAAAATTTCTAATAAAAAGAAAAAAATTAGCGCTATTAGCAAATTATTTATAAGTATTTTTTTCATAAACTTGTGCAAATTGTCTTTCTAGAATATATATTGAATCGTATAAAATTGTTATGAAGAAATGGACATTAAATAGCTGGAAAAATTACCCCGTAAAACATATTCCAAAATATGATGACGAAAAAGAACTATCTATGGTTTTGAAAAAGATTAATTCTTTTCCACCTTTAGTTTTTGCTGGAGAAACTAGAGCTTTAAGACAATCATTAGCTCAAGTAGTAGAAGGTAAGGCTTTTCTTTTACAAGGTGGTGATTGTGCCGAAAGTTTTGCTGAATTTCATCCTGACAATATAAGAGATACTTTTAAAGTTATATTACAAATGGCATTAGTTTTAACATCTTCTGCATCTTTACCTGTTGTAAAAGTAGGTAGAATTGCTGGACAGTTTTCTAAGCCAAGAAGTTCACCCATTGAAATTAAAAATGGTAAACAGCTTCCAACATATTTAGGAGACAATATAAATGGAATTGAGTTTAATGAAAAAGCAAGAAAGCCTGATGCAAAAAGATTATTTAAAGCTTACTCTCAATCAGCTTCTACATTAAATTTATTAAGAGCTTTATCCCAAGGTGGATTTGCTGATCTTAAAAAAATTCATTTATGGAATTTAGGATTTATTAATAAAAGCCCTGAGGGAAAAAAATTTAAAGAAATTGAAGATAAAATAAGCGATGCTTTATCATTTATTGAAGCTTGCGGTTTACATCCTGATCATAATAGAAGATTAAGAACTGTAAATTTTTATACTTCACACGAAGCTTTACTTTTACCATTTGAACAATCTATGACAAGAATAGATTCTACATCTGGAACTTACCATGATACTTCTGCTCACTTTGTGTGGATCGGCGACAGAACAAGACAGCTAGATGGAGGTCACGTTGAATTTTGTAGAGGTATAGAAAATCCAATTGGTATTAAATGTGGACCGACATTGAAAGATAACGAATTAATTAAACTGTGTAATATTTTGAATCCTAAAAATGAACCCGGGAGAATTACTTTAATATCAAGATTTGGAGCAGATAATGTTGAAAAATATTTACCCAAATTAATTAGATCAGTGAAAAAAGAAGGTCTAAATGTTATATGGTCCTGTGACCCAATGCATGGCAATACAATTAAATCAGCGACAGGTTTTAAAACGAGACCTTTTAATAGTGTTGTAAAAGAAGTTAAAAGAGTTTTTGGTGTTCATAAAGCAGAAGGAAGTTATGCTGGAGGCTTGCACATAGAAATGACAGGTCAAAATGTTACCGAATGTACAGGTGGTGCTCAGAAAATATCAGAAAGAGATTTATCACATAGATACCATACTCATTGTGATCCAAGACTTAATGCCAACCAAGCATTAGAACTTGCGTTTTTAATTTCTGATGAAATTAAGAAAAATTCTCAATATTCAAAAAATATTATTCAGGCAGTATCTTAGTAATTGAAAAATAATTACTAAGGTCTATTAATTAGATGATAGTAAAATTATGCAAAATTTAGAAAGAATAAACAAAATTAAGAGCTGGATATCATCCTACTGCAAGTCAATGCC
>MDTB01142753.1_pt1 | contig 10335 bp, 9 predicted proteins | sample 811161 | NCBI WGS metagenome assembly MDTB01 (sample SAMN05326650, study PRJNA326480) | marine metagenome | isolation source: seawater | place: Mediterranean Sea | collected 2009
CAATATTTACTAGGCTGATTGATAAGACACTGCTGATATTGACCTTTAACATAAATCGGTTTTTTTGTTGCCCAATCCTGATTTTGAGACCATCAAAATATTTATCGTTTCCACCATCGCGGCTTTTTGTTTTCATCTTTTTTTTTGAAAATATTGTTATATTGAGGAAAATGTATCACTTATATATTTAAGTTTATCGCAAGATGCCTTATAAGTAGATATTTAAAAACGAAGGTCTAATATTAATATGGCTACGACACCTTTTTCTAGAACTAACTGGAAACTTATTCCTGATAGGACGACAATCCTTAATATCGATCCGCAAAACGATTTTTTGCATGACGATGGTTGGTACGCCAAGAAAGATATTGATATTTCTCATATGCAACGGGTTATTGAGCCCATCAAAGAATTAATTACTCAGGCTCGCCAAAAAAATATACCTATTGTGTGGACTCGCCATGGGACAAAGAGTCTAGAGGATGGTGGTCCTTTTATGCAGACCCGAGAGTTTTTGAGAGAAGGAGGGTTGCGTCAGAAGACTTGGGGCTATGAAATATTAGCGGATCTAGAACCTCATGATGATAAAGACTGGTTTGTTGAAAAGACTCGTCTCAGTGCATTTTACAATACCAGTTTGGAAGTGATACTCCGAGGACTACAAACCGAAACGCTTATTATAACTGGAGTCCTAACTAACCAATGTGTTGGAGCAACGACAAAAGATGCAATTTTCAGAGATTTTAAGCCGATTGTGGTTGAAGATTGCACTGGAACAACGATGCCGCATTTGCACGATCCAATAATAGAATGTATTAGAAATGGATGGGGCCAAGTAAATAGTTTGAAAGAGATACTCTCTGAAATTCAGGGTATCTAGGTCAACTACCATTATAACCTCGACTGATTTTGTGATGGAGATCACGAGTAAAAATTTATAATTAACTTAATGTAAGATGGAGCATTTCATGAAAATCGGAGCACAGCTTTTAGTCCAAGAATATCCTGAATTTCTTCAAACAGCCAAATCTTTGGAAGCCAATGGGTATGCGTATGCCTGGGTTGTTGACTCGCAAATGCTTTGGGAGGATGCATACGTGTATGTCGCTCTTGCAATGCAAGAAACAAAAAACCTAGTTTTTGGATCAGCCGTTAGCAATCCCGTTACCAAGCATTACACGGTCCCTACTAGCGCTGCTGCCACGTTGGCGGGGTTGTATCCTGGTAGATGGATATTGGGTATGGGTCGTGGAGATAGTGCGGTCAGAACTCTCGGTATGAAACCTAAGAAAACCGCCGACATGGAAATTATTCTGAAGAAGATGCAAGATTTATTGCATGGGAAAACGGTAGACGAGGCGGGTTCCGAAATTCGATTAAGATTCACCGATCAAGACCTAAAGGTGCCTCTCTGCTACGCCGCAACAGGCCCCCGTAACCTGAAAATCGGTGGAGCTATAGCAGATATTGTAATGCTGCAAGTAGGAACCCATCCGGCCTCAGTAAAATGGGCGATTGATAATGTTAAACAAGGTGCTGAGCAAGCAGGTAGAGATCCTTCCGAGGTAGAAATTTCTTTATTATGCGGAATGTGGGTTTCGGATGATCTCCAAGAAGCGCGAGATAATACCCGTTGGGCAGCGACCTGTGCTACAAATCATTTAGAGGATGTAGTGCGAGCGGGCCCAAACCATGGCATGCCTCAAGAATTACTTAGTATGGTTGAGGTTAAGCGCGACCAGTATGATTACTACGGTGGTCATCTAGATTCAAGTGCTGAACATACGGAATATCTGACTGATGATATGATAGACCGTTTTGCTATTGCGGGTTCTGCGAGTCACTGTATCGAACGAATACAGGAATTAGAGTCGCTTGGTGTGCACGAAATTTCGTCGGCCTATTTAAATGGACATTTTAATCAGATCGATATCGTGGGTAAGCAGATTATAGATAAAATTTAATAGATCGATTTAAAGTAGCAAAAAAAATCAAAGGTCAGGACCTATATGACGGTTTATTACAATAAAGAAGACTTATCGTGGAGTGATGCGACAGTTCGTGGCGGTACTGTCATGCAGAAAAGTATTGTTTGGTAAGGGGATCACGATGTTAGGTCGGCATTTTTTCGGAAGCCGAAAAATATGTTCATCCTTGAGCATGATCACCCCCAATGGGTACAAGTTATCGCGCTTGAACGGGAGATGCAAATCAAGACGCGAGCGACTGGCGCAGGGAGGATAGGCGAAGTAGGTTGTTACTTTGTGGAGCCTGGAGATGTACATTCTGAACTTGCTTTACGGGATACTCTTTTATTAGTGACTCAGGCTGAAGATCGTGCGGCTTTTAGATCCTAGCCAAGTACTTCGCCCTGCTCTAATTCAGATGCATACATTTTTTCAAGCTCCTTGTCGGGCCAAAAAATAGTTACTAAATAACCGACTAGCAAAGCGGATATGAATGATGGAGGCATAGTCTCAAGAGCAGTTATGTAATCACCCATGCTATCGAGTCCCTGTAAATAGAACTTGCTGATGAGAGTCATAGAAAACCCCGTAAGCATTGATGCGATGGCGGCGCGCTCTGTAAACTTAGGCCAAAATAATGAAAGTAATATCATCGGACAGAATGTGGCACCTATTCCAGACCACCCAAATACCGCAAACCAAAATATGGTGCGATCAGGTGATAAGAAAGCGACTGTCATTGAAATTCCCAGAGCGGCCAAAGCCATTATGACCGTTATCCTTCGACATAACCTGGTTGCCTGACTATCATTCATGCTGAGATTATATATCCTAGCATAGAGGTCATGTGTCAGAGAGCTCGATGCCATAACCAATAGTGATGAGACTGTGGACATTATGGCGGCCAGCACTGCCGCAACGTATAGGCCCACTACCCATGCAGGAAATGTATATTCGACCATTTCCGATAAAACATTCTGAGCACCATTCCCCAAGAAAGCCTCAGGATCTGCACCTTGATCGGCAAATATATAGCGTCCTAGTATGCCGATACTGACTGCTGAGAAGTCGACTATAATCGTGAAAACTACTGCAACCCACCTTCCTCGTTTGATTTCATTCATGCTCTTGATAGCGATCAGACGAGCAAATACTTGGGGAGAGCCCAAAAATCCTAAACCAATCAAAGCCATTCCTAAAACAATAGAAATATTTAGTGCATTAATTCCTCCTCCCCAGATATTAACTAGTCCTGGATTTATAGTTTCTAGTCCCGAGTAAATGCTATGGAAATTGTCAATCGATAAGCCAGCTACGATTGGCAGAGCTAGTAAACAAACGAGCATGACCGCGCCTTGAAACATGTCCGTCCAGGCAGCTGCGAGAAATCCGCCAGCAATACAGTAGCCAGCAACGATGATGAATCCTACTAATGCTCCCAGGTGATAGTCCCACTGAAGAAATGCTTCAAAAGCTGAGCCAGTGGCATCTATTTGTGCGGAAATATAAATCAACACGAAAAATGAAAGTGCAACGGCAGATATAATTCTCAGTAGATGAGATTTAGCTTTGAATCTTGAAACTAAATAATCTATGACAGTAATGGAGTCATATTTGTCCGTTAAATATTTAAAACGTGGTGCCATGAAAAACCACGCGATAAAAACGCCAATTGCTTCGCCTATTACTATCCAGTATGCCGAAAAACCAAGCATTGCACCCATACCGGTTACCCCTAATAAAAGCCATGCAGACTCTCCGGTGGCTTGAGCTGAAAATGCCGCGACCCAGTAACTAAGAGATTTCCCTCCAATTACGAAATCTTTCATAGTATTAATACGACGAGAAGCTAAATATCCTAGTACTACGAGAATAGAAAAATAAAGTGTGATCATGGCGTATTTTTCTAACATATCAGTACCTTATAAACCTAACTTCTCGTAGGAACATATTTTTTCAGCATATCCAATGACGGTAGTGTGGTCGTTACCAGCCGATCGTCTCATTTTACCAATACTGTTACACTCATTATATATACATTGAGAATGTGCAGCTTTGCTAAAAAACTTATTCGAAGACATTTTTTTTCAAATATGATCAGGCCATACATATTACTTTTAGTTTCTGTTTTTTCTTGCGGTCTATTTGCTGATCAGTTGGAAATTCCTAGTTTGGGCTGTAAGGCGCAAACTGCAGATCATGACTTAGTATGGGCTGAGAATGGAATTATCAATACTGGTGACAAAGTTGCGGAAATATTTTGTCCGATAACATTGCCCACCGAAGAATCTAAGGAGTATCAAAATTTTTCAGAGGTTACTGTCGGCGTTTCACAGTTTAAAGGGGAAGGGGTCTCCATTTGTACTATTTATGACGACGATAAGGCGCACCATACTAAAAAAATAACAATGAGAGAATCCGAAAATAGTTCTATTCATTTATATGTACCAATCAAAAAAAGTTCTTCTTCACAAAGAGTAGGCCTGGGATGTTCTCTGTCAGCGGGGAGCAGACTTTTTTCGATTAGTAGTAATTTGTTGGAGGGTTTTTCCATTGGTGGCTCAGTCACTAATATGAACGAGATTCGAGGAGTGGAGATTCAGGCGGGCAAAGAATCACTCCATATTGCGAGTAACGGCGGTTTCACTTTTAAAAAGCCGCTATTAGTTGGTGAACAGCTAGAATTTGAAATTTCTAGGAACCCTGTTCATCAAGATTGTGAATGGATGGGAGAAAAATCAGCAATACTTTCACCCGAAAATAGAAATATTGATCTGCTGTGTAAGGATAAAGAAAGTAGTGAATTATATTCACTCGAAAAGCTCCATTATTTGCGTTTAACTATAACGAAGGCGGAATGGGATGCTCTGTTACTCGATACTCTTCGCTCAAATTATAGCATTCGCACCGCATCTGGTGATGCCTGGGAGGGAAATTCCTGGACCCACAGTGAGGTCTATAGACAAGCGGATTTTGAGTACCTTGATAAGGACGGTAATGTACTTGGTTTCGAAGAGAAAGTAGCTTTTAAGATGATAGGAAATACAAGTCGTCAGATACCAATTGATATTAGAGATTATGACGCGGGAATAGGACCGATTAAGCCAATGAGATTTAGCTTTTCAATAAAATTTGACGAAGAATTTGATGATGACGAGAGCGTGTATGGATGTATTAATGACAAGGGCGAGCTAGCAAGAGTAGACAATAACGCTTGTAGCAATATCTTGGCACAGTCAATTCCTGAATACAGAGCTGCGGATGGTAGGGAATTTAAGGATATAGAAAAAATACGACTTCGATATAATCGAGATGATCCCAGTTATCAGCGAGAGGTTTTGGCACATGAAATTTTATTTAAGTCGGGTGTGCCCGTGGCTAGAGCAACTCACGCCGCTGTTGAATTTTTGATTGTTGGTGAGGATGACGAAACGCTTTATGGTCAATCTTTGCCCCAGTCTTATAACATGGGGGTTTTTGTGATGGTCGAAATGATTGATAAGCCATTTTTAAAAAGTTACTTCGATAAGAATGGTTACCTCTTTAAAGTTGGCGCACCTGGCAACCTTTCGGGATCTGCATTAGTGGACACGGACTGTATACCCTATGAGGAAAGTGTGGAATTTTTCGACGAGAAGTTCTGCATTATAGGTATAGAAAAACCAGATCCAGTATCAAGAGAAGAATGGTTAGGTAGTGCTAATTACCTTAATCCAGACTTTGTTAACTCACTCATTAATTGGGAGGGTGCGAGCGGTAATCAATCTCAGTTCTTACCATACAAGCCCACATATGACCTTAAAACCAAGAAAAAATCATTGGGTAAAGCTCGTGCGGCGCTGGTCGAGTTTGCTGCCTTTGTTCAAAACGAGTCTTCTTTAGAGAAGTTAGGGGAAAGATTTGATATTCCAGGGTTTATCAAGGCTCAGGCAGCGGAAATTGTTCTTGGTGCGGTTGATCATTATGTTCGCGTTGCTAATAATTATTATCTTTACTTTAATGAGTCATCTGGGAAGTGGATTTATATACCTACCGATTTTGACTACACTTTAATTGATACGCCCAGTCCAGATTGCTCTGTTACTCCTAAACCAGGTCAGTGCCAGCCTGGATTCCTAGACTTCAAAACGTTTCAGGATGTCGCAAGTACCACAGCCTTTCCGTACGAGGGAAAACCGGACTGGGCTAGTAGGCCATTTTATCCAAACGGACCACCGATCTTGTGGAATAAAATATTTTCTGATAAAAAAAACAAAGCTCTCCTATATGATGAAATCTTAGTAATACTTGAGAATTACTTCGATTGGGACTCTGGCCTTGGAGTTACTCTCACCCAGAGAAGAGATCGTATTGCCAAAGCCATTAGATCGACTGATGCTGGAGTCCCAGGGGATGATTGTAAGCAAGTATATAATCCAGAAGAAATTGATGGAGAGCAAATGAGGTTTTGTGATCCTAATCGTTTGTCAATCCGTGATTTTGTTAAGCTTCGGGTCGAGACCCTGACTGAAGAAATAAACTCCGCTCAATAAACTCAATGCTCTCATTTACTAATCTCTCTTTACGAGCCGGCACGCAACTATTATTTGAAGAGGTGTCTTTTACAATCTACCAGACCAATAAAATTGGGTTAGTTGGCGCAAATGGATCGGGTAAAACAAGCTTATTTAGAGCGATTCTAGGTGATCTTGATTCTTATGATGGATATATCAATTATCCTAACGATCTTAGAGTCTCCAATCTTGCCCAGGAAGTGCCTGCCACAGAGGAAATTGCCCTCGACTATGTTGTGTCCGGAGATGAGAGACTCCTGAGGGTCAATCTTTCCATAGAGGATGCCGAGCAATCCGGGAAAACGGATTTGCTCGGTGATTTGTATGCCGAGTACGAAAATCTAAATGGGTATACTGCAAAATCTAGAGCTGAGAAGTTAATGATTGGACTTGGTTTTGAAACAAAGGATTTCAAAAAGTCCGTAAGAGATTTCTCAGGAGGTTGGAGAGTTCGGCTTAATTTGGCTAAAACCCTGATGCAACCATCGGATCTAGTGTTACTTGATGAGCCAACTAATCATTTAGATTTAGATGCAATCATATGGCTGGCAAATTGGATCAAATCATATGATGGTGCAGTAATATTAATTTCACATGACAGAGAATTTCTTGATGATTGTACCGATGGCATCGCTTATCTTGATGATAGAACTATCGAACTCTATCCGGGAAATTATTCAGACTTTGAAATTAGGAGAGCAAAAAAGCTAGCTGAAATTGAGAAAAACTATGCAAAGCAGCAAAGACAAATTTCGCATATACAGAATTTTATTAAGAGGTTCAAGGCGAAGGCAACAAAGGCCCGACAGGCACAAAGCAGAATTAAGGCGTTGGAGAGAATGGAGAAAATTGCACCAGCGCATATTAATTCTCCATTCAAATTTACGATCAACGAATCCGAGAAAAATTCTGATCCACTAATAGTGTTAGATGCAGTAAGTATCGGTTATTCGTCTCCAATCCTTGAAGATCTCACGATAGTAATTAGACCGAGAGACAGAATAGGTTTGCTTGGCGCTAATGGACAAGGGAAATCCACTTTAATCAAGAGTATTAACGGTGAGCTGAACCTAATTAGCGGCTCTAAATCGGAAGGTAAAAATCTTAAGATAGGATATTTCTCCCAACACCAGGTGGATGATCTAGATCTAGATATGAGCGCGTTGAATCATATTCAATGTTTAGATGAAAGAGTTTCAGAGCAGGAAGTAAGGAACTTTTTGGGTGGCTTTAATTTCACAGGAAATAAGATAAGTAGTTCGATTGAGCTGTTCTCAGGTGGAGAAAAAGCGAGGCTCGCATTGGCCAAAATTGTTTTCGAAAAACCCAATTTATTGCTGATGGATGAGCCCACTAATCATCTAGATATGGAGATGCGACAGGCGTTAACATTGGCACTTCAGTCTTTTAGCGGAGCTATTATACTGGTTTCACATGATAGACACCTATTGGCGAATACAGTAGACGAGTTTATGATCCTCAAAGATAAAAGGGTAGAGAGGTTTAAAGGAGACTTAGAGGATTATCGAAGGATTATCTTGGGAAGAGATTTTATCCAAAATAAAGATAAAGAAGCCATTCCTCAAAAAAAGCAAGTATCAAAAATAGATAAAAAAGCCGCTCGTCAGGTGAGAGCAGAGATTTCAAAGATCGAAAGACGGTTAGAACGATTCCAGCGAAAACTAAATGAAATCGATCAAGAGTTGAGCTCAAGTGATGCATATAAGAGGGACAGTACCATTAATGTACAATCTCTACTCAGAGAAAAGATCGAGATATCAGTGCAAATGGAAGTTCTTGAAGAAGATTGGTTACAGCGGCACTCCATAATTGAAGGGGACGAGTTTTACAGCTGAGTGAGTTCGCAATAGCACTTATTAAATTTCGACCGTAAATAAATTGAATTAGGATATGGTTAATGTTGGAGGTTAAAAATACAGTATCCTCACACGCTATGATGATCTTGGCGACTTTGTTAATTTCTATCTCGTTCCCAGTTTGTCAGATGATAGCCCCAAAATTAGATACGGGTCTTTTAACGCTCTTTCGATTTGTTTTGGCTTCGTTGATTTTTTATCCGATAGTATATCTGAAATATAAATTTCAATGGCCTGGAGTAAAGCGAATTTCCAGATATAGCTTGATCAGCTTATGTTTAGTCACATTTTTTTGGAGTATGTTTGAAGCGTTGAGATATACCTCGGCGCTCAATACGGGAACACTTTTTGCGCTTATTCCTGGAATATCAGCTATTTTTTCAGCCATCCTTGTTGGGGAGCATCTCCCTCGTGGGAAAATCTTAGCGTTTGTACTGGGGATTGTTGGTTCCATTTGGGTTGTATTTCGCGGTGACATAAATACCCTACTTGTTCTTGATTACAATAAAGGAGATCTTATATTCCTCGGCGGTGTAATTTTAATGTCTTTATACACGCCTTTGGTAAAGCGTTTTCACTCCGGAGAGCCGGTACCAGTTATGACGTTTTGGATTATCCTGTCGGGAACAGTTTGGCTATTTCTATTTAACCAAGATACTATATGGCGTGTGGATTTTGAGGATGTCGATTCTTCAGTTATAGCAAGTCTATTATATTTATCAATATTCACTACCATTATCTCCTTTTTCTTACTTCAATTTGCCACTATTCAAATTGGTCCTACTAAGGTCGCATCGTATTCTTATCTGAATCCGGTAGCGGTGCTTATGGTAAGTACATTATTCTTTGGACATAAAGTTCCCAGTATTACAGTTTTCCCAGGCGTAGCTATCGTTCTTTTTGCAGTGATTGTTATTCAACAAAAGTAGATAGGGAACAATCATTTTATGAAAAGAGTAATTAGTCGTGACAGAAGCCGCAGTTTACGAGAAGTTGACTGGATTGTTGGTTGGATAAGAGATCATGGTCCTACTACTCTTAGAGAAATTATTTCAGCGATGAAAGAAAATAATCGTAATATTTCAGCGCATACGATAAAAAGAGCGCTAACGAAGTCTCCATTCGTGGTGAACTCAAGTGAAATTTACCGCGATGGAGAACGACATTCATTATACGAGTTTAAAGAAACTACTTTAGATAAATAGAAGAAAAGTTTTATCAAATAGCTGGTTTATCTAAGTGTTTATAACAGGAAGCAATATTAGATACTTGATAGATTAAAGGGTGAGTCTGGCGATAAGTTGGCAATATCACCCCAAAGCGCACGGTTAGCAAGTGCGCTATCGAAATATTCGATAAGTCGTACAAGTTTTCCCTCTTGGATAGTAAGTATATGTATATATACTTGATCGTAACGAGCCCCGCTTGACGCAAGTCCAAAATTTTGTGCCATAGCTACAATAGTTGTATCGCCTTCTACAATAATTTTGTAGTTTTTACAGAAAGTAACTTCGTCTTGATTTACGCACGAAAAGACCGTTGGAAGAATCTCGGTCATAAACCTAGCTTTGCCTTTATAATGACCGGATAACACGCCATCACTAATAGGAATGACTAGTTCTAGATTGGGATCCAAGATCTCGGCTAATGCATCTGAATTGGCCGAAGCAATACTTTGATAAAAGATATCTACAGTTTCACGATTCGTATTCATCTATTTTGCTCCCTGAATTATTTTTGTACAACGATCTCTAAGAAATCCCTGTGATTTATACGCTTCATCTTATCTCCTTCGCCCGCTTTATCGAAGTCTCGGCAGCAGGCTATTAACGATAATGATTATCATTTACAAATATATCATTTTATGTAACAATTATTTGGTTGCTGAGGCCGGCGCCCAATTACTGAGGTTTTTCAGGTTTTCCTCCTTGGGCGTCG
>MDTB01144792.1_pt1 | contig 10335 bp, 17 predicted proteins | sample 811161 | NCBI WGS metagenome assembly MDTB01 (sample SAMN05326650, study PRJNA326480) | marine metagenome | isolation source: seawater | place: Mediterranean Sea | collected 2009
ACCTGGAGATTTTTTATGGATGATTATGATGATTATTGTGACCTTATTGATGACGATGAAGAAACAGTTGAAATGTTTAAAGACATCAAGGAAGAATATAAAACTTGGTTAGATTGTTATGAGGATGCTCATGACGACGTATTCTTTCCACCACGATGGGATAAGGAAGTATATGCGTATTCCATGCTTGATGAGGAACAACGAAAAAAGTTTTACAATTAATCTAGCTAAAGCAAATAAGTAACAAAACCTAATAGATTGTTTATTTATTTTTTAAGTTATGTTTTATTTAACTATGAGAAATTTAATTTTAATCTTATTTTTTTTAACTTTTAATTCGTACAACGCGATGAGTAAAAATAAATGTAATTCAACTGACGATTTATGGAATAACTGCTATGGATTTTATAAGTATGATAATGGAGATAGTCATGATTGTTTCATTTCAGGTGCATCAATACCATGCAATCTATATTTAACCTTATTGATGTTAATAGTATCACCATCAACAATTCTTATTTGAGCTTGAGTTTTGGCATCGTTTTCTTTATCACCAGTAATATCTGAAACATAGCACAAAGGTTCATAGCCTCCAGGCATAGAATAAGCACTCTTTTTACCGCACTTTTTTCCATTACTTATTATAGAGTATGGGCAAGGACATTTTCCTGGATAGTTTGCTATAGATTCTTGAATCATTTGTTCTGGAGTTTTTGAGTATGTTTTATTGCAGTAAAAAATAAAAATTATTGAGAACAATAAGTAAAATAAATCTTTAAAGTAAATCGTTGCTAGTTTAATTGGCTTTTTTAGGTACGGGGAAAACATCATGATCAATGGAATAAAGCTTATTAAAATTTTCATAAATTTAAATTAACCTAAGATGAATATAATACTCAGAGTTAGTTAAGTTAGATTTTATAAAAAAAGTACAATAATATTAACTTTTTCTTAAGGAGTAAACAATGGCTTGGACAAAACCAATGATTTCTGAAATCTCTGTTGGTCTTGAAATCAATTCTTATGCTTGCGCTGAGAAGTAGACTTCAGATATAGATTTTATTAAAAGCCTGGCTAATTAGTCAGGTTTTTTTTTGTCTTTTTTTCTTTAAAGTAATAAAAAAAGCTATTTTTTTGTTAAAATTTTTGTTCCTTCTTCTATGCCTTTAATTGATAGAGGAACCATTCTATCCTGAAAAATTTCTTTTATCATCATTGTAGACTGAGAATATTCCCAATTATTAGGTGAATTTGGATTAATCCATATATTTGAGGGCCATTGATTAATTGCTCTTTCAAGCCAAACTTTACCTGGTTCATCATTAAAATGTTCATTACCACCTCCAGGCATCATAATTTCATATGGACTCATTGATGCATCTCCAACAAATATGCATTTGTACTCTTTCCCATATTTTCTTATAATTTCATTTGTTGAAAATCTTTCTTCCCATCTTCTTAAATTATCTTTCCATACTCCTTCGTATAAGCAGTTATGAAAATAAAAGTATTTTAAGTTCTTAAATACGTTCTTAGCCGCTGAAAATAACCTTTCAATTTGCATAATATGCTCATCCATAGATCCTCCAACATCTAAAAATAATAGTATTTTTATTGAATTCTCTCTTTCTTTTCTAGTTTTAAGGTCTAAATACCCTTTTTTTGCAGATTCCTTAATTGTTTGTTCGATATCCAATTCTTCCTCTATACCAGTTCTAGCCCATTGTCTTAATCTCTTTAATGCAACTTGAAAACCTCTATTATTTAATTCATTATGATCATCAAAATCTTTAAAAACTCTCTTATCCCATACTTTTATAGCTTTTCCATACCTCCTTGTATCTTGACCAATTCTAATTCCTTCTGGGTTATATCCATATGCTCCAAATGGAGATGAACCTGATGTTCCTATCCATTTATTCCCCCCTTGGTGACGTCTCTTTTGTTCTTTAAGTCTTTCTTTTAAAGTTTCAATTAATTTTTCAAAACCACCAAGTGATTTGATTTGACGAATTTCTTCATCTGAAAAATGTTTTTCAATTAATTTTTGCAACCATTTCTGTGGAACATTTAAAGATTGTAAAACATCATCTAATTCAATTTTTTCAATTGATTTAAAATATTCTCCAAAAACAATATCAAATTTGTCAAAAAACTTTTCGTCTTTAATAAGACTTGCTCTTGCTAAGTAGTAAAATTTATTTGTGTCATAATGAATTAAATCAAATTTAAGAGTGTTTAAGAATGTTAAAAATTCATTTAATGAAACTGGTATTTTCGAATTTTTTAATTTAAGAAAAAAATCTAGAAACATTATCAATCACTTCTTGACATAAATGCAATTTGTTCAAAGAGCTCTACATCTTGCTCATTTTTAATTAAAGCCCCATGTAATTTTGGCAAAATATTTTTTCCATCAAATTTTAAATCTGATGCGTCAAGATCTTCAACTAAAAGAAGTTTCAACCAATCAAGAGCTTCTGAGGTTGAAGGCTTTTTCTTCAAACCCGGCACTTCTCTTATTTCAAAAAATTTTTTTAATGCAGCTTCGAGTAAAGATTTCTTAATTTCTGGAAAATGAACCATTACAATTTTTCTTAATGTTTCTAAATCAGGAAATTGTATATAATGAAAAAAACATCTTCTCAAAAATGCCTCGGGAAGTTCTTTTTCGTTATTAGATGTTATTATTACAATTGGTCTTTTTTTAGCCTTAACTAACTCACCTGTTTCGTAAACATAGAACTCCATTTTATCAAGTTCTTGCAATAGGTCATTTGGAAATTCAATGTCAGCTTTATCAATTTCATCAATAAGTAAAACTGATTTCTTAATTGTTTCAAAAGCATTCCAAATCTTACCTTTTTTAACATATTTAGAGACATCTTTTATTTTTATTCCCAACTGACTATCTCTTAATCTGCTTACAGCATCATACTCATATAGACCTTGTTGAGCTTTTGTTGTTGACTTTATGTTCCACTCGATAATTTCAAGGTTCAAACTACTAGAAATTTGTCTTGCTAATTCAGTCTTTCCAGTTCCTGGCTCCCCTTTAACTAAAAGAGGTTTTTCAAGTGATATTGCTGCATTCACTGCGATAGTTAAATCTGTTGTTGAAATATAATTTTTTGTACCCAAAAATTCCATATTAAATTAGCCTCCTCTAAATACTTTGAATATTACAATAAAGATACGAAGAATTCTATACTCAGTAATTCTTTAAAAAAAATTTAATCTTTCTAAGAAATAATTATAAATAATTTAAATTAAAAAAATTCTTTTTATAAAAATTGTTAGAAAAAGTTTATAATATTATTATATATATATTTATATAACTTTACTGGAGCATTTTATGAAAAAATTTATACTAACTTTTTGCATAACCTTAGCCTTTGTTTTTAGCGCTGAGGCATGCCCTTACCAAAAGATGGCAGAAGTTGACTCAAAACTTTTCTCTAACCAAACTCAAATAAACAAAGAAACTTTCGTTAAAATTTCAGATTTAAGAGTTGAAGGTGAAGAGCAATTAAAAATTGGCGAGCTAGATAATGCCGAAGAAATTTTTGACAGAGCGCTTGCTTTATTTTCAAAGTAGCAAATAAGTAAAAGAGAGTATCAATTACTCTCTTTTACTTACCTTAAACCTTGATTTATTTTATTTATTACGGAATATTATCATTCCATCGATTTTTTAATTACATTCAAAAAAAACTCACCATATTTCTCTAATTTATGCGGTCCAACTCCATTCAAATGCCCCATCTCTTCTATTGTTTGAGGTTTATGCAGTATCATTTGATGAAGAGTAGCATCGGGGAATATTATGTAAGCAGGGACTCGTATTTCTTTAGCCAATTGTAAACGCGTGGATTTCAGTGAAGATAATAATTCTCTTTCCTCATTTAAAGTGTCTGAATCTATTACATCAGCTTTAATTCTTTTTTCTTTAATAGGCTTATTAAAGCAAATCTTACGATAAAAATATTCCTCTAAACCTTTTAGTACTTTTTCACCTTCAGGGGTAATTTGTAGAGCTCCATATTTTTGAATATTAATTTTTAAATATTTAGACGATACTAGTTGACGAATAAAAGTTTTCCAAAAATCAGCTGAGGCTGTTCGACCAACACCAAAAGTTTGTATTTTATCATGTCCCTTTTGTTTCACCTTCTCGGTCTGAACCCCTCTTACAACATCAACAACATGATTTGCTCCAAAATATTGACCTGTACGATAAATTACTGACATAATCATTTGAGCATATTCCGTTCCTTCAATCATTTGAGGGGGATTTAAACAATTATCACATTTACCACAAGGGTCACATGTTTCCTCAAAATAAGCAAGTAGAGTTTGTCGTCTGCAAATAGCTGAATCACAATAAGCCATCAAAGATTCTAACCTTTTACCTTCTTTTAATTTCCAAGCATCAGAGGCATCAGAGTCGAAAATGTGCTTTCGTCTTTGAAATAGATCTTGAAGCCCAAACATCAGTAATGTATCAGACTCCAAACCATCACGGCCTGCTCTGCCAATTTCTTGATAAAAATTTTCCATACTTCCAGGCAAACTAATATGAACCACAAACCTTACATTTGATTTGTCTATACCCATACCAAAAGCAATAGTGGCACAAATAATAAGATTGTCTTCTGTCATAAATCTGTCTTGAACTTTTGCCTTTTCAAATTTTTCCATACCTGCATGATAGTGCATGGCATTAAAGCCCTTATTTGCCAAGTGTAATGCACAGCTCTCTGTATCCTTTCGGCTAAGACAATAAACAATGCCTGCTTCATTATCTCGTCCAGCTAGGAATTCTAAAAGTTGTTTTTGCCAACTTTTTTTTTCTTGTACAGCCAGTGATAAATTAGGACGATTAAATTTATTAAGAAATATTTTGCCTTTGCCTTTAGTTAGTTTCTGATTAATATCAGCACGCGTTTCTTCATCAGCCGTGGCTGTGAAAGCTGAGATAACAGAATCAGGAAAAAGTGTTCCCAAGTCTTTAAGTTGTTCATAATCTTTTCTGAAAGAAGACCCCCATTTAGAAATACAGTGAGCCTCATCAATAACAAACATACTAATTCTAAGTAGTTTTAATTCAGATAATATTGAGTGTTGCATAAGTGATTCAGGGGAAATATAAAGTATTTTTGTGTCACCTTTTTTAAAATCTTCCCATGCTTTTACTCTATCCACATCTGGCATATCTGAATGAACTCTTTCGGCTTTAACACCCACATCTTTTAATGCTACAACCTGATCATTCATCAAAGACACCAAAGGAGAAACGACAACTGTTTGATTTTCAAATAACAAGGCAGGTATTTGAAAACATATCGATTTCCCTCCTCCTGTGGGCATGATTGCCAACACACTTTTTTTTTGCAACAAGTGATTAATAATTTCTTCTTGTCCTGCTCTAAAAGAGCTGTAACCCCATACATCTGACAATATTTTGTTTATATCACTCATATATTAGATTTAATTAAATTTTTTTTCCCCTTATGGCTCAGTTGTTTTATACGATATTCCTCTTTAGATGCATCACTTTTATTATTATAAGGTGAACTTTTATAAATTAATTTTAGAGGACGAAGTCGTGCACAATATTTTGAAGCTTTCTTATCGTTATTTTGATGTTCATTAAATCTTCGTTTAACGTCAGTAGTTATACCTGTATATAGACTTTTATTGCGACATTCAATTATGTAAACCCACCAATTAGAATCAGTCATAAAATATTTTTAACATTAAATTTTATTTTTTTTTAATTCCTGGTCATAATTTAATTGAAAACTGGATTTAATCTGATTCATTTCATGCATAAAATTACCTGATAATATCTCACATGAAAGCTTATTTTGATTATTTTTAGAGACATGTTCTAACATCAATGTATTCCTATCCAAAATAAAATCTTCAAAAGATATACTCCCATACCAGATGAATTTAATCTTAAATTTTATTTGATCATCAGATATTTTATAATGAGTTTGCTTAGATATTATTTTTAGTGAGTTATTTTTATTTTTGAAACTTACAACCCTTACAGATTTCTCTGACTCAAAAAATAAGCCACGAAAAATCTTATGATCAAATGACCTTTCTTTACTGTTAGCAAAACAAGATAATCCTTTCCCAACTGGATAACTGTAAGTTTTATCATTAACAAAAAGAAATAAAGAAATAATAAAGATATACTTATACATTATATATTACTCTAGATATTAAATATATATTATTGATTTTATTATTATTTTTTTTATTTAATTTCATTTATTAATTCTGGATTATTATTCCAAATTCTGTTAACCAAGTTACTTACACGATGAAAATATACTATATTATTAAAGGATATTCTATTTTGATTTTCACTTATCCAATCTTTAATCTGACTTTCTTTTAATAAAAAAGGTTGTCTTTTATGTATTTTTGAGAGGTAGTCAAAACTCTGGTTTGTGACAATACAACAGCTAGAATCATTATATATGCCCGCAAAATACATTAATTCATTTTTTAAATAATGATAAAATGCAACTTTTTGATTATCCTCTCGAACCCACTCAAAATATCCATCAGCGACAAATACACATTTCTTAGAATTTGTAAAAGTTTTTTTTTTCATTAAGGTTTCATTTCTTGCATTAATTATTAACGTTTTTTTCCAATTAGGCTTGATACCCCATTTTAATTTCATTGGAGCAAGATCTTTATTAATGATTAATACTTCATTATTTGGGGATATATTATAATTTTTTCTTATTTTAACCCTGAACTTAGAAAATATTTTTTTCTCAGAAAAGAGAGAGAACCTTCCACACATAAATAAACCTTATTTCCTTTTTTTTGCCTTCCAAGTCCCCCCATATTCATAGAAAACATCTGAACTTTTTGATTCTTCAAGACAATTCTTGCAAACTAATACCCAATTTCCCCTTTCGTCAAACCTACATCTAAATAACACAGGAAACAAACCATCACATTTAAAACAATTTCTTTCTTCTCTAATTCTCATCTAAATTATAAAAATTAATACATTCATCACAAATATTACTATTTTCATTAAAATAACTCATTGATTTAGGTGAAAATGGTAGAGGTGTATCGCATTTTTGACAAACTTTAAGCTCAATATCATTATCTTTATTCATTAATATATATATATGTTTAATTTAACTGAGATTATTACCTAAATTTTAAAATTTCTAGACCTTAAAATAAATAAATTTATCAATGAAATGTTATAAACTATAAATATAAATATCAAATTAAAGTAATAATAAAGATTGAAGTTTTTTTATTTTACTCTTGTTTTTTTATTTTATAAAACTATCTATGTTAGTAGTATTTGTTTATAATAAAAGTGTAATAATGAATAATTATTTTAGTATCAATTATTTTAGTAATAAAACATTGTCATTACGTGTGAATGTTTGTATAAACTATAATCAAATCCATAAATAATTTTAAATAAGGAGTATAATGATAAAAGGTAAAGTAAAGTGGTTTAATTTCAAAAAAGGGTATGGTTTTATCCAACCTGAAGATGGTTCAAAAGACGTATTCGTTCACAAAACCGCTCTCAAAAACTCTGGAATTGAAAATTTAGACGAAGGACAAGATATATCTTTTGAAATTGCTGAAGAAAATGGTAAAAATTCAGCTGTTAATTTAAAAGTATAGTTTTCTAAAATAAATTTAGGAATAACCTATTTTCGAGGTTATTTTCCTTTAATCCCCAAAATTTTAATTGATTAACGTATTTGATTAGCTAGATCAACTCTTTGGTGCTTAAATTATAGTTAAATTTATTTATTCATAGTTAAGTTTAATTATCATCAGAATATAAGGGAATTTGGCAAATTTTTTATTTGTCGCTGTTTTTTAAAAAATATTTATCGATAAATCAAGTTATTTAAGCTTTTCAAACCACAGTTCTACCACAATTAATTTGGAATTAATTCAATTTTAGTACTAAATAAACTTGGGTTTTTCTCTCTATAACTAAAGTCTTTTTTAACATATTCATTTTGGTTAACAAAAATATCTATTAGCTTTTTCTTTGCAAAATTAGATGACTCTATTGGTTCGCAGCTATAAAAGTCAGTTATCCAACTTTTTATGCTTATCTTTAACGACAAATTATCAAAATAAGTTTTGTATGAAGAATCTACATCAGTTCCTGCTTTTAAATCGATATCCGCACTATTCATATCACCCTGATAGTCTGATTTAAAAAGAATATATTCTTCATTTTTATTTTTTTTCCATAGCTGATATTTCCTAACTCCTCTATTCAAGGAAATTTCTCCAATATTTGGCCATAGAGTACCGATAACATTTTTGCTGCTAAAGACTAAAATATTTTTGAAAGCACCACTGTTCATAACCATGCCATAGGGGGATTGTTCAAACCCTGTGCTCCATGATTTATTGCTGTAACTACATTTATAAATTTTGTTTTTGTAAAAGCCTTTCAAAAGTTTGTTAAAGTTTTTTCTTGAACTAAACTCTGAAGAATCAGCTAAGCTTGATACTAGAACAATAGATAAAACAAATATTAAATTAAAAACTATTCTAGAGAAAAAAAAAATCATAATTGTTTTTTAATGATTAAAAAAAAAAACTCAAGAAATTTTATTATGTTATTTAAAATGAATTTTAAAACTTTCTTAATTCGATGTCTTTAAGGTGGGTTTTGAGCGCACGACTACTCAAATTTATTTCTACAATAAAAACGCATAAAGCTAGTGAAAATAAAATTAACGCTATCGAAAAAAAATATATTGCGATTTCATCACCATAAATACCTAAAAAAATTGTTAAAAGATTAAAAATAAAAGCTAAACCAGATAAAAGTTGCATGTATTTAACATACTCAAGCCTTAAACTTAAAATCTTAATTTGTGTTAAATAATTTTCCTTTGATTCCTTTTTACTGTATTTATTATTTAAAAGGTCAGCATGCATCTGCCTAATTAATTTGCTTATAGCTATCCATCTGTTTCCAAATGTTAACATCATTAAGGGTATAGCTGGAAATAAAAAAGCTGCGTAGGTTAATTGAAAGCCTTCCATACTAAATTTTATTATCCTTTATAAGACTTTCCAAATCAAATCCATTTTTAAATGACTCAAAGTCTTCAAATGCTTCGCATTTACCTCTAAATGATGAATATTTCTGAAAACTAAGATTTTTTCTATCAATTTTAATTTCATTAATAAAAATGGAGTTTTCATTAGTATAATATTTACCGGCATCCTTTTTCTTTACCTCTAGCCCCTCTTTTCCTCCAGATATTTTATATTCGTATGCTCTGTCTGAATCAAAGAAATATCCAATAGTATCTCCATAGAGCTTGCATACAACGCCCTTTCCATCTAGTTCTCCTGATCTTGCAGAAGAAAAAATTAGAAGAAAAATTAAAAAATATTTAATCATTTGTTTTCTAGAATATATTTCTGACAGGGATATTCAATACTTGTATCAACTCTTTCAATTATTTTGTCACCACAATTATAAAAACATTGTCTTTCATTATCCAAATTATTTCTATCAATAATTTCTTCAAATAAATTACATCTGTGCTTTAAACTATTTTTTAAAATGATTTTAGTACTTTCATTATTTTTTGTTTTTTTGTCAAAAAATTTAAAAATTGACTGCTTTTTATTATTAATTATTAAAAAACACGACACGATAATTATAAATATAAATAATAATAAAAATTTTAATTTCATGAAATTAAGATTAATTTAGTATTATGATCTAAACATAGAATAACACAAAATAAAAATGTTAGTTTTAAATCTTCAGGTTTAAAAAGATTTTAATATCTTGATTGGAGTTATAAATAATATATGCTAGACATACCATCCACATGGGTTAAAAGTGGCGCATAGTACATGCGTCAAAAGTACATGCTAATTAACTTTTACAACGGAGTGAAAAGTATGTTGTTGACCAAAAAAATAATTAAATTTAATAATATTTTTGTAAAAATTCCTCAACAAACAAATTCTGTTTGGGATAACTCAGAAAATCGTTGGGGATATAAAGTCTTAAAAAAAAATAATTAAATTATAAATAATTAAAATATGTGAAAAATTAATTTTTTTTCACATATTTTAATTTTTAATTATTTTTCTAATACAGAATGCTATTATTAAAAAAAAATTCTTTTATATCTAAGTCATGAAAAAAATATTTTTAATAATTTTACTATTTTTAACTTTTAGTTGCTCAAAGGATTTTAATTACAAGAAAATAAGTAAAGTTGAATCTTTTCCTGTTGCAAAAATTTCTGGAAAACATGCTGTGTTTAT
>MDTB01218722.1_pt1 | contig 10335 bp, 7 predicted proteins | sample 811161 | NCBI WGS metagenome assembly MDTB01 (sample SAMN05326650, study PRJNA326480) | marine metagenome | isolation source: seawater | place: Mediterranean Sea | collected 2009
ATCGCGTTCCAGAACATCAAGCGCATTAGCTAAAGCCAGCTCCGTATTGCCAATATATTCTGCTAATAAGGCTTGCTGGCTTAATCGGGTTTGTGAGCTGCTGCCATCATTAAATTGATCAATAGCATCAAGCATCACTAAACCAGCATCGCCTTGTCCTTGGGCGGCTAATGCCCATGCCGCCATGATTGTTCCGATTTCATGCGAGCGGCCATCAGCAGCCATATGCTTGGCTAAAACATATAGGGCTTCCCAATCTTCTTCAATTGCGACTAAGGCGGCGGCTGGCTCACCTGATAGGATGATCTGGTCATCGCTACGCTCAATGCGTGCCGCTAAGTCGCTTGCGGTCTCAATATTGCCGCTATAATACTGTGTCTGAAAGGCGAGGTTTAAGAGATAGCGATCATCCTGATTGCGCGAGAGGGCTTGCGTAAAGGCATCGGCGGCTTTCGACAGATCGCCGTTTTTCAGGGCAAAATGGCCAACCATAAACGCGGCTAATTCGGAGTCATGCTGATCCGTCACAGAGTAAGGGGTATCAGTCTCATCCATTTCATCCAGAAGGTTTTGCGTAGGCTGGTTGGTACAGCTAGCCATAGTTAACATGATAACAGACATGATAACGGGCATAATAAAAGGCATGATGCCACGAATGATGAAGGGCATAATACCGTTAGCCGTCATGACATGACGAATACCAATCATCATAACCACCCCATTTCAGCCATTTCATGTGATCAATCATTAAATTGTCCATGATCGTATTATGGCGAAATTTATGGATTATGCCAAACTATAACCGCGTCACATCACATATTTGGATAAGCAGGGCCGCCGCCGCCCTCAGGTGTTACCCATGTAATATTCTGCGTCGGGTCTTTAATATCGCAAGTTTTACAATGCACGCAGTTTTGTGAATTGATTTGCAGGCGTGGATTAGTTCCATCATCGTCGCGGATAATCTCATACACTCCAGCCGGGCAATAGCGCTGTTCAGGGGCATCATAAAGCGCCAGATTATGTTCAACAGGGACAGACGTATCTTTAAGCTGAAGATGAACAGGCTGACCATCTGTATGGTTTGTGCCAGATAAATAAACAGATGAGTTGCGATCAAAACTGACCACACCATCGGGTTTAGGATATTCAATTTTGGGCATATCGGCGGCTGGCTTGAGCTGATCATGATCACTGTGATGCTTGAATGTCCAAGGCGCCCGGCCGCGCAAAATATAGGTGTCAAGGCCAGCATAAGCCATCCCTAGCCATAATCCGCGATTGAACCCTGGCCGAATATTCCGCACCTTATGCAATTCTTTCCAGAGCCATGAGGCTTCAATCTTTTCGGCATAGCTAACAGGTTCAAGACCAGAAGCATTTTCGGCAGCATCAGCGCTGGCAATAACATCAAAGACAGCATCGGCGGCGAGCATGCCCGATTTCATAGAGGTATGCGTACCCTTGATCTTTGGCACATTGAGGAAACCAGCAGTACAGCCAACGAGACAGCCGCCAGGGAAAGTCAATTTTGGAATTGACTGGAAGCCGCCTTCATTAAGCGCTCGTGCGCCATAAGATACACGGCGGCCGCCTTCAAATACGTCTCTAACCTTGGGATGGGTTTTGAAACGCTGAAACTCATCAAACGGGGATAAATGCGGGTTTTTATAATCTAATCCAATGACATAGCCAACCGCTACCTGATTTCCATTGAGGTGGTAAAGGAAAGATCCGCCATATACATCGCTTGAGACTGGCCAGCCTACCGAATGCCAGACTTTTCCAGGCTCAGATTTGGCTGGATCAATATCCCATAACTCCTTAATGCCAATAGCATAGGTTTGGGGGTCTTTGCCCTCACGCAAGTCGTAGCGATCAAATAAGGTTTTTGTCAGATGTCCACGACAGCCTTCAGCAAAAATGGTCTGCTTACCAAGTAATTCCATGCCCGGCTCAAAGGCATCCGTAGGCTCACCATTTTGATCACGTCCCATATCACCAGTGGCAATCCCGCGAACACGGCCATCATCGTCATAAAGCACTTCAGCCGCAGGAAAGCCCGGATAAATTTCAACGCCCATAGCTTCGGCTTGTTCACCAAGCCAGCGGCAGAAATTGCCAAGGCTGATAATATAATTGTCATGATTATTCATCTGTGGCGGGGTCGGCAGGCGGAATGATCCAGTTTTTGTCAGATACATGAAGCGGTCATGTTTGACAGGCGTATCCAACGGCGCGCCTTTATCTGCCCAGTCAGGGATAAGTTCATTAAGCGCGCGCGGCTCAAGCACAGCACCTGATAAGATATGGGCGCCAATCTCAGCGCCTTTTTCAATCAGGCAGACTTCAATCTCACGACCTTCTTCTTGAGCGCGTTGTTTCAGCCGGATTGCCGCTGATAGACCAGATGGCCCACCACCAACAATCACTACATCAAATTCCATTGATTCGCGTTCCATCAGACCCCTACCCCTCAACCTGTCGATTTAGCGGTTTTGCTAAACCATTTTTGATTTAACTATAATGCAATTATGATATTGTTTTATAAGAATTACTCCATACTATTTATAATGGATATAAAAGGAAAATAAATAATATGGTGTCGTCAGAAAATAATTCATTTCCGTCATCTCAGCCAGCATCTGACAATAATATGTGCTCAGCTAAGCCAATCGATGATGCGCTGCAAATGTTAGACGCCTTGCGCTGGCAAGTTGAGATGGGTGCGGATGAAGCAATCATGGACACGCCTGACCTGAGCGCCGCTCAGAGCATCACGGATAATGATGCGGATCAAGCGGCTAACGCGCGGGCAGATACCCCAACGGGTACTAATCTTCCAAACCAAGGGATCACAGATAGATCAGCTAAAGGCGGCTCTGAAGCCACTAAAATTGAGGCTTTGGACGTCTCAAGATGCCAAACACTGGAAGAATTGCGGCAGGCGGCAGCAGCTTATGATGGCTCTGATCTCAAGCGCACCGCCACCCAAATTGTCTTTGCAGATGGTGATCCCGCCTCTAATATCATGTTTATCGGCGAAGCACCGGGGGCAGATGAAGATAGGCAAGGCAAACCATTTGTCGGGGTTAGTGGCCAGTTGCTAAACCGGATGCTGCTATCTATCGGTCTGCCTCGTGAGCAGATTTATATCACCAACACGATTTTATGGCGGCCACCGGGCAATCGGACACCAACGGCACAAGAAACCGCCCAATTCATGCCTGTTTTAAGGCGTCATATACAATTAGTTGCACCTAAAATCCTTGTCTGCCTTGGTGGGGCGGCGGCAAAAGCGGTATTGGCAACTAATATGGGGATTTTAAAACTTCGTGGGCAATGGTATGATTTTGATGCAGGTGAAGGGCTTGTTTTGCCTGTCATGCCGACATTGCATCCGGCTTATCTGCTCCGCTCACCCCAACAAAAGGCACTGGCATGGAAGGATTTTCGGCAGATTGCAAAAAAGATAGAAGAAATTCAGTCCTGATTTATGCTAAACTATATCTCATGAATATTGCTGACCAACTCAAACATATGCTGATTAGCCTGATTTCACGGCTAGTCCTGGCTCTTTTGGCGCTAGTCATGCTACCGATTGTGGCCTCAGCAGACATTCATCTGCCGCAACCACTTTCTGCCGCTGATATTGATCGCTATCAGCAAATTTTTGCCCTCCAGCAAGATAAAAAATGGAAACAAGCTGATAAAATTATCAAAACCCTTGATAATGATGTGCTGATGGGGCGCGTCTTATCACAGCGCTATCTGCATCCAACAGGCTGGCGATCAACCTATATCGAATTGCGTGATTGGCTGGCTAAATATAACGACCACCCCTCGGCAACGCGGATTTATCGGCTTGCCAAAAAGCGCCAGCCTGCCAATTACAAAAATCCAAAAGAGCCGAAAAAAGGCTATCTTAATGGCTATGGACGTGCCCATTCTGACGTCTCATATGTTGCTATCCCGATGAGCTTTGAGAACAGGTCGTCGCCATCCAAGACACGCGCTATCGCCCGTGATATTCGGCGTAAAATTCGGTCAGGCTATCCTACGGGTGCGGTTAAGATTCTGGCTAATAAAAATAAACTTCGCTATCTCACCAAATTAGAAGAAGCTGTTTTGCGGGTCGATATTGCCCATGGATATTTCATTTATGGCAAAGATAATGAGGCGATAAAGCAAGCCAAAAAAGCCCTAAAGCTTGCCTCTGGTGTTCAGGTGCCGCGCGCCTATTGGATTGCTGGCATTGCCTCATGGCGGAGCGGTAATATTGAGCAAGCCTCAGCCTATATGCATATCCTTGCTGATCTTGATGATGTTGCTGATCATGCGCTGGCGAGTGCAGGCGCATATTGGGCAAGCCGCGCCGATTTACGGGCTGGCCATGCCAATCAATCCATCACTTATCTGAACCGGGCGGCGCGTTATCAAGATACGTTTTATGGCATGTTAGCCGCTGAAGCATTGGGACAAGATATCAGGCTTGATTTCTCTCTGCCTGAAGTTGATCAAAATTATATTAACTGGCTTAACAGTATCCCCGGAGGCCAGCGCGCATTTGCGTTGCTGCAGGTTGGCGAAACCTATCATGCCAGCCGTGAGCTTCGGTATCTCTGGGATGAACATAATGAGCAAGATAAGGCCAAGCTTATGGCGTTGGCGGCAGACACGCATATGGCAGGGCTGGCCTTTCGCACCGCAGGTATTTTGCGCGACGATACCAACAAGAATTGGTATGGCGGGCTTTTTCCTGTTCCCGACTTTGATACAAAATTACCGATCAGGGTCAGCCAACCATTATTATTAGCTATTATGCGGCAAGAATCAGGATTTAATCCGCGCGCTAAATCATGGGCTAAAGCCAGTGGATTAATGCAATTAATGCCTGCTACGGCGGCCTATATCGCGCGTGATGGCGGCTATCGACATGCGAAGCGGCATGAGCTACTGATCCCTGATATTAATATCCGTTTGGGTGAAGATTACATCCTTTATCTGCTTGAATCGCCTGTTGTTGACAGTGATTTAATCCGCTTGCTGGCGGCTTATAATGCTGGACCTGGCAATTTGAAAAAATGGTCGGGTAAAGTCATTCATGGTGGTGATGAGCTGATGCTATTGGAATCACTACCCGCTCGTGAAACTCGCTTTTATGTGAAAAATGTCATGACAAATCTATGGATTTACAGCAAGCTAACAGGCAGAGAGTCAAGCATGGTGGCGGCATTGGCAGCAGGTGACGGTGCGGTTATTCAAAGCCTTGCCCAAAAAGATTGCGACATCACCAAATTATCCGATATTTGTCCTGAATAAAGACGTAAAGAAGTGATGATGTAAAGATGGCGATTGATCCCGCAATACCTTTTCAACCTATTGCTATCGCGGTTTTAACCGTATCCGATACGCGGATGCCTGACACTGACAAATCTGGTGATGTCTTGGCAGAGCGGATCACCCAAGCTGGTCATCATCTGATTGATCGGGCTATCGTCAGCGATGATATCGACCATATAGCGGATCAAATCAAACGCTGGTCATCTGGTGATCAGGTTGATGCCATCATCACCACAGGCGGCACTGGCTTGACCGGGCGTGATGTCACGCCTGAGGCGTTAACCTCAATCATGGATAAACCCATTGAAGGCTTTGGTGAGGCGTTTCGCTGGATGAGTTATCAGAAAATAGGCACGTCCGCTATGCAAAGCCGGGCTATGGCAGGAGTTGTTAATGGTGTTTATGTCTTTGCTTTGCCGGGGTCACCTTCGGCATGTCGTGATGGCTGGGATGAATTGCTATCGCTGCAGCTGGATATCAGACATAAGCCCTGTAATTTTGTTGAGATTATGCCGCGTCTGATGGAACAGGGTATTGGTGGCCGCAACGGATGACCGCTGTCAGCCAATTTCCCGACTTCAGCTATGAGAGACAAAGACTTGCCGCTTATCCCGCCGCCACTCTGATTGGCATTGATGAGGCGGGGCGCGGCCCTTGGGCTGGGCCTGTTGTTGCTGGCGCGGCATGGATATCCCCTGATATGGTGAGCCATTTACCGGCGGGACTAACCGATAGTAAAAAACTTTGCGCAAGCCGCCGCCAGACAATTTATGCGGCATTGCTTGAGCTTGCCAAAGACCGATCAAAACTGCGATTGGCAACTGCTGCCATAGACGCGCGCGTGATTGATCAAACAGGTATCTTGCCAGCAACATTTCGGGCAATGCAAACCGCCTCTAATAAATTGTTTGACCAGGATGATGGCGTGTGGGGTCATGATGGTGTAATTATGCTGGTCGATGGCTCTATCCAACCTAATCTGTCATCGCCCGCGCAGAGAACAGAGGTTGAGGCGATTATCAAAGGTGATCTCAAGCTATTATCGATCGCTGCTGCGTCTATTATGGCAAAGGTGGAGCGTGATCAGATCATGATTGAGCTGGCTAAGGCCTATCCGCAATATGGCTGGCAGAACAACAAAGGCTATGGCACAGCCGAACATCAAGCGGCATTGGCAGAGCATGGCTGTACGGCATATCACCGGATGTCTTTTCGGCCATTAGCACCCTATCGCAATAGTGGTGAGGCTTGATCTAGCGAGTGCATTAAAATATCGTAATATTGAATATTATTTTATAATTAAACATTTGACAGCTAAAACCGTATAATTATATATAACATTTTTCTAAGATTAATTATTGCGACATTTTATGCTACCATATACACAACAACATGACTCTCTTTGGACACGCGACACCTTGCTTGATACATGTCAATTGCCGCATGACGCGGCTGGTATTAAAAAGCTGGAGCGGCTAACCGCAGATGCCCATTATTTTCCGCCAGTCATTGATGCAGCAGACGTCAAAGACAGTTTAGGAAAAGGCGTCCAAAATAATTTGCTTGAATATGAGATTAGTAAAATCAAGTCACGCCGGGGGAAATATCTGATTGTTCAGCAATGGCAACATGATCAGCATCCAGCCATGATCTGTGCCCATGATGGCAGAGGCGCCCGGGTTTGGAGCTTTGCAGGCGCTGACCAGACAGAGCAAAATCACCTCCAGCATTTTGTTGATCAGCTAGCGCAAGAGACTTCACAGCCACTGCTATTATTCCTGCATGCGGAATTGGCGCGGTTGCGCCAGCTAATCACAACCCCTAAATCGACTCAGATCGCGGAAATGAGCTTTCATGAGCGTTATGATATCACCTTTGAGCAAGCCTTTGTGCCAGCCGCCCCATCTTCTCCCTTATCACATCTTGATCGACTAGAAGCCGAAAGCATTGAGATCATTCGTGAAGTTGTGGCGGAAACCGCCAATCCGGTGATGCTATATTCCATTGGTAAGGATAGTGCCGTTATGCTGCATTTGGCGCGCAAGGCATTTTGGCCAGCGCCGCCGCCATTTCCGCTTTTGCATGTTGATACAGGCTGGAAGTTTGAGGCGATGTACGCCTTTCGTGATCAGGTCGCTGATGCAACGGGGATGACGCTACATATCCATAAAAATCCTGATGGCGTCAAACAAGGGATTAATCCGATTGATCATGGCTCGGCGCTCCATACCGATATCATGAAAACGCAAGGGCTCAAGCAAGCGCTTAATCACTATCAATTTGATGCGGCCTTTGGTGGCGCTCGCCGTGATGAGGAAAAAAGCCGTGCCAAGGAACGCATTTTTTCCTTCCGCACAGCAAATCACCAGTGGGACCCGAAATATCAACGCCCAGAGCTGTGGAATATTTACAATGCGCGGGTTAATAAAGGCGAGTCTATTCGCGTCTTTCCCTTATCGAATTGGACAGAATTAGATATCTGGACATATATTTATCGTGAACAGATCCCTATTGTGCCCCTATATTTTAGCGCTCCCCGCCCTGTTGTTGAACGTGATGGGACAATGATTATGGTGGATGATGATCGGCTAGTGCTTAACCCATCTGAAAAAGTGGAAATGAAAACGGTGCGGTTTCGGACTTTAGGCTGCTATCCGCTAACAGGTGCTGTTGAAAGCACGGCAAGCAGCATTGAGGATATTATTCTCGAATTGCTGACCGCGCGAACATCTGAACGCCAGGGCCGAACTATTGATAAAGATGCTCATGCAAGCATGGAAGCAAAGAAAAAAGAGGGGTATTTCTAATATGACTGAAACACTCTCAGTTACCGACTATCTGAAAGATCAATCTGAACTTGATACCTTGCGATTTATTACCTGTGGGTCGGTCGATGATGGCAAGTCAACGCTAATTGGCCGCATGTTATACGAAGCTCAGGCATTGTTTGATGATCAGGTTGTGGCGCTACAATCGGATTCCAAAAAACACGGCACTCAAGGTGAAGATATTGACTTTGCTTTGCTGGTTGATGGTCTGGCGGCTGAACGCGAACAGGGGATTACCATTGATGTCGCCTATCGGTTTTTCACAACCGACAAGCGCCGTTTTATCGTTGCTGATACCCCCGGCCATAGCCAATATACGCGCAATATGGCGACGGGCGCGTCAACCGCCTCATTAGCCATTATTCTGGTTGATGCGCGGCAAGGCATTTTAGAGCAAACGCGCCGCCATTCGCATATTTGTCATCTGATGGGGATAAGGCAGATTATTCTAGCGGTCAATAAAATGGATTTGATCGATTACGACCAAGACGTCTTTAACACGATCGTTGAGGATTATGCTGCGTTTTCAAAAGAGCTAAACTTTGCTGATGTCACGCCAATCCCAATCTCAGCGTTAAAAGGTGACCATATCAATAGCCGTTCAAAAACAATGGCATGGTATAATGGGCCAACGCTGATATCCAAACTCGAGTCTGTCCCTAACCGCATAATGGCTGACGCTAGTGGCTTTGCTATGCCGGTGCAATTGGTGAACCGCCCGCATTCAGATTTTAGAGGCTATAACGGCATCATTTTGCGCAAACCTGTAACCGTCGGAGAAAAGGTGAGGATCTCGCCATCTGGTGCTATGACAAGCATTAAGCATATTTGGCTGGCTGGCACGACGCTTGAGCAAGCTGAGCCAGGGCTTGCGGTAACGCTTGAGCTGACAGACAATGTCGATATATCTCGCGGTGAAGTCATTGCCTCGCACCTGCAACCGATTGAGGTTGCTGATCAGTTTGAAGTCGATCTGGTCTGGATGGGGGAAGAAAAGGGCATCGCTGGTCGCGGCTATCAGCTTAAAGTGGCTGGCCAGATTGTCTCAGCCAGTTTGCTATCAATTAAATATAAACGCGATATCAATACTGGCAATGACCTTGCCGCCAGAACATTGGAGCTGAATGACATTGCCCGGGTGACGGTAAATTGCCAGAAACCGATTTGCTTTGATGCTTATGAAAAGACGCCTGAATATGGGGCATTTATTCTGATTGATCCGATTACTAACCAAACGGTCGCGGCAGGGATGATCCATTTTGCGTTGCGCCGATCAGGTAATATCCATCATCAGAAACTGGATGTCGATAAAGCGGCCAGACGTAGCTTAAATGGCCATACTTCAAAAGTCTTTTGGTTCACAGGTCTTAGTGGCTCAGGAAAATCAACGATTGCTGATGCTTTTGCCAGCGCTCTTCATGCTAAGGGTATTCGCACCTATTTGCTTGATGGCGATAATATTCGCCACGGCTTAAACAAAGATTTGGGATTCAGTGATGCTGACCGCGTTGAAAATATCCGCCGTGTGGCAGAAATGGCAAAGCTCATGGTTGATGCGGGTCTGGTTGTGCTAACTGCCTTCATCTCACCCTTCCGATCAGAACGTGATATGGCAAGGCAGCTCTTTGATGATAGTGAGTTTGTTGAGGTGTTTGTTGATACGCCGCTCGAATTATGTGAGCAACGTGACGCCAAAGGGCTCTACAAAAAAGCCAGAGCAGGCGATATCCCTAACTTCACGGGTATCGGCTCACCCTATGAAGCCCCGGAAGCGGCAGAAATTACGCTTCAGCCTTCGCAAGATATAGATGACATGATAGCGAAATTATCAACTTATCTGGCTGAATAATGATCCATATGCAAAATACAGTCGGATTTTCTATCGGGTCAGCCACAAGATAGAGAATCCCTCTATTGCTCAAACACAATATGTAGATAACGAATCAATTTCTCATTATAACTCATTGACTTATTGTATAATTATAGGATTATCGTAATGTCATAATGAGATTTGAAGTGATATTGTGAAGATATTGGTCTAACGTTTTGTTAGAAATAAGGGCAATGGAAATGGCAGATGCCAAGCAAAATAAGGTGATCAGCGGGGATTGTATTGAGGCTATGCGTCAGCTTGATGACGCCTCGGTCGATATGATTTTTGCTG
>MDTB01155169.1_pt1 | contig 10334 bp, 8 predicted proteins | sample 811161 | NCBI WGS metagenome assembly MDTB01 (sample SAMN05326650, study PRJNA326480) | marine metagenome | isolation source: seawater | place: Mediterranean Sea | collected 2009
ATGAAGGGCCAATGTTTCGGGCGTTGGCGATCTACCCCGATCCCCAGCCAATTGGTTCAGTGAACGGTCCACCAAAGTCGGTGAAAGTGCCAAGAACGCTCCGATTGCAAACACAGAAAAAAATGCGAAAGTCGTGAGACTGATTTTCAGCAAAGCCATTTTTTTAATTCCCAAGAAAGGGTTTAAGCGCTATGCCCAGAGTTTGTCATAATTTTAAAGCTTAGTTTATAAGTCTGGAACTAAGAAATTTCCGTAGCGACCAACATGGCTTTACTTACCGGCATTCTCATACTAGGCGATCAGCTGACCTGGAATAATCCCGCTCTAAAATCCGCTGATCCAGAGAATCACCTGATTATCATGGCGGAGGTCAATGAGGAGGCGACCTATGTTCGCCACAATCGTCATAAGATAGCGCTCCTGTTCAGCGCGATGCGGCACTTTGCCGATGAGTTGCGGCAAAATGGCTATCGCGTTTCCTATTATAAATTAGGGGATTCCATAACTTCCTTGGTGGAGGCTTGTCGACTTACCTGCGAGCGTTGGCCAATCAAGCAAATACTGTTATGTGAGCCCGGTGAATATCGCCTCATTAAAGAAATTGCTGGGTGGTCGGATTCGCTAGGTATCGATGTCAAGTTGGAAGAGGATACGAGATTTTTGGCCTCACGGAGTGATTTTGCCAAGTGGGCGCAGGGAAGAAAGCAGTTGCGAATGGAGTATTTTTACCGAGAGATGAGAAAACGTTACGGCATTCTCATGGATTCAGACCAACCCGCAGGTGGAAAGTGGAATTTTGATGCCGAGAATCGGGTTGGTTGGCGGAATCAGGTCGAGATCCCTGAGCGGCTGATGCCAAAAAAAGATGAGATAACCGAGCAAGTAATCAACGAAGTTTTGGAAAGTTTTCCTACTCATCCAGGGGACTTATGTGGCTTCCGCTGGTCTGTTACTCGAGAGAGCGCATTGATTGAGTTAGAGTGGTTTTGCGAGAATATCCTAGTCAATTTTGGGACCTATCAAGATTCGCTTTCCGAAGATTCTCCCTGGCTCTTTCATGGTCTTATTTCAATGTATTTGAATATTGGACTATTGGAACCACTTGAGGTCTGTCAGAGGGTAGAGGGCGCTTTTCGGATGGGTGAGTGCTCGATCGCTGCTGCCGAGGGTTTCATTAGACAGATCTTGGGTTGGCGAGAGTACGTTAGGGGGATCTACTGGTACCATATGCCTGAGTACAAACTCCGTAATACATTAGACGCGAATTTGTCTTTACCCACCTGGTTTTGGACCGGCGAGACAAACATGCGGTGCCTTTCAAGTGCTATTAGGCAGAGTCTCGACCATGGATATGCGCACCATATTCAAAGATTGATGGTCATTGGTAACTTCTCTTTAATCGCCGGTTTAGATGTCCGAGCTGTCTGTGATTGGTATCTCGGTGTTTATGTCGATGCTTATGAATGGGTAGAACTTCCAAATACACTGGGGATGGCTTTATTCGCTGATGGGGGGATTATGGCCTCAAAACCGTATGCCGCCAGCGGTAAGTATATTCAGAAGCAGGGGGATCATTGTAAGGGCTGTAAGTATGATCCGAAGAGGGTGATCGGGGAGGGCGCGTGCCCATACAACAGCCTTTACTGGCATTTCATTGATCGACACCAGGATACCCTAAGCCAGAATGCGAGGATGGGTTTGATCCTGGGTGGCTGGAAGAAGCGTGATCAAGAAAATCAGGAAGCGGTGCTAAGATGTGCTGCACAATATCTTGAGGAAATAGAAAATCTCTAAATTATTTTTTAAATAGAGCAAGTGCGATCACCGCTTACTAAGAGATCGGCGGCCACTGCAGCGTTTTGAACAGTACACAATCTGTTGCCATTGATTTTTCCAACGTGCTCTCCATTTAAAAGAACGTGCACAGATCGGACAGAGTTTCTCTGGTAGGTCTCTCTTTTTCACTCGCTTTGCCATTAGCTTGGCTCCAAGATTGGCCAGTCAGCGCCATCCACGATATGCACTGGTTGAACCTGCCGATGTCCCTGCCATTTCTTGGTAAAAGTCCCATCTGGGTCAAACTGCTCAGTTTGCCTGGCGAGATTAAAGTGTCGCCCACCTCTGGGGTCACTACCTACCCCGGCAATATACTGCCAATTACCATAATTACTACCAACGTCGTAATCGATCAGTTGTTGTTCAAAGAATGCAGCACCGAAGCGCCAATCAATGCCTAATTCGTTCACAAGGCATGAGGCAACTATTTGTCGGCCACGATTGCTCATCCATCCAGTGGCGAGGAGCTGCCGCATGCACGCATTAACGATAGGGTAGTTCGTATCGCCAGCACACCATCTGGCAAAAGATCTGGGTTCAAAACTGGTTAGGAGGTGTTTCCCTTGCGGACCCCCCAACTTAAACAATGCCGAATCGTCGGAAACGGCGCGCCAATAAAAAAACTCTCTCCACAGTAATTCAAAATACAGCCAGTAGGTGGATTCATTTTTCACACATTCCCGCTCGTATCGAAAAATAGCGTGGGCTACTTCGCGAACACCAAGACAACCATTAGCTATCCAAGGAGAGAGAGTACTGGATCCTGATAAACCATCTAAGCAATTACGAGTCGCTTTATAGCTGTCTATGCGGTGTTCATTAAATAAGAATTGCTCAAGACGTCGAACTCCAGCGGGCCGGCCCCCTGGTATGGGTAAAGCTGGATTTGCTCGTGCGGTTGGCAAGGGAATCTCATCAAACTGGCCAGAAGGTGGTGGCGGCAAAGCTTTATCTTCCAGTGACGGTCTTATAATTGGGCTTTTTTCAACTTTACGTCTGAATGGCGAAAATGTTTTTGGGAAGTTCTCTTGAGAAAACGGAAATTCCTCTGGAGTGAAAAGGCTATTGCCAGGTAAAACTTGAAGATCTGTCTCCAATTTTTTGTGGAGATACTCAAGCGCCTTTTTTTCGTAAAAACCTGGAACAAAACAGGTAGTAACTCGATCAATATTGTAGCGCTGGACTAAAGTGGGTAGAACAAGTTCAGGAGATCCCTCAAGAACCATTAGGTCCTGACCTTGCTCCTGTAATGAGTGTTTCAAGGATTGTAGAGATTCTCTGAGGAAGCGATCTCTTTGAGGACCAATTCCCGTAAGATTGCACCACGCTCTTGGTTTTGGCAGTAGGTAGACACAAAGCAAAGTATGTGCAGACTGAGGTAGTGCCCCCAGAGCTGGATTGCCTTCGACACGAAGATCGTTTTGGAACCAATGAAGCAAGCGCATGATAGACAAAAAATTTTATGTTGGGAGATGTACGCCAATAAGAATCTGATGGATCGTTTCACATATTCGTTGGTGTTGAATTAGGTGTTAGAAGCCCATTTACCAGTTTGATTCCTATCCGTTTGGAGAAACCGCTAACCGATGATCGCATCCAATCCTTCCCTAAATGAATTAATTTCGTCTGCTAATGCAGCTTTTTTATCCTGGATGGGGGAAAAGCCATGTTGGAGAGCAGCTGCTCCTGGCAGGGTAAACCTCATTGGAGAGCACACTGATTACAATGATGGATGGGTTCTACCCTTGGCAATAGACCTTTATACCGTAATGGTGGCAGCTCCCAGTTCTGGCGCAGAATCAATTAGGGTAAGGAGTCTAGCGTTAGACGAAGATGCCATTTTTGCTGTGAATCCGCTCACCCCGCTAGCCAATCCCCATTGGGCAAGGTACCTACAGGGTGTCGTACACGAATACGCGGAATTGGGGGTATTTGCTAGACCTATGGACGTACTTATAGCCTCCAGCATACCCGTTGGGGGCGGTCTCTCCAGTAGTGCCGCAATAGAATTGGCGATGGCTAAGCTGATAGAGGTAATGTCGAGTCGAGAGTTATCGCCAATGCAACGAGTAAAGGCGGCCCGCCGAGCAGAGAAACTTTATGCAGGTGTCCCATGCGGAATCATGGATCAATTTGCGGTGGCCCAAGGTTTATCGGATCACGCTTTGTTAATAGATTGCAAGGCACTGGGAGCGTGTCCGATTCCCTTTAATCATTCTGATCTGGCTTTGCTCATATTCGACAGCGGCGTGCAACATGACCTTTCGGAGGGTGAATATGCCAGGCGGCGCGCAGAATGTAAGCAGGCGGTCTTGGAAATGTCTCTTTCATCTTTGCGGGACATAAATGAAAGTGACTTCAATAAATTGGAAAGTGATAATGTATCTTATCGGCGGACTAGGCATGTTTTTGGTGAAAATAAGCGAGTTCTCGCGGCGACCCAGGCCTTGTATGAGAAGAATTATAAAAAATTAGGAAAACTCCTCACGGAAAGCCACAAGTCTCTTCGTGATGATTATGAAGTAAGTTGTTTTGAGCTAGATATATTGGTAGATCTAGCTGCGAATGAGGCTGACGTATATGGTGCGAAAATGACCGGGGGTGGCTTTGGAGGGTGCGTTATTGTGTTATCTGATTGGCACGCCAAGGAAGCAGTTGTCAGGTCCATACAAACTCAATACGCCAAGGCAACGGGGATTTTCCCGCCCTGCTTAAACGTTTGTGCGGTGGCAGGAGCAGATAATATCGAGCTTAAGGGGTGACAGACTCCCTCTCAGGATTGTCGCACCGCCGCAGAAATATTCTTACGGGGGATTGGGGCATTGTATCCCCCAACCGGTCAAATCGCCCATGGCAAGGAGATGTTAGCCGCAATGATCTGGGGGGGTCTCGGCTAACTCATGATCCAGGTTGTTACCTTTGTCCGGGTAATAAGCGGGCTAATGGAAGGCAGAATCCTGATTACAAAAGTCCGTGGGTTTTTGAAAATGACTTTCCAGCGGTTGTTCCATCCATCTCTGTCAATGTAAATCATCAAGGCGATGCTTTCTTCCAAAGTCAGTCTGTTTCAGGAGTGTGCAGAGTAATGTGTTATACCCCTCGGCATGATCTTAGTCTGGCAAGTCTCAGTAGTGCGGAAATTGGCCAGGTTGTAGGTCTTTGGGTGGAGCAGGTCGCTGAACTACGCCAAAAATATACTTGGGTTCAGGTGTTTGAAAATAAGGGAACGATGATGGGCTGTTCAAGCCCTCATCCACATGGTCAAGTCTGGGCGGTAGATCATTTGCCGAGCGAACCGGCAAGGGAGGATGAACGACAATCAACCTATCATAAAATTGGAGGACGCAACCTTTTAGAGGATTATTTATATCGAGAGGAAGAAAACCGGGAGCGGATTGTTTTGGTGCATTCCCATTGGGCCGTTTTGGTCCCCTACTGGGCAGTCTGGCCTTTTGAGACCATCCTCTTACCGCGACGTCGGGTAGATCATCTTGATGACTTGAGCGTTGAGGAACAACTGGATTTGGCCGCAATAATGAAGCGCTTACTCATTGTTTATGACGAATTATTCGGTGTTTCATGTCCCTACTCAATGGGATGGCATGGTGCTCCTGGCTTAAATCAGTCGTCCCATTGGCAGTTGCATGCGCATTGGTATCCCCCGTTGCTTCGAAGTGCTTCAATTCGTAAACACATGGTCGGCTACGAGATGCTTGCTGAATCACAACGCGATTTGACGCCAGAGTGGGCTGCTGCACGTTTACGGGAGATAGTATATGCGGTTGGATAAGGATGCCTCCCCTGAGCGCCTTGATCAAAGATCGATTGCCTCAAGATGAGGATACTTATAACCGGCGGTGCAGGATACATTGGTAGTGTGGTAGCAGAGGTGCTACTGGCCTCAGGTCACCAGGTAACTGTCTTCGACAATCTGTCATCTGGTCATCGCGCTGCTGTTCCATCTGCTGCCGAATTTGTTGAGGGTGATCTTGCGGTTAAAGCCGATGTTCGTTCGGTAATCAGAACGCAGTCTCCGGACGCTGTGATGCATTTTGCGTCACGCTCCCTGGTCGGGGAGTCCATTAGACACCCTTTTTTATATCTTCGTGATAATGTGGTCATGGGGCTCAATCTTTTAGAGGCTTGTATTGATGAAGGCGTTAACCGCTTTGTCCTCTCTTCTACGGCCAACTTGTTTGCTTCTCAAACTGCCCGAATCGATGAAGAGGCAACGGTTAAACCCGGTAGTCCCTATGGCGAATCTAAATGGACGCTTGAGAGGAACTTGCATTGGCTTGCCAAAACTACTTCTTTGAGATTTGCCATTTTACGTTACTTTAATGCGGCTGGGGCCAGTGTTCAGCGTGGCGAGCACCGATCGCCTGAAACGCATCTTATTCCATTAGTTCTTCAGGTTGCTCTTGGCAAACGCGAGCAAATCACGATTCATGGCGATGATTACAGAACTGAGGACGGTACATGTGTTCGCGATTATATCCATGTGCTTGATGTCGCAGAGGCACACGTCTTGGCTCTCGACGCACTGCAAAATAGCAACGTGATATACAATTTAGGGAATGGTAAGGGTTTCAGCGTTCTAGAAGTAATCGAAACTGCACGTTTCGTGACCGGGGAGTCAATACCGACAGTTATTGGTGCGCGACGTATTGGTGATCCGGCCTATCTAGTTGCTAATAGTGATCGAATTAGAAAAGAATTAGGCTGGCAACCTAAGCGGCCTGACCTGACACAGATCATTGAGACTGCATGGGATTGGCAACTTAGGAATCCTTCAGGGTATGCAGACTCAAATTAGCTAGGTAGTCGCTCATGGAGAATCAGAATTGGTTGTAACTATTTATTAGATGTTTTGACGCCCCAATAGGACTTAATGAATTTTGGTCTGTGTGCCCCTGACAGCTGCCTTCAACGTAATATTGAAACACCAATATAAGTAAGTGCCTACAAACTCTGGGGGGAATTAATGGACGTGCCGAAAGACTCGATCGATGGATCACGTTGGATGGTGATCATGACCGTGTTGGCTGTTTATATCTGCTTTATTGACCGAGTTGCGATCTCTATCGCAATCATCCCCATGGCTGAGCAATGGAATTGGTCGCCAACTATCCAGGGTGCCGTCATGTCGGCATTTTTTCTGGGTTACGTAACAATTCAGATCCCTGCGGGCTATTTTTCAGACCGTTATGGTGGAAAATGGGTGCTTGGTCTAGGCGTTTTGTTGTGGTCACTTTTCACGCTTTTGACCCCCGGTGCAGCCTCTCTAGGAATCGCCGCATTACTTGGTTGTCGATTTCTAATGGGGGTGGCAGAGGCGGTGACCTGGCCCTCGATTTTCTCTTTATATTCACGATGGATTCATCCCAACCGTCGAGCATCTGCTGTGGGGTGGATGAACTCTGGCATTGCCGGTGGCAGCGTAATAGCGTTAGTTCTTACGCCTTGGCTGATCAACATCTGGTCATGGGAGTCGGCGTTTTATGTTTATGGTGCAATCGGGTTGCTATGGTTCATAAAATGGGCTCGCAGTGGTCGTTCTTATCCTACTGAACCGGTTAAATGGGGGCTTTTGGTTGAGGCGAAGAACGTCGAGCTCGGCTTAGATCAAACCCAAATTTATCCCAAATTATCGATAACGCTCATGATAAAGTCACTTCCAATATGGGCCATAGTAGTCGCCCATATGTGCCTCAATTGGAGTTTATATCTAGTACTATCATGGTTTCCTACGTATGTTTATGGTGTTCTCGGCGCCGATCTTAGAATTGCTGGGTTACTGGCTATTGTTCCGACAGTTGTCGCGATGATAATGGCCCCCCTGGCTGGAAGAGTTTTCGATAGCCTGGTAGCAAGTGGTCGGAATAGGTTAAAAATCAGACGATCCTTCCAATTCATGGCGTTTGCAGGCATCGCAGCCGGAATGACGGTATTAGCCTCTCATAACTCCATTGTGTTGGCTTTAATTATCGTTACGATTAGTAACGCGCTTACAGCACTATCAGTCGGGGGCTTTGGCACAAACCACCTTGATATTGCGCCAAATCAGTCTGGATTGCTTATGGGCGTCACGAATACATTGGCCTCACTTTCGGCGGGGGCTTCGATTTTTATTTCTGGTTGGTTAATGGATGTCACCGGCGATTGGGCGGCAGTTTTTTATACTGCCGCAGGGGTGGCCGTATTCGGGGCTGTTTTTTACATGACCTTTTCCAGCGTCAAACGAGAGTTTGATTAAACTGTGGCTCCCGATAAGCCTTTCCCTGAGATAAAGTTAATTATTTAAAACTCATTTTAAATAACTATTAGGATATAAATATATGTATAAAAGATATATAATTATAAAATTCTATAAATAATTAGCATTTATAGGCTCTTTTTTTGTTTCCCCCTTTGGAGTGACCATCTTATGTCTTTATCATTGTCAGCCTTGAATTTACATATTTTACAGAGGATTAGGACAATGATTAATCGATTATTCGAAATTATAAATGACTTAGGATTATTAATAACATGCATAATAGTATTTTCAGTTATATCTCATACCATTGGGCTTATTGTTTGACTTTCGAAGTTTAAATTGATCTTTATAACCTCAAAGAGGGGTCTGATAGCTTCCCAATTTAATATTGACGTGTGGATCGCACTAAAATTTTTGAAAGCTAGTTGGTGGGTGACTCGAATATTAGTCTACTAACCGGAGCGATGTGGTACCGGATTAACGTTAAAGCTCGGTCTTGAATAGTTCAAAGATAATGTCGGGGGTTTTTTGGTAACGGCCCTCGCGGTAAAGTAGCACTTTTAGTAGGAACTCTCGCGATGGTTAGCCTGATTGGCATCATCATCATCCTCTGTGCGGCAGTGGCTTTATCTTCAAATCGCTCAGCAATTCATTTACGCACTGTCACGATGGCTTTTTCTTTACAGTTCGCATTGGGTTTTTGTGCACTGTTTACGGAGTCTGGAATTGCGATACTGAATCTTGCTTCTCAATATGTGTCTACTTTGCTAGGGTTCAGCCGTGCCGGGATGGAATTTATGTTTGGCAATCTGGTTGATTCCAGTAATTCACTAGGGTTCCTTTTCGCTTTTAATGTTCTACCGGTTGTGGTGTTTTTCAGCTCACTCATAGCCGTTTTATATCATGCCCAGATTATGCAATGGATCATCCGTATCTTGGGCGGTGGCCTAAAAATTGCCTTGCATACGAGTCAAAGCGAATCTCTGTCTGCTGCCGCCAATGTATTTGTCGGTCAGGCTGAGGCTCCCTTAGTCGTTCGGCCTTATATTGCAGGGATGACGAGGTCGGAATTATTTGCGGTCATGGTCGGTGGAATGTCATCTATTGCGGGGTCGGTCATGGCGGGATACGTGGCTTTGGGTATTCCACTCGAATACCTCTTGGCGGCTAGCTTTATGGCGGCCCCCGGCTCGCTTCTTATGGCAAAACTTCTGGAACCGGAGACAGACCAGCCTATAGAACCCCAAGAAATCAGTTATCTCGCCTCAGAAAGACATATCAACTTTATTGATGCTGCCGCCACTGGTGCTATTAACGGCCTTCGGATGGCTGGAGCTATTGGTGCAATGCTACTCGCTTTCATCGGTCTTATCGCGATGGCTAATGGCATCATAGGATTTGCCGGCGACTTAATTGGGTTAGATCAGTTAACACTTGAAGGAATTTTAGGTACGTTATTACGCCCTCTCGCCTGGACACTGGGTGTCCAGTGGGATGAGGCCCATTTAGTGGGAAGCCTCATCGGCCAGAAGTTTATTCTCAATGAATTTGTGGCCTATGTGTCTTACAGTCAAACATACGGTCAGTTGTCCTCTCAGTCGCAGGTTATTGTAATTTTTGCACTATGTGGTTTCGCCAATCTTTCTTCAATCGCCATTCTACTGGGAGGATTAGGTGCAGTGGCCCCAACTCGTCGCGAGGACATTTCCCGCTTTGGATTTAGAGCTTTACTTGCGGCTAGCCTATCTAATCTCATGAGCGCCGCGTTGGCGGGGTTTTTTGTATCACTCAGTGGCAGTTAAGGACGCTATTTTGCCTTCAGCAGAAAATTTGCGTCAGATTTCATTTGGAGCACTCGATTTGACTGACCAATCAATCGACCCGTTGAAAGCTTATAGATTTGCGACACCAACTTCACTTCCGTGCAGGGATACCGAATTGACTGCGCCTGTCCCGCCGACGGATATTCGAGGGTTAGAATTTAGACAGCGATCACCGGGTTGGATCTCGGTCGTTAAACGCGCCGATCAGTCGCTCATTAATGTCGGAGATATGCTGATAGAGGCTAGCCAGGGATTTTTTGCCTCAACTATCCACTGGGCAATAATTTCTTTTATGAATAAGTCTAATGTAAGCCGCCTGTTTCTCCCATCGTTGGCTGAACCCAGACCTGAAGTTGTGTTGTCGCAAAATTCCACGACAAGGTCTTTCCTATTAAAGCGACTTTGTGGAATCGGCC
>MDTB01063467.1_pt1 | contig 10333 bp, 6 predicted proteins | sample 811161 | NCBI WGS metagenome assembly MDTB01 (sample SAMN05326650, study PRJNA326480) | marine metagenome | isolation source: seawater | place: Mediterranean Sea | collected 2009
AAAGTTAGATTAGTAATTATTGCAAATTGTTACAATAAATATAATTTTTTTTATACTTAACAGAGCTATTTTTAGTTGTATTTACATTAAAATAATTAGAATGGAAAAAAAATGTTTAGTAGATTAATTTATGTATTATTTTTTAGCATAATGTTTCCTCAAGGATACAATATGGACTTGGTTGGGTTTTTAGAATTTGGACAATATACTTCTGACATTACTGGTTTTGCCCAAGATGGCAGAGAATTTGCTGTAGTTGGGCTACAAGATGCGGCATCTTTTGTTGATATTACAGATCCTTCAAATCCAGTAGAGTTAGGACGAATTTCAGGTGGAACAAGTATTTGGAGAGACCTCAAATATTGGAATAGACATGTATACATTGGGACAGAGGCTTCTGATGGTGTAAAGGTAGTTAGTGTAGACGATCCTGATAATCCAACTTTAGTTTATACAATTTCAGATTTTGGTAATAGTCATAATGTACATATTGATACTGATGGATACTTGTATGTTGTTGGTGCTTCTACTAATGATATTTGGATCTATGATTTGACTTTTCCAGCATTTCCTCAACTTATTGGAACATGGAATGGAGAGTATTTGCATGATATAGAGGTTTATAATAACAAATTATACGGTGCTGCTATCTATTCGGGATTATTTTATATTTTAGATGTAACTGACAAAACTAATCCTACGACTCTAACTTCTTTCAATACTGGTGGTGGCTATATCAGTACGCATGATTGTGCCGTAACAGAAGATGAACAATATTTAATTACAGCAGATGAAAATACAGGAGGGCATATCAAATTTTGGGACATTTCTGATTATTCAAATATAAACCTGGTATCTGAATATATAACTGATCCAAATCATTCATCTCATAATATTTATGTTAGACCTGGTACTAATTTACTAATAATGTCATATTATGCAGATGGAACTAGAATACTAGACATAACCGATCCTGTTAACCCTTTAGAGGTAGCCTATTACGATACAAGTGATATAGAAGGTCTTTATGTTGGTAATTGGGGAACTTATGCATATTTACCTAGTGGATATATTATTTCTACTGATATAGAAACTGGATTATATATACTTTCAACCTCACTTTTAATGGCTCCTCCTAATTTAGAATACTCAGCGAGTGTAGTTGACTTTACTTTATCTGAATCTGAAACAAGTTCTGGAAATATTACTATTACTAACACTGGAGATATAGATTCAGAATTAAATTATAGTCTTTCAACTTCACCTTTTTCTTTTACTGGTGGTAGTGATACATTTGGAAGTTTTTGGTCGGACTCTAATTCAAACTATGATTTAGATTATGATTGGATAGATATTTCTGATGTAGGAGATTTATATACGTTCCCAACAAATGACGATGCTGGAGAAAATGTTAGTATTGGTTTTAATTTCCCCTTTTATGGTAATGAATATAATAGCTTAATCGTTAATCCAAATGGATGGATTGGCTTTGGTGATGATAGTAATGAATGGGATAATTCTAGTATACCATCAACAAATGCTCCATTAAATGCAATCTTTGGCTTATGGGATGATCTTAACCCTGAAAATCTAAACTGTAATGAATACTGTTCAGGTACCGTTTTAACCCATTCTTATGGTGATAGATTTATTATTTGGTTTAATGATGTTGCGCATTGGTACACTGGTTTTGAAGATAGTTATTATAATTTTCAAATTGTTCTTTATCAAAATGGTGATATTGATATTAATTATAATTATTTAATTGGTAATCATGATGCTACAATTGGGATTCAAAACAGTCAAGGAAACGATGGCTTTGAAGTATCTAGCGGTTCAGGTTTTGCCACAGATAATAAATCTCTGAAAATCCGAAGCGATGTAGGCTGGTTAACTTTAAATGGTGAAAGTTCTGGTCAGTTAAGTTTTGGATTATCAAGCACGCAAACTTTTGATATTAATCCATTTGGTTTATTAAATGGAGATTATATTGGTTATATTAAAATTATTTCAAATGGTGGTGCTGCTAATATTCCTGTAACTTTAACCGTTGATGGTATGTTAGATTTAGTTTCTGGAGATGTTAATATGGATTCTATTTTGAATATACTTGATGTAGTTATTTTAACAAATTTTATTCTTGAATTAGATGCACCAAATTCTGATCAATTCAATGCAGGTGATATTAATCAAGATGAAATTTTAAATGTTTTAGATGTAATAAATTTAGTTAATTTTATTCTTGATTAACATTTAGTTATTAATATTTTTTTATTATGGTTGATAAAAGTAAATCTCCTAATATTCTGATAAATAAAGTTTACACTAGAAAAGGCGATACTGGTAAAACTAGACTTGCAGATGGTGAGCTGAGATCAAAAGATGACCCACGAATTGAATCATACGGAACTATTGATGAATTAAATGCACATTTAGGTTTATGTAGAGATTTGCTGATTGATCAAAATAATATTCATTTTAAATCTTTAGTAAAGTACTTAAAAGTTGTTCAAAACGAATTGTTTGATTTGGGCACGCAATTTGCATTATCAGATAACAAAAATAAAACTAAATTTCCTAAAGTTAATATGTCATCCATACAAAATATGGAACAGGAGATTGATTCTGCAAATGATTCATTAACTGATTTGAAATCCTTTGTACTTCCTGGAGGGAATATACTTAATTCACAGTTTCATATTACAAGAAATATATGTAGAAGAGCTGAACGTGTAGCTGTTAGATTAGCTAAAATAGAATCTGTTGATGATATAAATATCATATATTTAAACAGACTATCAGATGCGCTGTTTGTTTGGAGTAGATGGGTTTCTTTTAGTCTAGGAGCTAAAGAAAATTTATGGGAACCTAATGTAAATAACTAGGATCCTTATAATATATTTATATTTTATGTTATTCCTTTTATAAATATATTTTTAAATCGTATTTAATTAGATATTTTTCTAAACTTTATTTGTTTTAATTTAAAGTCCGTGCAAAATATAAAAAACTTATTAGACGACAGAATTCTTGTTTTAGATGGAGCTATGGGCTCTGTTATTCAAACTTATAATTTAGAGGAATCAGATTATAAGACTGGTATTTTTTCCAATCATGATTCAGATTTAAAAGGTAATCATGATATTTTATCAATTACTCGACCTGATTTGATTGAAAAAATTCATACTTCTTATTTAAATTCAGGGTCTGATATTATTGAAACTAATACTTTCAACTCAAATGCAATTTCTCAATCAGATTATAATTTAGAAAGTTTTGTTTACAAAATAAATTTTCATGCTGCTAAGATAGCTAGAAAAGCAGCAAGCAAAATAACATTATTAAATCCTTTAAAACCTCGTTTCGTAGCAGGTGTTATGGGTCCAACCAGCAGAACCTGTTCAATATCTCCAGATATAAATGATCCAGGATTTAGAAATATTACATTTGAATTATTAGTAGAAGCTTATAGTGAGCAGTGTAAGGCATTAATTGATGGCGGCGTTGATCTTCTTTTGGTTGAAACTGTTTTTGATACTTTAAATTGTAAAGCAGCTCTATTTGCAGTTTCTGAAATATTAGAAAAAGAAAATAAAGATATACCAGTAATGGTATCTGTAACTATTACAGATTCTAGTGGTCGAACTTTATCAGGACAAACAATTGAAGCTTTTTGGTATTCAGTTAGGCACATAAACCTATTTAGTGTAGGAATAAATTGTGCTCTAGGAGCTGAGGAAATGCGGCCTTTTGTAGTAGATCTGTCTAATATCGCAGATATCCCAATTAGTGTTCATCCAAATGCGGGGTTACCAAATGAGTTAGGTGAATATGATCAAACACCTAATTTTATGGCAAATATTTTAGAAGAGTTTGCAGATAGTAAATTAGTAAATATTGTAGGGGGATGTTGTGGAACGACTCCTGATCATATTGATTGCATCGCAAATATTCTAAGAGATAAAAAGCCTAGAACTATACCTGATCTACCTCATTTTACTAGATTAAGTGGATTAGAGCCCTTAAATATAAATTCAGAATCTTTATTTGTTAATGTAGGTGAAAGAACAAATGTTTCTGGATCAAAAAAATTTGCAAATTTAATCAAAGATGAAAAATACGAGGAAGCCCTATCTGTAGCTCTTCAGCAGGTCAATGGAGGTGCGCAGGTTATAGATGTTAATATGGATGAAGGTTTGTTAGATTCAAAATATTGTATGGAGTATTTTTTAAGATTGATAGCTTCAGACCCTTCAATCTCAAGAATTCCAATTATGATAGATTCTTCTAAATGGGATATTATTGAAACTGGTTTGAAAAATATTCAAGGTAAAGGAATCGTTAATTCAATAAGCTTAAAAGATGGACAAGAACCATTTATAGATAAGGCAAGATTAGTCAAAAAATATGGTGCTGCAGTTGTTATTATGGCATTTGATGAGATGGGTCAAGCGGATACATATGAAAGAAAGATTGAAATTTGTTCAAGATCATATTCCATATTAACTAAAACAGTAAATTTTGATCCAGAGGATATAATTTTTGATCCAAATATTTTTGCAATTTCAACTGGAATAGAAGAACATAATGAATATGCAAACGCGTATATAAATGCATGTAAAAAATTAAAAGAATTATTTCCAAAATCCTTAATAAGTGGCGGCGTAAGTAATTTGTCTTTCTCTTTTAGAGGTAATAACATAATAAGAGAATCAATGCATTCTGTTTTTTTATATCATGCTATTAAAGCAGGTTTAGATATGGGTATTGTAAATCCAGGTCAAATTTCAATTTATGATGATTTAGATTCAACATTAAAAGAAACTATTGAAGATGTAATTTATAACAAATATCCAGAAGCAGGTGAAAAATTATTAAAATTAGCCCAAGGATTAGAACAGACAAAAACGGTAAAAAAAGAAAATTTAGCTTGGCGAGATTTTGCAATAGATGAACGGCTAACTTATTCTCTAGTTGAAGGTATATCTACTTACATTATTGAAGATACTGAAGAAGCTAGAAAAATTATTTCAAGTCCTGTTAAAGTGATTGAAGGGCCTTTAATGGCTGGTATGAATAAAGTTGGTGATCTTTTTGGATCTGGAAAAATGTTTCTTCCTCAAGTTGTTAAGTCTGCAAGAGTTATGAAACAAGCTGTTAACTATTTAACTCCATTTTTAGAAGCTTCAAAAGATGTTGCAACTAAAAAAGGTTCTATTTTGTTAGCAACAGTTAAAGGGGATGTGCACGATATTGGTAAAAATATTGTAGGTGTTGTTTTGGGTTGTAATAATTACGATATTATTGATCTTGGTGTTATGGTTCCATCTCAAAAAATAATCGAAGTAGCAAATGAAAAAAAAGTAGATATGATTGGTTTGAGTGGACTTATTACTCCCTCTTTAGATGAAATGGTCAATGTGGCTAGTGAAATGAATAGATTAGGATTAAAATTACCCTTACTGATTGGCGGAGCTACAACATCAAAAGTTCATACTGCTATAAAAATTGAACCAAGATATTCTGGAACTTCAATATATGTACCTGACGCATCAAAAAGTGTAGACGTAGTTAGAAAATTGCTTTCTAAAGAGAGTGATAATTTTGAGTTAGATATAAAAAATGAATATAAAGATTTAAGGTCTAAGAGGAAATCGTCCAGAAAGGTTGAATCTTTATCATTATCAGAGTCTAGGAAAAATAAATTTAAAATTGATTGGACTAAATATGATCCTCCAGAGCCTAAAGTTATGGAAGAAGTTCTATTAAAAAATTATGATTTGAATGAATTAGTACCTTTTATAGATTGGACACCATTTTTTTTAACATGGGAGTTAAAAGCTAAGTTCCCTGAAATTTTAACACACAAAAAATATGGAAATGAAGCTTCTAAATTATTTATTGATGCAAAAAACTTATTAAATAATATTATTAAAAAAAAATTATTAACAGCAAATGCTGTATTAAAATTTTTTCCTGCTAGTAGTATTGATGATGATATAAAAATATATGATCAAGAAACAGATAGTTTTATAAAACTACACTTTCTTCGTCAACAAATGAAAAAAAAGCAAGATCAATTCTGTTTATCAGATTTTGTTTTACCAGCTTCTTTTAGAAAGAATGATTGGATAGGAGCTTTTGCACTTACTACAGGGATTGGCTTAGAAGAAATTGTTAAGAGGTATGAAATAGAAGGAGATGATTATAGTTCGATAATGGTTAAAGCATTGGCAGATAGATTAGCTGAAGCCTTTGCAGAAAAGTTACATCAATTAACTAGGACTAAATATTGGGGATATTCTTCGCAAGAAAATATATCATTAGAAAATCTTATTAAAGAGCGTTATGATGGTATTAGGCCGGCACCAGGATATCCCGCTTGTCCTGATCACTCTGAAAAACAGACATTATTTAATATTTTAGATGCTGAGAATAAAATTAAAATGCAATTAACTTCAAATTTTGCAATGGATCCTCCCGCTTCAGTATGTGGATGGTACTTTTCTCATCCTGAATCAAAATATTTTGGTATTGGTAAAATTTCTGAAGATCAATTATCTGATTATTCAAAAAGAAAAAATATTGATATTGATAAAATTAAAAAATTTATTTCTCCTCATTTACAAGAAAATTATCATTTAGAAACTGAAATAGGATAGATATATAAATGAAAGTTACAGAGCATATTAATAAAGCAAAAAATCCATCGTTCAGTTTTGAAATTATTCCACCAAAACGAGGTAAGAGCGTTCAGGAAATTGTAGAAATTGTAAAGGATTTAGAGCCTTACAAGCCACCTTTTATTGATGTTACTAGTCATTCTGCTGAAGCATATTATGAAGAAAATATGGAAGGTGATGTTAAGAGGCGAATTCGTAAAAAAAGACCTGGTACAATTAGTATATGTGGAATTATTCAAAATAGATTTAAAATTGATACAGTTCCACATCTTTTATGTAGAGGATTTACTAGAGAAGAAACTGAAGATGCAATTATTGAGTTAAATTATCTTGGTATACATAATATGCTTGCTATTAGAGGTGATGAAACAAATTATAAAAAACCTATTCAAGCGGGAAGATCAGTTAATGTATATGCCTCAGATTTAGTACAGCAAATGAATAATTTACGTTCTGGAATTTACATAGATGAAATAATCAATGCTGATCCCCTTGATTTATGTATTGGTGTTGGAGGTTATCCTGAAAAACATTTTGAAGCTCCAAATTTAAAAAAAGATGTTGATTATGTTAAACAAAAAGTAGCAGCAGGAGCTGATTACATAGTTACCCAAATGTTTTTTGATAATTCAGATTTTTTTAATTTTGTTAATCAGTGTAGAGAAGTAGGAATAAATGTCCCTATACTTCCAGGTCTAAAAATTATTACTAATATTAAACAATTAACAGCCCTTCCTAAAAATTTTTTCGTTAATATACCTGCAGAATTATCAGATCAAATAGAAGAAAATCCGGAACATGCTAAAGATATTGGAACAGAGTGGACAATTAAGCAATGTGAAGAATTACTTGATAGTGGATTAATGAGTCTCCACTTTTATATAATGAATGGTGCTAAGACAGTTACAAAAGTATTAAAGGAATTAAACAAATAATTTTTGTAAATTACACATTATAAAAAGGAAATAAAATATGAATAATTACCTATTTACATCTGAATCAGTTACAGAAGGTCATCCAGATAAAGTTTGTGATCAAATTTCAGATGCTATATTAGATGCAATTCTTGAATTAGACCCAAATGGAAGGGTTGCTTGTGAAACTTTAACAACAACTAATTTAGTAATTATATCAGGTGAAATAACTACAAATAATCATCCTAATTATGAAGATATTGTAAGGGAAACAATTAGAAAAATAGGATACACTGATCATAAATCTAATTTTAGTGCTGATTCTGTTGAAATTAAGATTTATATTGATGAACAGAGCTCTGAAATCGCTCAGGGTGTAAATGAATTTGAAGATCATGAACAGGGTGCTGGAGATCAAGGTTTAATGTTTGGATTTGCTTGTAAAGAGACTGATGAGCTTATGCCTTTACCTATACAGGTATCTCAGCGTTTAACTGAGATGTTGGCTCAAGTTAGAAAAAATGGTAAGCTGCCTTGGTTGAGACCTGATGGTAAATCTCAGGTCACTGTTGAATATGATGGGCATTCTCCACTATCTATCTCAAAAGTTGTAATTGCTACTCAGCATGAAGATATGTTAGACATTTATAAAACTGAAAAAGAAGAGCATATTTTTATTACTAATGAAATTATAGAACACGTAATAATTCCTGTTTTAGATAGATTTGGTTATGACTATAATAAAGAATTTATTGTAAATGGAACAGGGCGTTTTGTTTTAGGAGGTCCTGAAGCAGACACGGGTTTAACTGGTCGAAAAATTATTGTAGATACTTATGGGGGTTATGCAAGACATGGAGGTGGCGCTTTTTCAGGGAAAGACCCTTCTAAAGTTGATAGATCTGCAAGTTATATGGCTAGGTATGTAGCAAAAAATATTGTTGCAGGTAATTTAGCAGATAGATGTGAAGTTCAATTAGCTTATGGTATAGGTGTGGCAGAACCAGTTTCAGTTAATGTTAATTCATTTGGAACAGGTTCAATAAGTGATCAAGAATTAACAAATTTAGTTAAGAAAGTTTTTAATTTAACGCCATCAGGGATAATACAATCTCTAAATTTAAAATCTCCTATATATAAAGATCTTGGTTCTTATGGGCATTTTGGAAGAGAAGGATTTCCTTGGGAAAAAATAGATAAAATAGAAATACTAAAAAACGAAGTAAAATTGGAGAAGAGTCTTGGATAATTTAATTACGAAAGCAAAAACAATGACAAAAAATAATGATTATAAAGTAGCAGACATAAATCTTGCTGAATTTGGAAGAAAAGAAATTAAGTTAGCTGAAGTAGAAATGCCTGGTTTGATGTCTTTACGTGAAAAATATGGTGATTCTAAGCCTTTATCAGGGGCAAAGATTGCAGGTTGCATACACATGACTATTCAAACTGCTGTTCTGATTGAAACACTTACTCACCTAGGTGCAGAAGTGAGATGGTCATCATGCAATATTTATTCAACTCAAGATCACGCTGCATCTGCTATAGCAGAATCTGGGACAGCAGTATTTGCATGGAAGGGTGAGTCTGAAGATGAATTTTGGTGGTGTATAGAGCAAACCTTAAGTTTTTCTGATGGAAAAGGTCCAAATCTTTTATTAGATGATGGTGGAGATCTAACTAAATTAGTTCTTGAAAAGCATAGAGAATTGATACCTGAAATTAAGGGTGTTTCAGAAGAGACAACTACTGGTGTTCAAAGACTTATTCAGCTTTTTAATAATAATGAATTACCATGGCCTGCCATAAATGTAAATGATGCAGTTACTAAAACTAAATTCGATAATAAATATGGATGTAGAGAATCATTAGCTGATGGAATTAAGCGTGCAACTGATGTAATGTTAGCTGGTAAAAAAGTAGTAGTATGTGGATTTGGAGATGTTGGAAAAGGTTGTGCTCAATCTATGAGTGGATATGGAGCTCAGGTTTTTGTTACAGAAATTGATCCGATTTGTGCTTTACAGGCTGCAATGGAAGGGTATTCAGTTGTTACAATGGATGAAGCTTGTAATTGGGGGGATATTTTTGTAACATCAACAGGAAACTGTGATGTTATAATGGGTGAGCATATGGAAAAAATGAAAAATAATGCAATTTGTTGTAATATTGGACATTTTGATGATGAGATAGATGTTGCTTATCTTGAAAATAGTTCTAAAATCAAAGAATTTAATATAAAGCCACAAGTTGATAGATTTGAATTTTCTGATGGTCATTCTATAATACTATTATCAAGAGGAAGACTTGTAAATTTAGGTAATGCAACTGGTCATTCATCCTTTGTAATGTCAACCTCTTTTACTAATCAAGTATTAGCTCAATTAATGCTTTTCGAGGGTAAAGTAGAAGATGGTGTACAGGTAATACCAGCACATCTTGATGAAGAGGTCGCTAGATTGCATCTTGCTCATTTAGGCGTAGAGCTTACTGATATGTCAGATAAGCAGTCAGAATATCTTGGTGTACCTAAAAAAGGACCTTTTAAACCTGAAGGATATAGATATTAGAAGTGAAATTAATTTTAAATAGTCTATTTAAAAAAAGAGTAGTTTCTACTCTTTTTTTATATATTTTAATTTTGAGTTGTGATTTTGAAGCTCCTCAAAAGTGGGAGACTCCTACTTGGTATATGCCAATGACAATTCCTCTACTTAATGATATATATAGTTTTGA
>MDTB01166507.1_pt1 | contig 10333 bp, 9 predicted proteins | sample 811161 | NCBI WGS metagenome assembly MDTB01 (sample SAMN05326650, study PRJNA326480) | marine metagenome | isolation source: seawater | place: Mediterranean Sea | collected 2009
TAGGTTTCCGTAATCTAAACTTAACGTTCTATCATTCTGAATGTCTATATTATTTACATCAGCAATTTTCATATCCTTGTCTTGTAAAACATATTTATATTGATAAACGTAAACTCTATCATGAGACTTAACCAACAATCTATTATAATATTTATTTGTTCCCACAACAATCTTTAATCCATAGTCTCTTCTTACTGTTGCAGCCGAAGGAATAGTAGGCGATAATATAAGTTGATTTGGAATAACCGTTGTATCGACGTGTTTACTATTCCATTCACCATATTTACTTTTTTCATAAAAATAAACACTACCATTTCCCGTAGTTGTTTTATGTGGCTGTCCTACAAATAACTGATTATTATTTATGGACGATCCAGTTCCAAATCCATCCAAGCTTCGTGTATCTTGTTCGGTTATACTATCTACTATGGCATTGGTTGAATAAACATAAATTCCATTTGCCATAACGTCTTCTTTAACCGCCTCTGGTAAATTTTTTACATTTTTATTCTTTAATTTAAAACCAAATGCAAATCTTACGACTAAACCATTTGCGGCTGCTGTAAATGACGGTCTTCCAGCGACAACGATACCGGTTGTGCCGCCTTCAAATGGAAAATAGCTTCCAGATGGTCCAACAATCTCTCCAAGTAAAAATCCGCTTTTCGTTTGATATAATCTTGGAGTTTGTAATGTAGTATTATCTGGAAAAGTTGTATAAAAGGTTGCAAGAGATGGTAAACCAGAATTAAAACTAGCACCTATTTGTAAAAATCCCTGTGCTGAATACCATCCTGGTATACCTGCATTTGAACTACCAAAAGTTACTGTTATATTTTGTCCATTGTTTGTTGTTCCATAATTTACATTAACTAATGGTGGGACAATATCTATAGGAGTTGGTTTGATTTTTGCGATTTCTTTAAAAGCGATTAATTTTCCATCGTTGTTTTTAACAAATAATCCGTACTTATTTAAACTATCCAACTCGTCTGTTGTTATTTTTTTAATTTTTCCATTTATCTTAAATTGGAAATTAATTTCCGTTACTAATTCTCCTGTATTTTGCACTACTGGTATACCATATAATGTATCATTAAAATTAAATATTTCGCCAAGTATTGACTCACTGGTTGTACCATTATCACTTAAAATTACATAGTATATTCTAGTACTACCAACTTCAAAATGTGTGTTGAATGTCACTATAGTTGGTCGATCAGAAATATTGTAAATATACTGTACCTGTGTATTATTATTCTGACTAATAAATAAATTTGAATCAGGATTTGGTAATGATAAAGACATTGGAACAACTATATCGTTAGATCTTAAAAATAATCCATAGTTAACGACATCTCTTTGCAAAGTTGCTGGCATTGAATCACTAAAATCTATGCGATCTACAGTTATAGAATTTGAAATACCGATTTCTCTTCTAAATCGTAATGTTTTTTTTACTATTTGATCATTAGCATTAAATGTAGATGTATCGCCTATATAGGTTCCAAAAAATTTATTTGCTTTCGTATAAAATTTTTTGTTTATCATTAAATCAAATATTCTGAAATCATAACTACTTTCACGTGTATTTGATTGAAGTGGAACATATTTTATTTCTAAACGATGATTTGCATACACAATACTGTTAATATTTCTTATCCAAGCAAGTGACGTAAATTGAATATTAAAGGTTGTTAAAAAATTTATCATTTCATAGTTTGTAGGCTTAAAAATATATTCTTGTCCTGTTTCATCTTTATCGTCATGAATTTCTTCAGAAATATCTAATGGAGAACCAATACAAATATTATTTGAAATTTTACAGATATCAATAGATTTTCCGAAATGAGTATTTAAATTAAATATGGTCGAGTTCGACGGAACCAATGTTGCTGTTGGTGATATAAATCCTTCCTGTAAAAAATTGGATTGTTTGAAATAATCTTCATATACATTGACGTGTCCTCCAAATTGTGTATAATCTAATAAACTACTTGCATCAGTTTCATAAATACTCCAAACGGTATCACATGCATATTTATACTCACCATCACTTTTTGCAATAGGAATTAGGTCAGTGGTAGAAACCTCGGTTCCATCCACTGCGTTACTTTTAATTGAATCATAATTACTTTTACTGTAAAGATACCAATTTTTTGAATCATAAATTAATGTATCGTTGACATAATCGACGTATATAATAACTAAATCGGAATGTGTATCACAAAAAAAAACTGGTCTATTGCTTAGTGAAATTATTTGTGCTCCGGTATTATCTGTTTTTATTTTCCACTCACCACTAAATTGTGTAAATGCTGAAATAACCTGATGCCGTAAGTTATCTAATGTAACCTCATTCATATTTGAGTAATTTTCAGCTATTTCTTCAAATCTCCCTTCATTATTTTTTATTGCAGGAAATCCAAAAGAATTTATTATCGATGCACTATTAAAATTTACAGATCCCCCATCAAATTTTATGTTAATAAAAGAGGTATTTGATAAATTTGCTCCGGTAAAATTGGTATCACAATTGGTAAAAGTTACATTCGTAAAACTAGCATATATCATATTTGTTCCTTCAAAGTGGAGTTTTGCATTATTAAAATTAACATTTTCAAATTTAGTCATATTAAACGATCCTCTAAAATAATATTCACTTCTAGCGGTTCGAAGTGATCCAAATGTGCAGTTTAGAAATATTGCTCCTGTAAAATCAGAATCAAAATATACCTTTTGGAAAGAGTCAGGATCGTAACTATTAAATTCACAATTTTGAAATAATGTTATAGTTGTATTAATACTCTGTGCAAATTCTACTATTCCAAAATCACCATCAACGGATTTATTAGGAGTAAAAAAGTTACATTGCAAAAACATAGCCCCATTTAAGTCGGCATCTCTGATAACAGTATTATTCATAAAATTAGTGTTACGAAAAACTATGTTTACAAAGGTTTGTAAATAATCAATTAACTGTTTGCCCTCCGGAAATAAATTTGCATTAAATCCAGGCTGGTTATTTGCAAGCATATTTATAACAAATGAATCATTGAGCCATAAGTTTATTCCAATAAAATCATAGCTATAGTCGTTTTTATTAAAATTATTTCCTGTAGGAACTCCATACAGTAAATTTGGAAATGAAGTTTTTTTAGGTAATGTTTGGTCATTTATAGGTTTGAGAATAAACGATCTAGTATCTAAGTCTGCGTTTGGTAATAATAATAATGAATTATACGTATTTAACGATGTTGAAGGTGAAGTAATTAAATATTTTGATGAAATTTTAACATTTGATCCTAGTCCGTTAAATTGATCAAATTGTTGATTTAATGTTTCACCATTTGTATTTAAAATTGGTATTGACTTATCTAATCGATTATCAGGTATATAAATATCATTTGCAAATGGTTGTTCTTGATCAATTTTAATTGTGTTACTGCGAACATCTGGAATTAAGTTTTCATTATAACAAACACCCGCTATAAAATAAGATACAGAAAATTGGTCAACATTATTCCATACAGCTGAATTAGTATTTATAAATGACATTGAATAACCATACCGTACGATACCTATATCGTAGCCGGTTTTTAACATATCTGCGGTTACATGATTGTTTGGATAAATAAAAATTTTATTATTTTTAAACTTATAAGATGTAAAATTATAAATATCAAAAAATAAAATTTCTAATCTTTTTAATTTTCCCAATGGAAAATTTTTAACGATTTTAATATTACCGCATGATGAGTTAGAGTTATCTTCTATATAATAACTATAAAATGAATTGTTAGATTCATCATAACAATTAATATTACCAGTATCACCATTATATGAAAAATCATTGTTAAATTCAAATTTAATATTATTTGCAATAATTTTGTTATCAAACTTAGTATCTTTTGAATTAAATATAACATTTTCATCTGAAAAATTTAATTCATTAATTTCTGTTTTAAATCTCCATTCTTCAGTTGCATTATCGTTTGTAATTTCCAAGACATTTGTTTGATTGTCATTTTCTAAAGTGAATGGTGGATCATCGCTTATCGAATTTATAATAATTTTATTTGTAGATATACTGTTGGCTCTTATCATATTAATTACGTACAAAATAATTAAGATGATTTTAGTAAATTTTCAAAAATAAAATATGTAAAATATATATCATTTGTTGTATTAAAAGATTTATCCTGAAATTCAATATCAATCGTAAAATTTGTGCCATTGTGATTGGTAATTATACTATGACTTTTTTGATTTAACAAATCACTCGTTATCTCATTCATAGGTGTTAGAAAAATATTATACGTGCTGTCTTGAGATAAAAATGCTGTATTATTTTCATTGGTTACATCAAATGAAAAAATTATATATCCAACTGCACCGTTAACACCAGTAAATTTTATACCACCACACATTGCTGAGGTATTGTAAAATTCAACACCTGTTGAAATTGAAAAATTGTTTTGATCTAAAAGACTAGAACTAGATATTGGTGTTTCTCTATGTAGAATTGAAATACTAGTGGACAGCTCATTAAATTCACTAATATAATTTGCAGAAAAACTATTAAATTTGTAGTTCGGTGCAACCAATTTAATTTTATTTGTATCTCCTGCATCTATGCGAAATTGATTAGAATTAGTGTCTATATTTATTTCTAGTTTTTTGTTATTCTTTATAATATCGATATCAGATTCTCCAATGTTTTTATCTTTTACGATAACATCATTTATCTCCATTATTTTATCAGAGAAAACACTCATATATATATAGTATTTATAAATTTACAGCTATGGTGCATTTTCAATTGCAAAATAATTAAAATGAAGTGTGTCGGGTAAATTATCTCTTTGATCTTCTGTATCGTGTTCTTTAAATTTTATAGTTATTTTTCTGGTGTCATTTTCACCCGCTGGAATAACGACATTGTCTTGTTCTATCCAATAAGGATAATTTGTAAAAAATTGTTGCGTTTCATGATTAATTGGTGTTAGCATCACACTAATAAAGTTTGAAAAACTCTTTGTTCCAAATTCAATCTCAATTGATATTAAATTAGGTTTTACTGTATTTTCAAAACTGCAATGAATAGATCCAACCATGATAGATGAGTTAATTTGAGCGTAACCGCTAGTGTTAGTATTGGTTAAAAGTTGGGGAGATTTTGTTATTATCGTAACAGTTGGAATATAATTGGGATTTTCTTCTGGATTTAATAATCCGTCAAATATATTTAGTGCTGTTGGAGTAACATTTTTTTTAATAAGTATATTTCTTGATAATTTTAATAAATTTCCTTCAATTTCACAATCATTATTTTCACTACTTAATTCAATATCATTTGATTTAAACATCAAGCTTGGTAGATTATTGTCATTTGATTCTGTTTGAATCTCTGGAATCTGATTTTTAAAAATTAACCTTTTACTGCATGTACTATTATAAAGTTTTAATGTATTTTTGATAACTAGTTTGTTTAGTAGTATTTTATCGATAAATATATTATTAATTTTTTTACTTTTAAAATCTCTAGAAATAACCTTTCTATAATTTTTTTTAAAATTACTCATTTATATACATTGACAAATTATATTTTTTTCGATCCTGATTCTTTTTATCGTAATAATTATAAAATGCAATGTATGATTTTCTACTTAACCATACCGTCATCCAACCTGCCATTGTTGCTAAAATAAATAAAAATTCTTTAATATCATAATCAGTTCTAGCAAAAACTTTTGTGGTTAATTTAAGTTTAAATAGTACTGTGGCTACTATAGCAGTCATTAATCCGCCTACAATACCTTCTCCTATATTTTGTTCTGTTGCTAAAATAATTTGTTTCATATATTATCTAGATCTATTTTTTTTTGTTTTTGCTTTTTTTCTAGAAGATTTCTTTTTTTTTGATTTACCCATATTTCCATATGTATTGGTAAGCGTCTTACCAGATTTTAGGTCGGTAAATGTTTCTTTAGCATATCTAGAAATTTTAGGTTTTTTGTTGTTTTTCTTAATGTAAGTAGATCTAGAAGAAAATGTGTACATATAGTCCATAAATTATATATAGATAATTTATGGACCAGCTATTAGATTCCCAATTTTTAAAAGAATATTTTACAGAAAAAAAGGCACCGAAAAAAAAGATCCAAATTAAAATTGATTTAGAGAAACCGATTCAAAATAATATAAAATGAGTGATAAGCATTTGAATCATTTTAAAAGTGATGGTATTTCGTATCTTTCTAATCTTACAAAAATACAGCTTGGAAAGTTATTAAATTATTGTAAAGATAAATATTATAACGAAGATCCGGTTTTAACCGACAGTCTTTACGATATCATGGAAAATTACATCGGCAATAAATATCCGGATTTATTATCAATTGGTGCAGAACCTCATCAAAAATCAAAAGTATTTCTACCTTATCCCATGCCATCATTAAATAAAATAAAACCCGATACGAATGCACTACAAAAGTGGTGTGTGCGTTATAGTGATTCTTCATATTGTGTTTCGGCTAAATTGGATGGTATATCGGCATTGTATGTGTGTAATAATGGAAAAGAAAGTTTGTATACCAGGGGTAATGGTTCAATAGGACATGATATTTCGCATATCATTCCTTTTGTTAAACCCGGACCTGTCGTTGGAAATGTTGTTATTAGGGGCGAGCTCATCATGTCTAAAAATACCTTTGCAAATTTTAGTAATAAATCGGCACATTCTAGAAATTTGGTATCGGGAATCGTTAATTCTAAAACGGGTAAATCGATGGGGGCATCTTTTAATAATATAGATTTTGTTGCCTATGAACTTTTTGAACCTAAATTAAAACCTAAAGAACAATTTTCATTTCTAACAAACTCAAAATTTAAAGTAGTAAAGCATAAAATTTTTGATAAAATTACAAATGACAGTTTATCTAATCTTCTCCTAGATTGGCGTAAAAACTATGAATATCTTATTGATGGTATAGTTGTTAGTGATAATAATATTTACACTAGAGTAAATAAAAATCCAGATCATGCTTTTGCATTTAAAATGGTGTTTACGGATAATGTGGTAGAGGCAACGGTAGTTGATGTAGTATATTCTGTAAGTAAAAATGGTCTTTTGAAACCAAGAGTACAGATTGAACCAATTAATATTGATGGAACTACCATAACGTGGATTAGTGGTATTCATGCCAAAAACATAAAAGAAAATAAAATCGGTATTGGGGCGATAGTTTTGGTTTGTTTGGGGGGTGGGGTGATTCCGCATATTTTAAAAACCATTACTCCTGCTGAAAATCCTAAAATGCCAGACATTAACTATAAATGGAATGACACGCAAGTGGATGCAATTATAATTGAGGAAAATGATGAAATGCTTTGTAAAAACATAACTGGATTCTTTACGAATCTACAAGTTGAAGGACTAAGCATAGGAAATATAAAAAGAATAATGGGAGCAGGTTTTAATTCAATACCCACTATAGTTGCCATGAATACTTCAGATTTTCTTAAAATTGAAGGATTTCAAGAAAAAATGGCAAATAAACTTTATAATAGTATTAATAAAAAATTGGAACAAGCTACCTTACCTAAAATAATGGCAGCATCGAATATTTTTGGCAGAGGATTTGGTGAAAAAAAATTTATAGCCCTTCTAAATAAATATCCATGTATATTAACAACCTACAATAATGTAGATATAGATGTTGAAGGTTTTGGACAAATTACAATAAATTCGTTTCTAGATAATGTTGATAATTTTGTAAAATTCCTTCACGAAATAAATATGGAACATAAGATAACTTACGATGTAGTAGTATCTAATAGTAGTAGTGATAAACTAAAAAATCAAAAGTTTGTTTTTACTGGATTTAGAGATAAAAATCTTGAGGAAAAAATAAGTAATCATGGGGGAACCGTAGTTTCATCTATTTCAAAAACAACAACTGCACTTATAATTAAAGATAAAGCAACAACCGGTTCAAAAGTAGATAAGGCAAAAGAATTAAAAATAGATATTGTTACTATTGATCAATTTGAAAGCTATTTTTCATAAATATTTAATTTAATATCGATCTTTATACCTATATTTTTATTTTCAACTTTTAATACAATATCTTCATCATTAGTTACCTCGATTGTATCAGAATTAAAGTCTTTTGTTTTAATATTTTTTTTAATTATTTTTTTAAGACTATCAAAATAGGTATCAATTATTTTATCTACGTTACTAGACATATATTATATAAATATTTTAGTTTTATCATGATAGGCACTAAACGCTTTTGGATAGTTTTTTTTTTGGTTAAAAACAATCTTTGTATTTTCAACATATTTATCAATCTCTCTTTCTTGATTGAGTGGGGGAGTTTTTGTATTAAAAACTTTAATTATTTCTTGATGAATTTTCGATATTAATGTGTGTATTGTTTTTTTTGGTGCACGCGACCATTTATCATTATAAATATAAAATATTTTTGAACCAGATAATGTTTTTATACATTCTAAATTCAAGTTTTCCATAATTGTTGCAATTCCCCTTATAAAACCTAGTGATAAAAACGTATCCAAATCATCATCGGTGATAGATATTTCTACATCATTAAAATTTATATCAGGTTCATAATTATCATTAAGATATTCTATTGGATTAAATTTATTACGTTGTATTGTATTAATTTTTGACTCTAATGATTCGATTCTTGATAACGCACTATTTAATAGTTTCCAAAGTTCCTTATAATCATTTACGTCATCGTATTTTCTACTTTCGTAGATTTCCATTTAGATTACATATTAACAATATTATATTTTCTATTTCATTTTTTTTAAAATATATAGAGATAATATTATTGTGATTATATGTACAAGGTCGAGCACCTTGCTTATGTATACACAAATTATTTTAAAAACAAATATTTCAATAAGGACAATATTTTTGTTGAAATTCTATTATCATTTATATTTTCATCTATTTTATCAAGCTTTTATTGGTCTGATATAATAGATTATTATAATATTATTTATAAACTATTTACTTGTCGTATAAGTTCACAATTAACATTTTGTTGCACCGAATCAATCGGATTCAGTGGAGCCCAGGCAATGAATGGAAGCAATGCTTTCAAAGCATTGTTGTGGTATATAAAAAAAAACAAAACTAAATCACTATATTCGTTAAAAGAATATGTACAACTAGATAAATACGATGATTCTATTAAAGAAAATGAAGAATTATTATATTTAGCATGTCAAAATTCAAAGTTTCAAGTTTGCAGCCACGATGATATTTATTTTAAAATGACTCAGAAAAAACAAATCGACAAAAATGAAAATAATAGAAATAATCGTAAAACAAATATATGGCAGTTAAAGGTTTTTTCCTATAGTAAAAACTTGATAGATTTAAAAGATATTATTAATAATATAGTAGTTAATTATAACAAGTATCTTGAGAATCTTTTACATGAAAATTTACATGTAATAACATTATGTGAAGATACGGACGAAGATGATAATTTAAAATACAAGATGTTTCCATTTACGACCACATGTCATATTGATCATGTATTACATGATGAAAAAGATAAAATAATGAGGCAAATTAATTTTTTTAATAATAATAAAAGTTGGTATGAAAAAAGGGGAAAGCCTTATACATTAGGTATATTAACTCATGGATCTCCAGGTTGTGGAAAAACTAGTTTTGAGAAGGCTCTTGCTAGGTACTTAAATCGTCACATGATCATAATTGATTTTTCAAAAATAAAAACATCCGAAGATGCTGATGAAATATTTTTTAGTGAGAAAATTAATAATAGAGTAATTCCATATAACAAAAGAATGTATGTTTTTCCAGATGTAGATAGAATGTCTGATATTATCTTTAATGATCAGTATAAAAAGGAGGAGAAAGTAAAGATAAATGCTAATAGTGAGAAAAAAAATGATGATAAATTGTTTATTATTGCAAAGAAAGAAAAAACACCAATAACTCTTTCAAAGATATTAAATATAATGGATGGAGTTCCTGAAAGAACTGGTCAAGTTTGGATAATGAGTGCAAATAATCCTGAAAAATTAGATAAGGCATTTCTTAGACCTGGAAGAATAGATATGTGCATAGAATTTAAAAAGGCAAGTTCTAAGATGGCGAAAAAAATACTGGAAGATTTTTACGATGAAAATATAGAGGATTTATTAGAAAATATTCACGAAAAATGGACACCTGCCGAGATATTTAAATATTGTAGAGAATATAATAATATATCACAATGTATTAAATTTTTATCTTTATAAATATCATTATGGATAAAAA
>MDTB01237093.1_pt1 | contig 10333 bp, 11 predicted proteins | sample 811161 | NCBI WGS metagenome assembly MDTB01 (sample SAMN05326650, study PRJNA326480) | marine metagenome | isolation source: seawater | place: Mediterranean Sea | collected 2009
CCGTCCTGCTGATGCAGCCGCCGCGGGCACGCTGGGACCGCGAACGCCAACCAGGGGCTGCCATCTGGCGTCCGCCGTTGACCGACGTACGGCTGGCCTTCAGCTATGCGACGGTCAAATGGCTGTGCTTTTCAGGCTTATTCTTAGCCGCCGTGCAGCTGTCTTTGACCTCATTTACGGTCACTGTGCTGGTCAAAGAGATCGGCTATGATTTGATCGCTGCCGGAGATGCTTTATCTTGCATTCTGGTCGCCGGGGTGATTGGCCGGGTCACCTGGGGGTGGTTAGCTGACCGCAGCCGTTCGGCCTTCACGGTCATGTTAACAACGATCGCGATCATCATTTTAGGGGCGCTGTTGCTGACTCAATTATCACCGGATTGGCCGCTGTTATGGGTCTATGGTGTTTACTTTATTCTTGGCTTTACCGGCATGAGCTGGAACGGCGTGTTTTTCAGCGAAATGATCCGCCATGGGCCAAAGGACAGCGCCTCGAACATTATCGGCGCAGGATTGTTCGTCACCTTCAGCGGCGTGATTGTTGGCCCGGCCGCTTTTTCCCTGTTGGTGCAATTGTTTGGTGACTACACGGCCACCTATTACCTCACCGCCGCATTGGCGGCGGCGGCAGGCATCACCACCTGGTTGGCCCGCCGCAATGTGACAACCAAGGCACCTTAACGGATGTAGTCACCTTTAGGGTGGAAGGCGAAAAATACGAACGCGAAGCTGACACGATAACGGACATCCTCAAGCACCCCATTGAGCCGGCGCTGCACAACCACATTGCCGACATCTCGGCCGGCGCTGATCTCGCGGGTATCAAGGGCGGAATTTTGCCCGGCTGTCCAGGTTAGCACCAGATCCTCATGGTCAACCTGGCCGTGCGCCCTCAGATAATCCAGCTTCCAGGCACGGCCGTCGACAATTACCACCCGTGCCATAGGAAACACTCCCTCAGGCACTTCGCCTTTAAACAAAAACGGAAATCCGGCACTGTCATAGCCAACATAGGGGTTCATGCCATAGGCGCGGAATTCAGGGTTATTTGGCACCAAAACCTGGCCGTCGGGAAATCGCGTCATAAAATCGGCCATGGATTCAAGTCGCGCCGGCAAGGTTTTCAGAACGCTTCCAAGGCGTGCGCCAACAATGGCTTCGCCGCTAAATTGCTGCCACCAGCTTTCGCTTTGGCGGTCATACATGATCAGGTCCGAGTGGCGCAGTTTGCCGGTTGTTCCAAAATCCAGCACCGCACCTGCCAACCGCCGGTCAAAAACAATCGCCGCATTACATAACGGGCAATAGGTCACGGCAACAGGAACGCCGCCGACCACATCATTGACAATCTCGTGCCAGGTCAAAATGCCCAACGGATAGGCCCGCCGGTCGCCGTTGATCTCTAAGCCGATGACAGGTTCACTGCCGCGATATCCGGAAACGTCAGCCACGGGCACAAAACTTGGCATGTCGATTGATGGGATACCGTCACGCGGCGGACCACCGCCAATGATCTCCTGATAATCAACACTGTGTTTGCTGAAATCAGTGTTTGGCCACTCACTGCGCCAAAATGGCGGGTTTGCCGCCGCTGAAAACGCCACCGGCAACACCAATATGAAAAATCGCAACCACCGGAATAACGCGGGCATTTTCACCACCATTCCGAAATATCGCCAGCTTCATGAGCACCGAGATTAGATCGCAACCGGCCGAACACCAAGCCGGGCAAAATCACATGGTCAGCAACATTGCCGACAGCGAACATCACGATCATACTCGGAATCACGAATGGATGGGAAGGATTTTACCAATGACCAGTTGGGCGCTTGTGTTGATCTGCTGTCTTATTGTCGGCTTGGTGTTTATCGCCGTCGGCCGCCATTTACGGGCGATGAATATGCAGGACGGCGAAACCGAGCAATTATTTGGCATTGAACAGGTCGGCGGTGATGTCATCAAATTGGCCATCACGGATCAACGCCATCTGGATGCCGGCTGGCAGCAAGTCCGCTTGCCGCCGGCAGGCAGCAATCATCAAGACTCCAATATGCGGGCCCAGCGCCAATGGCTGAGCGATCACTGCCAAGGCTGCTGGCGAGTCGAAGCAAACAGCGTCCAAGAGACGATCTATTGGTTTGAAAATGCCGCTGACGCACAAAGCTTTGCGATGAAGTGGTTTCCCATTAAAAGCGGCTAAAAATCGTTCCTAAGATGATCTGCGCCGCGCCTTGCAGCGTAATCGGGTAAGGAGGATCGAGCATGCAAAAACCTACCGCTTTTGGCAAAATGGCCGGCTTCATCGGGGTTCTTATGATGGTGCTGGTGACGGCCTTCGGCAGCCACGCAAAAAACCTCACCAGCAGCGATGCAGATGCCTTTCAGACTGTCATCAGCGCGCAAGTGACCGCCTTCAAGAATGATCAATGGGATAAGGCGTTTTCGCTGGCGGCACCTAAAATTCAAGCCATGTTCGGCAATGTGCAACGCTTTCAGCAGATGGTGTTAAACGGCTACGAGGCCGTGGCGCGGCCAAAAATTTTTGAATTTGGCGAAACGACCACCGTCAGCGGCCGGCCGGCGCAAATGGTATATGTGGTCGGCCCCGATGACTTGGCCCGCAAAGCGATCTATTTTATGGAGCAGCAAAGCGACGGCAGTTGGCGGATTTCCGGCGTGGTTTTGAAGCGGATCGCAGACCTTAGTTCATAACCGAAAGTATCTATACGAACCTCAGTGCCGAGGTTAGGATTGCCCTCCTGCCGATTCTGAGCGTTTTCCATGCCTGCCACATCGTCGTTCAAAGAAATACTCATCAGCCGTTTGTGCGCCGCCGGCGTAAGCCGTCTTTTCGGTGTACCGGGTGGTGGGACCAGTCTTGATTTAATGGTCGCCGCCAAAGCCGCCGGTTTGGATGTGGTGATCACGGCCCGTGAGGACGCTGCGGTCATCATGGCCGGGGTGAGCGGCATCCTTGCGGAAACCCCTGGGGTTGCTTTTGCCACCCGCGGCCCAGGACTAGCGTCGGCAATTAACGGCGTCGCCGCCGCCACCCTCGACCGTTTCCCGGCCCTCTTGGTCGCAGAGATTGCCGCCCCGGCCGAATATCAATATGTCAGCCATCAGTTCATCGACCAAGCGGCCATGGTCAAACCGTTGATGCGTCAAGACGACGACCTTTTGCAAGCAACCCCGGACGCGTTGGATAACTGGTTGCAGCAAAGCCCATCGCCGCCGCGACGGCCAGCGGCCATGTTCCCGACAGTAAGTGATTTTGCGCAAGCTTTCGCCAACACCGCGCCGGCCGAGGCAAGCGCCCCGCCAGCTGTTGACGGTGCCGACATCGCTGCCGCTGCGGCCTTGATCGCCGGCAGCCGGCGGCCGGTTTTCATTATCGGCATTGAGGCGGCACGACGTGGCCTTGCGGCAGCGGTTTCGGCACTGGTCAAGGAAAGTGGCGGCGGTGCTTTAACAACCTATATGGCAGCCGGCACAATTGCTGCAGATGATCCGCGCCAAATTGGTTTGTTCACAGGCGGCGCGTTGGAGCGGCCAGCTGTTGCCGCAGCCGATCTGATTGTCCTGGTCGGTCTTGATCCGGTGGAATTAATCCCGCAGCCATGGGCCTATTCGGCGCCGGTCATTGAACTTGCCGAAGAAATCCATCAGCCGCATTACCTGCAGCCCGAACTGCAAATCATCGGTCCGCTTCCCGAGACAGTTTCAGCACTGCTGGCGGCCCTTCCGCCGCGGCCCGCAGAGCACGGTTGGGGCGTCAATGATCTGGCCGACGAACGCCAGCGCATGCGCACCGCCCTCACGATCAACAGCGATGCTGGCCTGTCGCCAAGTGCCAGCGTCGCTATCGCCGCCGAGACTTTTGCCGGCGGCCCCCGGCTGACGGTCGATGCCGGCGCGCATATGTTTGCCGCCTGTGCCTTTTGGCCAACGCAAGCCCCACGTGACCTGTTGATTTCCAATGGTCTGGCGACCATGGGTTTCGCAATCCCGGCAGCAATCGCCGCCGCGTTGCATGACCCGCAACGCGGGGCGCTTGCCATCACCGGCGATGGTGGCGCGTTAATGTGCTTGGGGGAGCTGAAAACCATCGCTCAATACCAGGCAAATGTGTGCATCCTGCTGTTTAACGACGGCCGCCTATCGCTGATCGATATCAAGCGGGAAGCGCGTCAAATGGCCGATCTTGGACTTTCTTGGGAAGCCCCGGATTTTGCCATGACGGCAGCGGCTTTTGGCTTTCAAACCTGGACTGCGGATAGCACCGACAGCTTACGCCAAGCCTGCCAAGAGGCAGCGGCCAGCAATGGTCCGCGGCTGATTGATGCACGGATCAATGCTGACAGCTATCTTGAGCAAATTAAAGCCTTACGCGGTTAAACCTGGCTGCGACTATGGCCGGATGTGAAAGCCAACCGGTCCTGCGGTCCGCAACGGTGCCGCTAAGTTGGCCCATTCACACAACAGCGGGCGGGTATCGCGCGGGTCAATAATTTCTTCCGCGATAAAGCGTTCAGCTGTGCGGAACGGTGAGCGGACCGCTTCCAACCGGCCAAGAATTTGCTCTTTCAATGCCGCCGGGTCTTCGGCCGCCTCCAGATCTGATTTATAGGCCGCTTCCAGACCGCCTTCCACCGGCAGCGAGCCCCAATCACCTGATGGCCATGCATAGCGGTAGTGATACCGGGCGGCATTTGCATTACCGGCACCGGCAACCCCAAAGACTTTTCTGATTAAGATCGAGCACCAGGGGGTTTTCGCCTGATAAACAGCTGCCAGCGCGCGGGCACCATGGCGGATTGTGGCAGCCTGCTCGGAGGCGGAGCCGATCAAGAAACCTGGGCAATCAACCAGATGAACCACCGGCAAATGAAAGGTTTCGGCCAAATCAACAAAGCGGGTGATTTTTTGTGATGCATCGGCGGTCCATGCGCCGCCATAGACATAGGGATCACCTGCCATGATGGCCACCGGCCAGCCATCCAATCGGGCCAAACCGGTAATCACCGACCGGCCATTATAGCGGCCAAGCTCCATAAAGCTGCCCTGATCGACAACTGACTCGATAATTGGCCGCATTTTGTAGACTTTCCGCCGGTCTTTCGGGATCGCACCGATCAACCAATCATCGCGCCGCCCAGCGTCATCTGTGATCGGCCCGCGGGCCGGCAATTCATGCACCGATTGTGGTAGATAGGAGAGGAACCGACGTGCTTGCGCGAAGGCTGCTTCTTCGCTGTCAACTTCATCATCAATGGCACCGTTGCGGGTATGGATGCGGCTGCCGCCAAGACCTTCTTTATCCAAGTCCTCACCGACGCCAGCGACCACCGGCGGACCGGCTACAAACATTTGCGATAGATCTTTGACCATGACCGAATAATGGCTGGTGACGGCGCGGGCCGCGCCCAGTCCGGCAACCGGTCCCAATGCCAGCGAGACAACAGGCACTTGCCCCATATTCGCAACCACCCAATCCCAAGCCGGATTACCTGGGATATAGGTTGCGCCGTCCTGTTCCAGGGTTTTAACCGAGCCGCCGCCGCCGGTGCCCTCGATGAGCCGCACCATCGGCAAGCGATATTCAAAGGCCAGCTGTTCGGCCGCCAGTTGTTTGCCGCGAATGCCGGCATCATTGGCGCCGCCACGGACAGTAAAGTCATCACCAACGACAACCACCGGTCGGCCCGCCAACTGGGCGCGGCCAAAAACACAATTGGCCGGGCGAAACTCAACCAATTGGCCGTTTTCATCATATTTTGCGGCCCCCGAGATTGCGCCTGTTTCATGAAAACTGCCATTATCAACCAGCAGATCAATGCGTTCGCGCACATTCAGTCGCCCGGCATTATGCTGGCGCGCCAATTTTTCTTTTCCGCCCATGGCATAAGCCAATTCAAGCCGCTGCTTGAGTTCGTCCAGTTCTGCTTCCCAGCTCATCCCCACCTCCCAATTTACCATGTTTCATCTGGTACAATGTTTATCTCACAACGGCGATATACCAGCGTTGTGTCGTCAAGATTCCGCAACTGTAGACCGCCCATCGGGTCAATTAAAAATCTTTGTGCCGGTGTAAATCGCCGCAAGGAACGGCCCGGCTCGATGTATAACCTGTCACCGTCAATGCGATAGACCGAATGATCAATAACGATGTTGCGCGCGCCAACAGACGTGCCGACGCGCGGCAGAACACTAAAATACCGCCCCTGACGCAGAACCATCACGGCAGTGCCGGCACAAACCGGCTGGCCGTCATCACGCTGCAAACCCCAGGTGCCCTCAAGTGTTGACGCCATAGATGCGCTGCTTGCTGCAAGCATGCTTGCCAAAAGCATGCAAAAGGCGGCAAGCAGGCGGGTCATTTTCGCGCCATTCGGGCTAAAATTGGGGCCAAATACGCTGCCGGTTCGGGAGTCGAAAAAGCCCCGGCAAAAGCCTCGACACCTGCCTCAATTGAGGCCTCTAAGGACAGGTTTTCCCAGCGGCGCATCAGGGCTTTTTGATCGCGCACCGCTTTTGGAGCTGCCTGCTGCAGGGCCTCGGTGGTTGTCGCAACAGTTGCAGATAAATCGGCAGGCGGCACAAGAAATTCAGAGAAACCCCAGGCTTGCGCCGTCGCCGCATCAATATTTTCGCCGGTAAGCAAGAGCCATGAGGTTCGCCCCCAGCCAAGCAATCGCGGCAGCAACGCAGCTTCAATGACCGAGGGAATGCCGAGCTTGGTTTCCGGCATCCCAAAAACCGCCCGTGAACTGATGATGCGGATATCACAGGCTGCGACAAACTCCATACCGGCGCCAATGCAATAGCCGTCAACAACCGCAATCACCGGCACCGGCAAGTCACGATAGGCGGCAATCATCTGATGCAGGCCGCGAATAAAAGCTTCAGCGTCTGCGGGGGACTTTAACTGCCCCAATTCATTGACATCAGCACCACCAATGAATGCCGTGTCACTGGCACTTTCAAGAACCACCGCACGCAGGTCTTGGCGGTTTTTTAGCGCCCCTGCGACATCGCGTATTTCAGCCGCGAAAGCTGCCGACAAGGCATTTAATTTATCAACCCGGTTTAAGATGACGTGGGCGACAGGCGCGGACGCACCGCGGATTTCAACCTTGACCATGCTCATGATTTAGGTCCCGGGTCCATCGCCGCGCCGTCATCGACCGGGTCTTCAGGCTCAACCCCTTGCGCGCGGACCACCTCCCGGACTTCATCAGCCGCCCGAGCGAGCGCCGCCAGATCAAAGCCGCGCAGCACCAGGTTGGTGCCAATCTGGCCCATCCGAAAGAACGGATAGCTGCCGATATCAATATCAGGATAACGCTCTTGTACCGCTTGTAATCCGGCCGCAACGACGCCTTCACCCAGGGGGCATAGGATCGAGATTGCGGTCTTTTTTTCGCCGCCGCTGAGGCTCTGACGCAGCTCGTCAAACATCCCCTGCATGATCCGCGGCACCCCCGCCATGACATAAACATTGGCAATCCGAAACCCTGGCGCAACGGAGACAGGATTATCAATCAGCTCCGCACCAACAGGGATGTTGGCCATGCGCTGACGCATCGCGTTAAATTCCACACCGGTTTTCTGATAATGAGCGGTGAGCAGACGCATCGCTTCGGGGTGGCGGATCACGTCCGCGCCGAAAGCCTTGGCGATACAGCTACAGGTAATGTCGTCATGGGTGGGGCCGATGCCGCCGGTTGTGAACACATAGTCATAACGATCACTTAAGGCCCGCACAGCGGCGATAATGTCAGCTTCGTCATCGCGAACCACACGGCATTCGCTCATTTGAATACCGATCTCGTTCAAGTTTTCACCAAGGAAGGCCAAATTCGCATCCTTGGTTCGGCCCGATAAAATTTCATTGCCAATGATCAGCAAGGCTGCTGTCACCAGTTTTGGTGGTGCGGCGGTGCGGGCGGCGTCGGCAACTGGGATTTCGGTCATTATCGGCATCACAATACAAAAAATGAAAACAGGGTCATGAAAGCAGCTCTCGGGATCGGCCGTGTCAACAGCAGCTGGCGAAACGAGTATAAGCGCGATCATTTCAACCTGCCAAGAGCAGGCATTGATGGCCTGAGAAACAAAAGCAGGTTGCCGGCGGCAATTAATTTCCGATCCTCTATCGTTTTTGACATACTCATCGGCAGGCAGCGAAGGAGGCCTTGTTTTGAAACTTTCAAAGCCGCTTTACCGCGGTCGATTGGTCAAGCGTTACAAGCGGTTTTTGGCCGATGTGGTGCTTGACGACGGCACCGCACTGACGGCGCACTGCCCAAACCCGGGGGCGATGACTGGCGTGGCGGAACCTGGATCAAGCGTTTGGTTATCGCGCTCTGATAACCCGAAACGCAAGCTTGCCTATACTTTCGAGTTGATCGAAGTTGCCGGCCTGCTTGTCGGCGTCAACACCAACCACCCAAATGCCATCGTTACCGAAGCTGTGATCGCCGGCGACGTGCCGGAGTTGGCCGGGTATGCGAGCCATCGCCGCGAAGTTAAATATGGTCAAAATTCGCGCATCGATTTGCTGCTTTCTGATCCCGGCCGCGGGCTATGCTATGTGGAGGTGAAAAATGTCCACCTGAAGCGCGGCAGCGGGCCTTATCCAACTGCCGCCGAATTCCCGGATTCGGTTACCACCCGCGGAGCCAAGCATCTGGCCGAATTAGCGACAATGGTGGCCGCCGGGCATCGGGCCGTCTCGGTCTATTTGGTGCAGCGCATGGATTGTGATTGCTTTAGCTTGGCCGGCGATATTGACCCGGCCTATGACGCCGCCTTCAAACAGGCCGCCAAGCAGGGGGTTGAAACTTTGGTCCTGACGACCAAAATTACCACTGACGAGATCGTCGTCAATGGTCGCCTACCCATGGTTGGTACCTTAGACCAGCATTGACTGCAGCGCCCAAGAACGCGATAAGAACCGATGAAAACCAGAGGCAACTTGGCACATGGAACAGTCCCTATCGCCTGAAGAGCGGCAAATTCAAATCCACACGGAAGTGGGTTTCGAAGGCATGCGCAAAGCAGGCCGACTGGCCGCCGAAACCCTTGATTTCATCACCCCGCATGTGCGCCCGGGCGTCACCACCGATGATCTGGATCAGCTCTGCGCCACCTTTATCCAGGAGCGTGGCGGCATCTCCGCACCGCTGGGATACAAAGGCTTTCCAAAATCAATCTGCACCTCGGTCAATCATGTTGTCTGTCACGGCATCCCCGATGCCGGCAAACGGCTGAAGGAAGGTGACATCATCAATATCGATGTTACCCCCACCCTCGATGGCTGGCATGGTGACAGCAGCAGAATGTTTACGGTCGGTGACGTTGGTGTCAAAGCACGCCGATTGATCGACATCACCTATGAAGCGATGATGCGCGGCATTGCGGCGGCGCAACCTGGGGCCACCCTTGGCGATGTTGGCTATGCGATTCAAAGCTTCGTTGAAGAAAACCGGTTTTCCGTGGTCCGTGATTTTTGCGGCCATGGGCTGGGACAAATTTTTCATACCCCCCCAAGTGTGCTGCATTACGGCACCCCCAATACCGGGGTACGGTTACGCCCTGGCATGTTCTTTACCATCGAGCCGATGGTAAACGCAGGCAAGTTTCCGGTGAAAATGCTTGATGACGGCTGGACGGCGGTAACCCGTGATCGTTCGCTGTCGGCACAGTTTGAGCATTCCTTAGCAATCACTGAGAACGGCAATGAAATTTTTACACTGTCGCCCGGCGGGCTTGATAAGCCGCCATATGCTGTTTAAGGCCGGCTACAACCGCCAAGCAAAAAGCTTCAAGCCGAGGGCAACGGCGATGCCGTAAACGACCATTCCGGCAACCACCACCCAAAGCAATCCATGCAGGCTGGCAGCACCAAACCAGGGCAGCAGCGCAATCCCGGCGGCCACCACCCCAAGGCGCAGAAAATTTCCAAACACCGGCCAAAAAAGCGAGTTTAGCCCTTGCGAGGAAAAGTATAGGCACAGGCCAAGGCCAAAAAACCCATAAAACGGCCCGACAAATTGCAGATATTGGTCCGTGACCTGGATCACCGCAGCATCGGTGCTAAACCAACCGCGCCAGATTTCCGGCCAAAACGCCACCACGGCACCAATCAGCGTCAGGGTCGCTGTGGCCAATCCGGCAGCCAACCATCCGGCCCGAACAGCGCGTTGGCGTTGGCCGGCACCGACATTCGCGCCGGTCACCGCAATCGCGGCGCCGCCGAAACCAAAGATGATCGGAATTAATAACAGCTCAAGGCGTACGCCAATGCCGTAACCGGCCAAGGCCGTGGC
>MDTB01004843.1_pt1 | contig 10332 bp, 11 predicted proteins | sample 811161 | NCBI WGS metagenome assembly MDTB01 (sample SAMN05326650, study PRJNA326480) | marine metagenome | isolation source: seawater | place: Mediterranean Sea | collected 2009
TGCTTGTTCAATTAAAAATGCGATTGGAGCACATTCATATACCATTCTAAGGCGACCTTTGCTATATCCTTCTCTGGAGTCCACTGGATAGATAAAAATACCACCCCTGGTGAGGATCCGATGTGTTTCTGCCACCAGTGATGCCACCCATCTCATATTAAAGTCAATCCCCCTAGGTCCGGACTTCCCTGCAATACTATCATCAATATAATTCTTCATTCTCTTTTCCCAATGCCGGGCATTTGATGCATTTATTGCATATTCTCTTGTATCAGCAGGTATACTAAATCCTTTTTTTGTTCTAATGAACATACTTTTCAGTCTATCCAAAGTATAAACCAAAACTCCTTTTCCCACAGTGAAAACTAAAATAGTCTGTGGCCCAAAAATAACATACCCAGCCGCTAATTGATTAGAAGCAGGAGATAAAAAAATCTGAGTAAACTCATCGCTTGCGTTCTTAACATCATCTGGAATAGCTCTAATAGAGAAAATGGAACCAATAGATACATTTGTATCAATATTTGATGAACCATCTAGAGGGTCAATCGCTAAGGCCAAAGAACCAGTCCCCCCTAGGTCAATAACCTCTGCCTGCTCTTCAGACGCATAGAGCCTAATCGATGAATTAGACATTGCTTTTTTATAAGCCTCATCTGCAAATACATCTAAAGGTTTCTGGTCATCACCATCGGAATTTATCAACGTTTTCTGCTGAAGCTCATCTCCTAATTCACCCTTTGAAATAATGTAGGATAACTTCTGGGCTACAGAAGCTATTCGATTTAGAGCATCAGCCAAATTTATACTTAACCCCTCAGGCAATCTATCAAACTGTTTCAAAACATTGGTCATTGATCTAATATTCAAAGCCTCTATTCAAAGTGTAAATTCTTTTAGACTATAAAGTGATTAAATAGAATTGAATTATTCTTAATAAGAGTTTATTAATTTTTAATGGATTGGAAACGTTTAATTACACTTAAGCATTTGCGAATGCTAGAAGCCATTTCTCAGTCTGACTCGTTAGCTAGTGCAGCAGAAAAGCTAAACCTTTCCCCACCAGCAATCACTATTCAGCTTAAACAACTAGAGCAATATTTAAATGTTGAACTTATAGATCGAGGGACGATTGGTTCCATTAAAATGTCTGAAATAGGAATAGAGCTTTTATCCCTTTCCCGGCAAATAGATGCAAAAATAAATAGAAGCTTTAATAGAATTGAATTACTTAAGTTAGGAAAAACTGGCCACGTAAAGTTGGGAGCTGTTTCAACAGCTCAGTATTTCTGCCCATGGATAATTGCAGCAGCAACCAAAGAGCTTCCAGATATTGCAGTCGATTTAGTCATAGGAAATCGGAATGAAATAATTAGGGCCCTCGAAGATGGAACAGTTGATGTTGCAATAACTGGAAGGCCCCCAAGGCAACCTTTTGTTAATGCTGAAATATTAGGTGATAACCCTCATATCTTGATAGCACCAAAAAACCATGCACTCTTAACAAATAAAATTAAATTTAAAAATGCCTCAAATGAACAAATCAGTCTCCTATTAAAGGATGAGACATTTTTGGTCAGAGAGGAAGGTTCTGGGACCAGAATTTTGTTGGAAAGGTTTTTAGACACAATAGGAAGAGGTAGGGAATTTGATAGGAAAGAGTTTGCATCAAATGAGATTATTAAACAGGGAGTAATTGCAGGACTGGGGATTGCTTTGATTTCTTCTTCTACCGTTAGCAGTGAAATTGAAGATGAAAGTCTAAAGACACTAAAGCTACCCAATCTACCTATTGTTCGACAATGGTTCCTTGTTAATTTATTAGATACAAATGCTACACCAGCAGTTAACACATTTAAGGCGTTTCTATTTGATCAGAGAGACCGGCTTATTCCAAATTTTAAGGATTGAAATATTTTAAGAAAAATAAGCCGTTACTCATCTTCAACTAAATCTGCCATTTCTTGTTGCTTTTTCATCTTTTTCCATACAAGAAATAGAAAAACAATAATACAACTAGCTGAAATTACCCAACCAACAAACTTAAACCAATTAGGCTCAAAATAAGAGGTTGGTGCAGTAGTTAAAACCACTGCATAAATGATTCCAAAAACACAAAGATATGAAGAAAAGCCCTTACCAAACCTTATTACCGGCTTAATTACAACAGTCGTGATTAAGGCCAGCAATCCATAACCTGCAAGAGCTCCCATTTTCTAATATTCCCTACTTCTTAAACAAATATCCATTTTTTCCTAAAACTTCTTTAAATATAACGGAAATAGGTACTAAATTTTACCCACTTCAATAAAGTAGACTAATTACTAAAATTATAGTATCTTAAAGAAGTATTTTTTCAACGCATTAAATCATTATAGGTTAGTACAATGAACGAAGAGGACTTAACAGATTCATATTCTCAAGAAGCCAATGAAAATATGAAAGTAGCTATAGATAATCTGAAAACAAGTTTGAATGATGTTGGATCAGCTGATGCCTACAAGAATGCTTTATTTGGCCTCAAGATAATGGTTGATAAAAAGCCCAGACGTATAACTGACGTATGTAATGTTGAACCTGGGTTAAAGCCTCGCTCATTAGACTTAATGGTATATAGCCGTGAACTAATCCCACTTGTGGTGGAGGAGATAAAGGTTGCCGGCTTTAAAAACGTTACAAGCGATGTAGAACTACAAAGAGTTACTATTGTGGTACCACCCCCGACATTAGAGGATTTAGAGCGAATAGAAGACGATTTAGATAGAGTTGCAAGGAGTACGGTGTCAAATTTAACGAGAATAAAAGCAAATTCAAGTCAAAGGTTAAAAGCTGGTCTCGAAAATGAGTATATTGAAGTGGCAGAAGCTGGGAAGGCTAGAAAAAATCTAGATGATGCCATTGAATATTATGTTCAGATCTCGAAGCTACATATACTCAAAAAAAGAATAAAAGTAATGGGTAAGTACTTTCAACCAAAGAATGATGACGAGCAAATGATGAAAAAGCTTAAGAATTTCCAAGGCTAAGTCTCGTCAAGTTTTTAAATTTTAATATTTTTACATGCTTTCATTTTGTTTAAGTTTTATGAATTAAGTACTACCAATGACAGTAATTAAATTTTTGGTATTCTTTTCTTCATCTTCTTTAGCCCTTTGTAGTAGTTTGTCTTTATGTGCTGCTGAAATTGGCACTTTTGAAAAATTTCGAGGATTATGTAACAAGCAAATAATAGCTGATGATCTGGGGAAAAAAGTATTGCCTTACAAATTACCAGAGCAATTTCAAAAAGAAGTCTGCGAAGCTTACATCAAAGGATATTTGGCTGTTGCCAATCATAACTGTCAATTTGATATTTACTCTGATAATCTTCACAAATTAGATACCAAGCATGTTTCGATAAAGCAAATAATTAAGGCCTTGGAGATCTATGATCAAAAACTGGGTAAAGGGTCAAATGGAGCAATTATTGACCACCTTTGGTCTGCTTTTAGCCCCCACTGGCCATGCCAGACTAGATAGTATTATAATTGAATGAATCATCCTTTTTTAAGTTCAAGACGGTTTTTACCATTCGCCCATAGAGGAGAAAACTACTTAAATCAAGAAAACACCTTTGAAGCTTTTAAAAAAGCCGTAGATTTAGGCTATACTCACATTGAAACAGACGTACGAGCAAGTAAAGATGGCATTCCGTTTATATTCCATGACCCAACATTGGAGAGACTTACTGGTGATAAGATTCCTTTTCATAAGCTTACATCTAATGATTTAGGAAAAATACGTTTGAAGGGTGGAAGCATTATTCCAAAATTGGATGAAATGTTAGAGGAGTTTCACCAAATTTACTTCAATATTGATGCTAAAACATGGGATGTAGTCAATCCACTAGCTTCGACTGTAAATCGTTTAAAGATATTTAACCGTATATGTATTGCAAGCTTCAACGATAATCGAATTTCCAAATTACGAAAATTAATAAAAGGTCCTATTTGTTTTTCAGCTGGGACGTTCAAATCAATAAAAATTCTTATGATCGCTCACTTAGGTCTTACCCCAAAAATAACAGAGCCCTGTATCCAACTCCCCTTATTCTTCAAAGGGATGAAAATTATCAATAAAACTGTAGTATCAAAAATTAAAAAAAGTGGTACAAAAATTCATATTTGGGGAACAAACAAGGAGCACCTAATAAGAGAACTTATTGATTTTGGGATAGATGGCTTAATGGTTGATGATTGCCAACTATTAAAGAATATTCTTATTAAAGTTAATAAATGGGAGTAGTTTTAAATTAATAATTAGGAGAGATATTTATGATTTTACACTATGCACAGAATAGTCGGGCTGTCCGGGTAGCTTGGCTATTGGAGGAATTAAAACTTAAATATGATATTAGGAAATATGTCCTTGGCGATAAAGCTATGCGTTCTCCAGGATATCTTGAGATTAATTCTTTGGGAAGGGTACCTGTTTTAGAACATAAAGGCCTCATTCTTCGAGAGTCGGGTGCAATTATCCAATACCTGTTAGCAAAATTTGATCAAAACCAATTTTCACCTAAGCCAACTAGTGATAGCTTTTCCTCTTATTTAGAATGGCTTCATTTTGCCGAAGGTATGATTATGCCTCAAATGAATGTGATTGTTGTGGAAACCATTTTTTTACCACCTGAGAAAAGGAACGAAGTTAACGTTAAAAGAGCTACAAAGCTTTTGTCAAAAATGCTTGATAGTGTTGAAAATCATATGTCTGGAAGAAAATACTTAACTGACCAATTAAGTGGAGCAGATATGATGACTGGTCATGCAGTCATTATGTCAGAGAAGCTAGGTATCAATTTTGCAGAAAAACCTAATCTAAGAAGATATATTGCAAGACTAATGGAAAGACCCGCCCTTGAAAAGGCTTGGAACCTTTAAATAGAGCGGGCAAAAACTAATATAGAAATAGCAAACTAAACAGCCTCTAGCTGACACTAACTCCTTCCGTGATAAACTCATTAATTTTCTTACAGTAAAAACTTACATCATCGGGAAGACGGCCTTCTAAAATTCTGGCTTGATCGAGAACTATTTTGGACAAGTCTTCGAAATTTTTCTTATTGGATGAAAGCAATTTTTCCATGTGAGAAATAAGTAAGTGTTTAGGATTTATTTCAAGTATTCGGGGCAGTCCTTTAAAATCTTGATTCTGCATTTTCATTATCCGTTCCATTTGTACGTCCATTCCGGTATCTGATGCAACTAAACAACAGGCACTGTCTATCAATTTATTAGATACCCGAACATCACTTACTGAGTCGCCTAAAGCTGTCTTCATCTCCTCTGTTAGCTTTTTAAATTTTTCTGTTTCATCATTATCTTTTTTACCATTACTTTTCTCATCAAACTCTGCGAGATCTAATGAGCCCTGTGTAACAGAAACAAATTTTTTCCCATCAAATTCATCAAGTGAGGAGAGCCAAAACGTATCAATCGGATCTGTTAGAAAAAGGACCTCAAGTCCTTTAGACTTAAACGCCTCTAAATGTGGGCTCCGAGTGGCCTGATCTAGGCTCTCTGCAGCCAGATAAAATATCTGAGTCTGTTTTTTATGCATACCCTCTATGTACTGAGAAAGAAAAATCTCATCCTCACCCTTACTAGACTTGAACTTCGAAACTCCCAATAAATCTAACTTATGGTCAGTGTCTTCATAAATACCTTCCTTAAGTACAGCACCAAATTCTTTCCAAAGCTTATTAAAAACCTCTATATCCTTATCTTTTTTCTTTTTAATTTCAGCAATAATTTTTTTCTTCAAAGTTTTTGAGATACGACGGAGAGCAGGACTAGTTTGAAGCATCTCTCTACTCACGTTTAAATTTAGGTCAGAAGTATCTAAAACACCGTTTACAAACCGTAACCATCTAGGTAACACATTATCCAAAGTGTCTGTTATAAAAACCCTGTTTGAATATAACTTTACCTTGGGAGATCTATCAACGTGAAATAAATCAAATGGCTTCATTTCAGGTATGTATAACAAACTAGTATAACTTATGACGCCCTCTGCCTTATTATGCATTGTAATCAAAGGCTTTCCGAATCCACCACCAGATTGGACAAAAAACTCTTCATACTGCTCTTTGGAAATCTCACTTTTAGCTTTCATCCAAATAGCAGAAGCATCATTTAGTGTATCTTTATCTTTGGATTTTCCATCATTAAAGCAAATGGGATACTGAATATGGTCAGAGTATTTTTTTACAATTTCAACTAAACGGTCTCTTTTTAAGTAATCCTTCTCACTCTTTTTTAACAATAACTTTACAGTGGTTCCAATTTCATCCCGAGAGTCTTCGCTAACTTCAAACCCGCTAATGCCGTCTGAACTCCACTTAAAAGCCTTAGATGTCCCTTCCTTTTTTGAAATAACTTCTACCTTATCAGCAACCATAAAAGCAGCATAAAAACCAACTCCAAACTGGCCTATCAAATTTACAGTTTTGTTATCACCATTTTTTTTTGCATTTTCTAGTTGATCTAAAAATTCTGTTGTTCCAGATTTTGCTATGGTTCCAAGAGAAGAAATTAGATCATCTTTGTCCATTCCAATTCCATTGTCAGAAATTGTTAAAATCTGATCCTTAGGTGATATTCCAAGGCGAATTTCATAATCCACGCTGTCTCTCTCTTTGCTTGCTCCTGACAACTTTTGGAATCGACGTTTATCTACAGCATCTGAACTATTTGAGATAAGTTCTCTTAAGAATATCTCTTTTTCTGAATACAGGGAATTAATTACTATATTTAAAACCCTGCCTGTGTCTGCTTCAAATGGTTGAGTTGTCATTAATGGTACTCCCTTTCTTCCTATAAATTATAATTAGCATGACTTTATTAGATGTATAGATGAGAAGCATTGCAAAAACATCAAGACCTAGCTCACTATCTATGATAAATACTTCATATTTTGATAGCACGAATTTATCAAGGTATTTGATTTGAACACAAAATGCCTTACTAACCAAACAGGGATAAGAAAGGCCACCTTTAAGAATCGGCCAAAAGCTTGGAGGCATAGTGAATTGCGCAAATAAAGCTTTTAGGATCTGCTATTCCCTTTCCAGCAATGTCAAACGCTGTACCATGATCTGGACTTGTTCTTACATAAGGTAATCCCATAGTGATATTAACTCCCGAATCCAAGCCTAGGTATTTAATTGGAATTAGTCCTTGATCATGATATTGGGCAACCACAATATCAAAATGACCTTCTCTAGCTTTCATGAAAACTGTATCAGGAGGCCATGGACCTGAAACATTTATTCCCTCCCTAGAAGCTCTTTCAATAGCCGGTTTAATAATAAGATTATCTTCTTGTCCCATAAGACCATTTTCACCAGCGTGGGGATTTAGTCCAGCTACTGCAATCCTAGGCTTATCTAAATCTAACCTTAAACAGGCCATTTCTACCATTTTTACGGTTCGATAAACTAAATCTATATTCAAACTTTCTAGAGCTTTACGCAAAGACACATGGACGGTACAAAGAATAATCTTTAAAACATCATTTACCATTAGCATAAAAACCTCTGGCGTTTTTGTCAGCTCAGCAAGTATTTCCGTATGGCCTATAAAACTAACTTCCGCTTCTCTGAGCGACTCCTTATTGATTGGAGCTGTAACTAATGCCTGTATATGACCACAATTTGCAGCGTTAATTCCTTTAATTATAGCGTCATATGCAGCAGAACCACATTGACCGTCTACCTGACCTATTGGTATTTTTTTTGGAACATCGAAAGTACGATAAAGTAGAATACCCTGCTTTAAAGGCAGGGGTTTAATCTCATCAAAGTCGTCAATCACATGAAAGGTAATAGGAAAATTTACTTTTTTAAACTCATCTTCAATAATTTCTGGAGATCCAAAAATAATACACTGTGGGAAAGTTTCCCCTCTTAATTTCAATGATTTAGCTATGACTTCTGGCCCTACACCTGCTGGGTCCCCCATTGTGATGCCTAAGAATTGAACTTGCACATTTAGCTCCTAAAACTTATTGAGATCAGCTGGCTCTATTCTTACCAAAAACTTCCAGATGGATATCATGAACAAAAACAGATAATAATGCTGTAATGAAAAAAAACCAAATAAAAACTTGCTTTATTACTAGTGGTAAAGCATCATTTTTTTTATCCACACTATTAATAATGTTTTCCTTCAATTATTTATATTGCAAGGACTTCCAATCTTATAATTCATGGCTCAATAATTCCTTGATTCCAATGGTCTCAAATAATCTTGAAATAAACTTCAAGAAAAACCTGGAGAAAAATATTCACTTGAATAAAAAAGAATTTATCCGACTTAATAATGCCTTAGATTTAATAAAAGATCGGGACTTTATTTTCCCAGAAAAGTATTTCAATACAAATAGGTTAAGAAAGAGAGCAAAATACGCTCAGAAATTTAAAGCCACAAATGGTCGTGCTCTTGATGAGATAGAAAACAAATATGGTGTATCAAAAAATATTCTATTAGCAGTGTGGGCAATAGAGAGTGACTTCGGTAGAGCAGACTTAGCTTTTTCAAGTTTAAAAGCATTAGCTTATCAGAGCTATTTTTCTAATAGAAAAGAATATTTTTATACAGAAACAGTAGAATTAATTAATAGCTTACAAGGAGGGTTAGTCTCTTTTTCTGAAATTAAAAGTTCTCCTATGGGTGCTTTGGGACAGCCACAATTTATGCCTTCATCTTTTAATAGGTTCGCGGTGGACTCTGATTTTGACGGGAAAATAGATATATGGAACAGTAAAGAAGATACGTTAGGTTCTATAGCTAACTTTCTTGATAAGAATGGATGGGTTGAAGGTCTCGATTGGGGTAATGAAATAACGACCCCTTCAGATTTCCCATGTTATTTAGAAGGACCTGATAATATGAGAAAAACATCTAAATGGTATTCAAATGGAGTAAGAAAAATAAAAAAAAACAGCCCTGCTAATTTTTCAAAAAACACTGAGACTTCACTTCTTTTCCCTAAAGGAGAATATGGGCCAAAATTTCTCGTAACAAAAAATTTCTATGCTCTTAAGAGTTATAATAATTCAGATCTTTATGCATTATATGTGGGTCACCTTTCAGACTTGATAGATGGTAAGGTTAACAAATTCGCCGCATCATGGAAGAATTCATCGCCAATAAACAAAAAGGACATATTTAGTTTACAAAAACAACTTATCAATAGCGGTTATAATGTTGGAAGTTTTGATGGACTAATCGGTCATAAAACTAGAAGATCATTAGGGTTGTGGCAAAAGACGATGTCAAAAAAAGTCACATGTTTTCCTAGTTAATAGAGCGCCTGCTGCTGCGTTTAACAGTTATTTTTTTTCTAGTTCCTCAAGGGACTTATATATGCTTAGTTCTCGCCAATATTTTTCAGTTAGATCGTTGGCATCACCAATCCTTAAAGCTAGTCCCCTTATTATGGCAACTAAAATTGGATCTGCCTCAGCTAACTTACCTTGTACAATTTCCCAATCAATCTCATGTATAATACATCTCGTTTTTGCTTTTGCGTTAACAGTCCTTGGTGATCCAATCACCCTTCCTACTTCTCCAAACATCTCTCCGTCGGCTAGTGTCCCTATTTCCAAGCCATGGGTTGAAATTATACTGACCTGTCCACTATGGATGAGATACACACTTGCTGCTTTATCTCCAACATTGTAAATTACATCACCTGCATTAAAATGTCTTTTATTCAGTGGGATTTGAGGCATAACTTACCACTCCAATTTGATTGGACTAATCTTTTAATAATACTATTATTAGTGTGGAGAATTTTTTTCGACATCAGACTAGCAACCTCTAATATATTATATATAAGTACTTTAAATCACATTTTTAAGTGCAAACAACATATAAAGGTATTCGAACGCGTTTATAAAGCCCTGATTTTAGTGATGGTGACTTCCTAAAAAACAAACCCAGCCTTAGTCAAGCATATGGTTTTGTATCCTAGGGGGACAATATGATATCACACCTAAAATGGAAAGGAGGCTCTAAAAAAATAGTAAAATATTCAATAACTGATTTCGAACCAGGTACACCGAATCAGTATGGATTCTGGCATTGGATTGTAGTGAATATTAATATAAATTTTCATGAAACTAGCATTGCATTCATCACAAACTCACTTCAAATTCAGAATGATTTTGAAAGTTACAGTTATGGTGCTCCCTGCGCTCCCAACGAAGACTATCCTCACCGATATTTTTCACACTCTATGGACTTAGGGATAAAATTGAAGCAAACATTCATAACCCAGCTGCCCAAA